>Ga0307991_1000740_pt1 | contig 23407 bp, 21 predicted proteins | sample EllFjometagen131_FD_203146 | JGI IMG/M metagenome (GOLD analysis project Ga0307991, IMG submission 203146) | Marine microbial communities from Ellis Fjord, Antarctic Ocean - #131 | ecosystem: Environmental > Aquatic > Marine > Unclassified | place: Southern Ocean | collected 2014-10-08 | reverse complement strand
CATGGTCGGAGGGCATCCCGACTGCTATTCCATGAGCCTTGAGACGGAGGGCGATCTTTTCGTGCTCCATGAGGCGACAGAGGGTTTGCGGGGCTGCGATCTGGACGGCATTGCCCGGATATCCGTCCTTCTCTCCGCGGTACAGACCCACGCCGTCCATGATAATCAGGAATAGCGGCCCCTTCACCCCTTCATAGGTTGATACATGGTTCAGTTTTAAATGCATGGCATCTCTCCCGGGAAGATCCTATGCTGATAAAAGGTTATCGCGCTCCCAGCAGCTTCCTGGCGATAACCATCCGTTGCACTTCGTTGGTGCCTTCGTAAATCTGGCAGATCTTGGCATCCCGCATGTGTCGCTCCGCCGGATAATCCTTGCAGTAGCCGTAACCACCAAAGATCTGAACACCTTCTACGGCGGCCCTCATGGTCACATCGGAGGCGTACATTTTGGCCATAGCCGCTTCTTTTTCAAAATCGTGACCGTTGTCTTCGAGCCAGGCAGCCTTAAGTAAGAGCATTTCCGCAGCATCGATTTCCGTTGCCATATCGGCCAGCTTCCACTGGATCGCCTGGAAGGAGGTGATCGGTTTTCCGAACTGCTCTCGCTCTTTTGCGTAGGCAAGCGAGTCTTCCAGCACGGCCTTTCCGATACCGCAGGCCTGCGCCCCGATGCCAATTCGCCCTGCATCGAGTCCCATCAGCATCTGTTTGAATCCTTCTCCGGGTTTGCCCAGAAGGTTCTCGGCGGGGACCTCGGCGTCTTCAAAGACCAGTTCCGCCGTACCGGATGCGAGAATGCCCATCTTGTCTTCGATGGTTCCTACGGAAAACCCGGGAGTGTTTTTCAAATCCACGATGAGATTTATAACGCCCTTGTACCCCTTTGCAGGATCCTCCGTTGCCGCCAGCACACAGTAATCAGCGACGTTACCGCTGGTAACAAATTTTTTAACGCCGTTGACGATGTATTTATCACCTTTGAGTTCGGCCCGGCACCTCAGTCCCGCGGCATCCGACCCTGCGCCCGCTTCGGTCAGGGCATAGCATCCCTCAACGAGTCCTCCCGCCACCGGTGCAAGGAACTTCTTTTTCTGTTCATCCGTTCCAAAGGCCTTAACGGGATAGCCGTAGAGCGAATTATTCACGGATGTGATGACACCGCAGCTCGCGCAGCCACGTGAAATTTCGATCAGGGCCATGACATAGGTTACGTTATCCATGCCGGCTCCGTCGTACTCCGTGGAAACGGCAACTCCCATCAGTCCCATTTCGCCAAGCTTCCGGATGACTTCCTGCGGATGCTCATGGGTTCGATCGAACTCCTCGGCCTTCGGTTTGATCTCTTCATTGACAAACCGCGCCACCATATCTTTTACCATCTGCTGCTCTTCTGTTGGTTGAAAATTCATTACATCTCTTCCTTCCTATATATATTTAGCCGATTGTTTAAACCAATCAGCCGGCGTAATTGTAAAATCCTCTCCCTGATTTTCTCCCCAGGAAGCCCGCGTCCACATATTTTTTCAAGAGGGGGCATGGGCGGTACTTGGGATCGCCGAATCCGCTGTAGAGCGTTTCCATAATCGCAAGGCAGACATCCAGCCCGATGAGATCGGCCAGTTCCAGCGGACCCATCGGGTGGTTGGCGCCCAGCTTCATCATGGTATCGATCGACTCGGCGGTTCCCACCCCCTCATAAAGGATGTAGATTCCCTCATTGATCATTGGTATCAGGACCCTGTTCAGTATGAATCCGGGAAAATCGTTGCACTCGACGGGCGTCTTTCCGAATTGTCCGGCCAGTTTTTCCGTCATGTCAAAGGTCTCCTGCGCCGTAGCCAGACCCCGGATAACCTCTATCAGTTTCATGGCAGGGACTGGATTCATGAAATGCATGCCGATGACCAGCTCCGGCCTCTTTGTCACGTTTGCTATCCGCGTGATCGGGATGGAAGATGTGTTGGAGGCGAGAACCACCCCGGGACGGCAGATGCCGTCAAGCTTCCTGAATATATCCAGTTTCAGGTCTTCCCGCTCGGTGGCGGCCTCCACGACAAAATCCGCGCCTTTCATGTCTGCCAGGTTCGTGCTCTGTGTGATCTGGCCGAGGATCTCATCCTTCTTTTCCGCCGTGATCCTCTCTTTGGCGACCATCGAGTCGAGACGCTTCGTTATGGCAGTGTACCCTCTCTCAACGAACTCCTCTGCGATATCGTTCAGGATGACCTTCAGCCCGCCCTGATGCGCGACGACCTGGGCTATCCCGTTTCCCATCTGACCAGCGCCTACGACGCCAAATGTTTTTACTTCCATATTTATTGCTCCTTCATGTAGTGCACTGTATGCTCATAACCCAGAGTCTTTACAGTGAATAAAATCAATCGGGAAGAGAAGGGTGAGAGACCGTGCTCCGTACCCCTTTCATTCCTCCCGTGTCTATACCCTTTCAAGCACCATCGCCATCCCCTGGCCGCCTCCGATGCAGAGCGTGGCAAGACCGAGGTTGAGATCCTTTTTCTGCAGCTGCATCGCGAGGCTGTAGGTGATCCTCGCGCCGGTGCATCCGATGGGATGACCTATGGAGATCCCGCTGCCGTTGAGGTTGCAGTTGTCGAGGCCGATCCCCAGCTCACGCATGCAGGCGATGGCCTGGCAGGCGAAGGCCTCGTTCAGCTCGATGTAATCCATGTCCTTGACCGTTAGCCCCAGCTGATGCATGACCTTCCGGGTGGCCGGAATGGGTCCCAGCCCCATATAGGCGGTATCCACGCCGCCCGAGGCGTACCCCTTGATCTTCGCGAGGGGCTTCAGCCCGAACTCCTGCACCTTTTCGGTGCTCATCAGGACGACGGCCGCGGCGGCATCGTTGATCCCGGATGCGTTCCCGGCGGTTACCGTCCCTTTTCCGTTTGTTGCGAAAACGGGTTTCAGCTTGGCCATTTTCTCCAGTGTCGTGTCCATGGGGCGTTCATCGACCTCAAAGACCTTGGGGTCACCCCTGCGCTGCGGCATGACGACCGGAACGATCTCATCCTTGAACTCACCGCGGGCGATTGCTGCCAACGCCCTCTGGTGACTGATAAGGCCGAGTTCATCCTGCTCTTCACGGGTGATGCCGTAGAGCGCGGCGATATTCTCGGCGGTAAATCCCATGTGATATTTGTTGAAGATTTCGTAGAGACCGTCATGGACCATGATGTCGGTGATCTGGCCGAAGGGCATGTCCATCCGGTATCCCCACCTCGCCTTGGGGAGGGCGTAGGGCGCCTGACTCATTGCCTCCATGCCGCCGGCAACGACCACATCCGCGTCCCCCGCCTTGATGGCCTGGGCACCCAGGGCTATCGCCTTCATCCCCGACGCGCAGATCTTGTTGACCGTGATCGCGGTTGTCTCCTCGGGCAGGCCGGCATAGATGGCTGCCTGCCGTCCCGGGTTCTGTCCCTGTCCCCCCTGGAGGACGTTCCCCATGATACATTCCTCAAAGTATGCGGGGGTCAGAGAATCATCATAATCGTAATACTTTTCCTGTATCTCCGTCCTTTCGAACTCTCCGAATGCGTCTGCTCGGCACTCCCTGATAAAATCGGTGATGGTGGGTCTGAGGCCGGCCCTCTTGATCGCTTCTTTGATAACGAGCGAACCGAGATCAACACATTTCACATCCTTGAGGGAACCGCCGAATGTCCCGACGGCGGTCCTCGCTCCACTTACGATAACTACGTCTTTCATAAAGCATCTCCTTTTCTTGTCCGTATATGTCAGGGAGGTTTCTCATTATAGCCTCAATCAAGTCTCTCCACAAATTCCACCTCCCTGGGGGATTTGTATGAAGATAGATACTTCCTGCAATGTTTCATTATATCCTTTCCGCTTACGGAGGCGCCCTGTTTTTTGATAATCTGGGCCTTGACAATCTCCCCCCTCATCAGGTCCTCTTTTCCTATGACCCGCGCGTCGGTGACACCCGGGTGCATCCTGAGGGTATCCTCAATCTCCGTGGGGTATACGTTGAATCCGCTGGTGATGATCATGCGTTTTTTGAGCCCCTCGATGAAGATGTACCCCTCTTCATCGATCCGTGCCAAGTCTCCAGTATGGAGCCACCCATCCCGGATGACCTCCGCAGTTGCCTGCTCATCGCGGTAATATCCCTGCATGACATTGGGGCCCCTGATGGCGAGCTCTCCCACCTCCCCTGCGCCAAGCCGGAAGTTCGCTTCGCCCAGCACCTGCGCCTCAACCCCGGGGATGGGGATGCCGATGGATCCCGGTTTCCTCAGCCCGTCTATCCGGTTGACCGAGCAGACGGGGGAGGCCTCGGTCAGGCCATATCCCTGAGCCAGCATGACGCCGAACTTCTTTTCGAACATTGGTATGTATTCCGGCGGCATTGCCGAACCACCGGTGATGCAGAATTTAAGGGAACCGATATCATGTTTTTCCGCCCCCTCAAAGAGGAGCATCCCCAGAAAGACCCTCGGGACGGCCGCTACGTACGTGACCTTACACTCGTCTATGGCCCTGAAGATATTTTCAAGGTTGAACCGGTCAATCATGACGAGGCTGGCACCTGCTTCAAGGATTATCAGCATGTTGGCTACGGCTCCGAAGGAATGAAAAAGCGGGATGAGGCAGAGTCCTCTGTCATCCGGACCCCCGTTCAAGACTTCTCTTAGTAGGATGGACTGTGTCGACAGATTTCCGTGGGTGAGAACGGCGCCGAGCGGGTTCCCCGTCAGGCCCGAGGTATAGATCATGACCGCGGGATCTTCCCCCGTGATCTCCGGCATCTCGATCTCGACGGCCTCCTCTTCCAGAGAACCCTGTATAGAGAGGGTGCCGGGGTTTTCGTCGGTTGTTATCAGGTGCTCGAAACGCGGTAGGCTGTTCCGTATTCCTTTAAACCGTTTCGCTGACGATGGAACAGTGACACACGCCCTGGCATCACAGTTGTCGAGGAGATAAAGCAGCTCATGGGAGGTAGACATGATGTTGATGGTGACGGCAACCGCTCCCAGTTTGAGGACGGCGAAATATGACACGATAAATTCGGGTATATTGGGGAGCATGATCGCCACCTTGTCCCCCTGTGTCACGCCGAGCGCCTTCAAGCGGTTGCCGAAGGCGTTGACCGCCCTGTCCAGTTCCGCGTAGGAGACGGTCGCATCCTTATATATGAGAGCTACCCGCTCAGGGTATGTACGGCAGGTAGCCTCCAACATCTTGCCCAGATTCTGCTCCATGCGTGTCTCCAATATCGCCAAAATTTCTTCCCCCCACTATCACAACGTATGATTTACTTCAACAGAATTGAAAAGATGCCCCCGGAGAGGTGCCGCCGCCCGGTTCACAGCATGAGTGATTGTCTTGACATTTTGCTGCGGTGTAATATAAAAGTCAAATTCCGGTGGGGGGGATTTCTCGCCGTGCGGACGAGAGAACCTTGTATGGGAGAATCATGGCTGTAATCATTGACGGCACGAAGACATCTCAGGATGTGAGGGATGAGATCAGGAAAGATGCTCTTTGGTTAAAGGGTGACCGGGGCGTTGTCCCGGGGCTTGCCGTCATCCTTGTCGGAGATGACCCCGCATCACATATCTATGTTGCGAGAAAGGAAAAGGCCTGCGCTGAGGCCGGTTTCCTGTCCAGAGAATACAAGCTTTCCGGCGACACGGGGGAGGCGCAAATTCTTGATATTATCCGGCAATTGAATGCGGATGACACGATACACGGGATACTGGTCCAACTCCCTCTTCCCCGTCACATCAACCCCGATTCGGTTATCAATGCCATAGACCCGAAAAAGGATGTGGACGGATTCCACCCGTTCAACGTCGGGCACCTGTTGACGGGCAGCCTCTTTCACACCTCCTGCACCCCGTCGGGCATCCTGGAACTGCTGGATCGCTACGAGATCGATATCCAGGGCCGGGAGGCCGTCATTGTGGGGAGGAGCACCATCGTCGGCAAGCCTCTCGCCCTGTTGCTGCTGGCGCGGCATGCCACGGTGACCATCTGTCATACGAGGACACGGGATTTTCCGGAAGCTACGAGAAGGGCCGAAATTCTCGTGGCCGCGGCGGGGAATCCCGGGATGATAACAGAGGGTATAGGTACGGGATGGAGCGGTCGTGATTGATGTCGGGATCAACCGGCTTGATACGGGCAAACTGGCGGGGGATGTCGTCTTTGACGAGGTGTCCAGGAAGGCATCGCACATCACCCCCGTTCCCAGAGGGGTAGGGCCGATGACGATCGCCATGCTGCTCAAAAATACACTGCATGCGGCGAGCAATCTGATGTAACAAAAACGTCTGTACCGGTACAGGAGATCAAATGGAGTTCAAGATTATTTCGGGTGTTATCGGGGGACTGGGGCTGTTTGTGTTCGGGATGTATCTCCTGAGCGACTCCCTGAAGAGATTGTCCCTGGGGCTCCTGAAGGAGATGCTTGAGAAGATGACGTCGGGCAAGTTCAGATCGGCGGTGATGGGGGCATTTGTTACCGCGATCATACAGAGCTCGAGTGCGACCTCCGTTATCGTCATAGGGTTTCTGAATGCCGGGTTTATCCCCCTGATGGGGGCCCTCGCGATCATGATCGGGGCCAATGTGGGGACCACGGTTACCGCGCAGCTGATCGCCTTCAAGTTCACAGCGGTAGCGCCCATCTTTGTCTTTATCGGTGTCGTGACCTCCCTTGCTGCAAAGAAGGACAAACACAAGAACAAGGGACGGGCGCTCCTCGGGTTCGGTCTCTTGTTCCTGGGACTCGCGATGATGAGTTCCTCGGTCAAACCCCTGGCGGATAATGAGATGATACGAAGCGCCTTTGTCACCTTCGGCTCCAGTCCTCTCCTCGGGGTACTCACGGGGTTGGTAGCGACGGCCATCTTGCAGAGCAGCAGCACAACCACCGGTATGATCATAGCTTTCGCGTCCGTCGGGCTCCTGGATCTCACGTCGGCTGTGTACCTGGTCTTCGGGGTCAATATCGGCACCTGCGTGACTGCGGGTATTGCCAGCATAGGGGGGACCCTGTCCAGCAAGAGGCTCGCCATCGGGCATACACTCTTTAACGTCACGGGGGCCTTGATTATGCTCCCCTTTGTTCCGCTCTATCTGCAGTACATCCCCCTGACCTCGGGTGACATCGCGCGGCAGATCGCCAACTCCCACACGGTCTTCAATGTCGTCAATGCCCTCATTTTCCTGCCGATGGTACCCCTTCTGGTGAGTCTTTTGAATCGGGTAATACCCGGGAGAGATTACGAGAAGAAGGAAATGAAACACCTCGACAAAAACCTGCTGATAACACCCAATCTGGCAATTGAAGCGGCCATCAAGGAAATGGTTTCGATGCTGGGCCTGTGTCAGGAGATGTTTGAGAAGGCCCAGCAGTGTACCACCACGTACAGCCACAAGATCAGAAATGAGATCGCCCTTGACGAAGATTCCGTTGACGAAATGCAGAAGAACATTACCGAGTATCTGGTGCAGATCACCAAGGGGGAACTGTCCGATAAGGAGCGAAACCTCGTTCCCTCACTGCTTCACAGCGTGAACGATCTCGAGCGGGTGGGGGATTACTGCGAGAGCATCGTGAAGCTGTCCCAGCGAGGCTATGAGCATGACCTCAAATTTTCCAGCTCTGCGAAGATGGAGCTGGCCAGGCTGTTTGAGAAGACGCATGCCCTGATGCGGCAGACGAAGAAGGCCCTTGAAAGTGATGATCACAAGGCCGCTGCCATCACGCTGAATATCGACAGAGAGACACATGTCCTGGTAAAACAGTACCAGGCGAATCATATAGACCGGCTTGGGAAGGGGGAATGTATAAGCGACGCCGGTCTTGTCTATTCGGATGTCCTGACGGCCATCGACAGGCTGAACGACCATCTGTGCAATATTACAAAGGGCATACTGCATATAGGAAAAAGATAGCTGCTCAGTTTCATTGTTTAGTTCCCTGGTTTTAAAGTTCTTGCCTGCCTGTGCGTTGCACGCAGACAGGCAAAAATGGCAAGAAGATTAAAAACAATCACGAAACCACGAAAATAAAGAAAGCACGAAATAAAATCATGTTGTTAGTGTTTTCGTAACTTCGTGCTTTCGTGATGAAATATGTTTTGTTTGGTTCTTTCTTGTCCATGTTGAGAAATTTGCAATTCGAGATGCACAAGGAGGTCTGCCATGGTGGAGAATATATTCTGGCTCGGGCATTCAAGCGTGAGAATAGATGGGCAGCAGGTGATCTACATCGATCCCTGGAAACTCAAAGATCCGAAGAAGGCGGATCTCATCCTGATCAGTCACAGCCACTACGACCACCTGTCTCCAGAAGATGTCAGAAAGATCCAGAAAGAGGACACCGTTATCGTTGCCACGCAGGACAGCGCCGCCGATCTCTCAGGTGACATACGGATCGTCAAACCGGGTGACGTGGTCCAGATCGGCGAGATACGGGTTGAGGCGGTGCCTTCCTACAATTTGGACAAGGCCTTTCATCCGCGGGAAAACCACTGGCTCGGGTTTGTGGTGACGGTGGGGGGAAAAAGGATCTATTACTGCGGTGACACCGATCTGATCCCCGAGATGGAGGCCATCCAGGCGGATATCATGCTGGTGCCCGTGGGGGGAACCTATACGATGACCGCCGAGGAGGCCGCACGCGCGGTCAACACCATACGACCCGAGGTGGCCATACCCATCCACTACGATGACATCGTCGGTTCCGCGGAGGATGCCCGGCGTTTCAGAGACCTGTGCGAGGTGCCCGTGGAGATAAAAAGTGTGTAATTTTACTGATGGCCCTTGACAGGGTTGGATTGATGTTTACTTTAGAGAATATTGGGAGTTCCAACAAGAGTTTTAAACTCAAAACAAGTGTAAGGGAGGAGAATACGAAGGATGAAGATACGACCATTGCATGACAGGATCATCGTTAAGCGCCTCGACGAAGAGGAGAAGACAAAGGGGGGGATCATTATACCCGATAGCGCCAAGGAAAAACCTAGCGAGGGGAAGGTGATAGCCGTTGGAAAGGGCAAGCTTACGGATGACGGTAAGATCCTGAAACTGGATGTAAAGGCCGGCGACAGAGTACTGTTCAGCAAATATGCCGGAACGGAAGTCAAGATAGACGACGTTGAGCACCTCATCATGCGTGAGGATGATATACTCGGAATAATTGAAAAATAACAATCTGATACCAAGAAGGAGGAATGTTTGATGGGAGCTAAAATTTTAAAATATGATGAGGATGCCAGGAAGGCAATCCTCTCGGGGGTTAACGCGCTTGCCGATGCCGTCAAGGTGACTCTCGGTCCCAAGGGACGCAATGTCATACTGCAGAAATCTTTTGGGGGGCCCACGGTAACGAAGGACGGAGTTACTGTCGCGAAAGAGATAGAACTGGAAGACAAGTTTGAAGATATGGGCGCGCAGATGGTCAGAGAGGTTGCCAGCAAGACGAGCGATGTGGCCGGTGACGGCACGACGACGGCGACGATTCTTGCGCAGGCCCTCTACCGCGAAGGCGTCAAGGCCGTTGCGGCCGGGAGCAATCCCATGGATATCAAGAGGGGGATCGAAAAGGCCGTGCTTGTCGTTGTAAAGGAACTCCAGGGGATGAGCAGTCCCACGAAGGACCAGAAGGAGATTGCCCAAGTCGGAACCATCTCCGCCAATAATGATGAAACGATCGGTAATATCATTGCCGAGGCGATGGGGAAGGTCGGCAAGGAAGGTGTCATCACCGTGGAAGAGGCGAAGGGTCTCGAGACGGAGCTGGAGGTCGTTGAAGGAATGCAGTTTGACCGAGGATACCTCTCCCCCTATTTTGTCACCAACGCCGACAAGATGGAGGTGGTCCTCGAAGATCCCTTCATCCTGATCTATGACAAGAAGATAAGCAACATGAAGGATCTCCTCCCCATCCTCGAGCAGATCGCCAAGATGGGTAAACCGCTTCTGATCGTATCGGAAGATATTGAGGGTGAGGCTCTTGCAACGCTGGTTATCAATAAGATCAGGGGCACCCTGAATGTGGCGGCCGTCAAGGCCCCGGGTTTCGGAGACCGAAGAAAGGCGATGCTGGAAGATATCGCCGTTCTGACCGGCGGAATGCTGATCTCGGAAGAGATGGGCTCAAAGCTGGAAAGTGCCAAGATCGAGGATATGGGAAACGCGAAGAGGATTGTCATAGATAAGGATAATACGACGATCATAGACGGGGCCGGCGAGAGGGCCGCCCTCGAGGGTCGCGTGAAACAGATCAGGGCACAGATCGAGGAGACCTCCTCCGATTATGACCGGGAGAAACTCCAGGAGCGTCTGGCGAAACTGGTCGGTGGCGTTGCCGTCATCAAGGTCGGAGCGGCCACAGAGACGGAGATGAAAGAGAAGAAGGCGCGGGTTGAAGATGCGCTGAACGCGACCAGGGCGGCTGTTGAAGAGGGTATTGTCCCCGGCGGCGGCGTGGCATACATAAGAACCCTCCCGGCCCTTGAGAAGGTTAAGCTGGAGGGTGACGAGCAGATCGGCGTGAATATCGTCAAGAAGGCCATAGAAGAGCCCATGAAGATGATCGTTGCCAACGCGGGCTTTGAAGGCGCCATCATTGTGGAGAAGGTAAAGGGCAAGAAGGGTGACTTTGGTTTCAACGCGCGGACCGATACGTACGAGAGTCTTGTCAAGGCGGGCGTTATTGATCCCACCAAGGTGACGAGATCCGCGCTCCAGAATGCGGCGAGTGTCGCGGCCCTGATGCTCACGACTCAGTGCATGGTTGCCGAGAAGCCGAGCGAGGACTCGGCAGGAATGCCGGCGATGCCTCCGGGTGGTATGGGCGGCATGGGTGGTATGGGCGGCATGATGTAATAGACCGTCGTTTAAGTTTTGTATAGTTGTGTGATTCGAAAAAGGCCTCTCGTATCAACGAGAGGCCTTTTTTTTGTGATGCTGGAGGGATCAGATGGCGAGGAGATCCTCAGGCGCTCCGATGATGTGATCGGCGCCGACCCCTTCGAAACGCTCCCTCGGGTGCCACCCCCAGGTCACGGCCACCGTTCGGATGCCGGCGGCCCGTCCTTCCCTGATGTCGCCGACGGTATCCCCCACATAGTATGCCCGGTCCTTGTGTGCAGGATACCTCTCGATGGCGTGGTTGATCTTATCGGTCTTGCTGAGCATGAAATCGGCACCCAGGACGTCATCAAAGAGTCCGTCGAGCCCGTAGCATGAGAGGAATGTCCGTATCACGGAAGAGACATTGGAGGATATGACAAGCAGTGTGTTGTCCCTTGCCAGTGTGGTCACTACGGGCAACATGCCCTCAAAGGGGAGGATCTGCCCGTAATCTATCTCCGGGGCGGCGGCCATGACGGCATTGTTGAAGGCTGTCATATCCACGCCCTGTGCGCTAAGAGACTCATAAAAATTACCGTCAAAGAGATCAAGAAATTCTTCACGTGTCGTTATGACGGGTGAGCCTATCTGTTCGAGATGTGTCTTGACAAGCGCTTCATAAAAGACGAGAGAGTCCACGATAACGCCGTCAAAGTCAAAGATGAATAGATTTTTCATAGATATTCCGAATGTTATGAAACGCCCGGCCGATATGCGCCGAAGATCCTTTTGATCTCTCTGCCGAACGGTTTCGTAAGGATTCCCTTTTCTGTAATGATAGCGGTGATATATCTGTTCGGGGTTACATCGAAGGCAGGATTGTGTGCACAAAATCCCTGCGGTGCGATCCGTGTGCCGTGGAATCCGAGCACCTCCTCTTCGCTTCTCTCTTCGATGGGGATCTGCCTGCCGGTGCGCGTTCGGCGGTCTATGGTGGAAAGGGGGGCCGCTACATACAGGGGGATCTTGTTTTCCCTGGCCAGAACGGCGAGTGTGTACGTCCCGATCTTGTTGGCCGTATCGCCGTTGGCCGCGATGCGGTCCGCCCCCACCAGAACACAACTAACCATCCCCCGCTGTATGAAAGAGCCCGCCATACTGTCGGTTATGAGCGTGGCGCTGATGCCTTCTCTGTGCATCTCCCATGCGGTCAGCCTCGCCCCCTGGAGGAGGGGCCTGGTTTCGTCCACCAGGACGTGGATCTTCTTTCCCTCTTCATGGGCGGCCCGGATGACGCCCAGCGCCGTTCCATAGCCGCCGGTTGCGAGCGCCCCGGCATTACAGTGTGTCAGGATGGTGTCCCCATCATGTATCAGGCTCCTCCCATGGGTTCCCATCTGCCGGTTTGCCTCGATGTCTTCTTTATGGATTTGCAGGGCCTCTTCCACTAGAGCCCTTTTGACGGCATCCGCTTTCATATGAGGAGTAGATGCAAATTCCTTTTCAAACCGGGCCTTCATCCGTTCAATGGCCCAGAACAGATTGACGGCGGTGGGGCGGGTTCGCGAAAAGACGTCGCAGATCCGGTAGAAGGCCGTCTTCATCTGTCCTTCGGGTGCATCCAGTGTGCCGAGGGCGATCCCCATTGCGGCCGCTATTCCCACGGCGGGTGCGCCCCGTATGGCCATATTGTTGATGGCATCGATGACGTCCTGATATGTCCGGCAGGTCAGATATTGTTCTTCATGAGGGAGGGCCCGCTGGTCGATCATCACCACGGCGCCCTCGTTCCAGGATATGGTCTTAATCATGACATTGAGAGTTTCTTTTTCAGCAGTTCGTTGACGATCTTGGGGTTTGCCTTGCCGCCGGTGGCCTTCATCGTCTGCCCGACGAAGAATCCGAACAGCTGATCCTTGCCCGCCCTATACTGCTCCAGCTGCTTCTGGTGAGCCTCCAGCACCCCTTCCACGATCTTTTCCAGTTTCCCGGTGTCGGTGATCTGGACAAGACCCTTCTCTTCGACGATCTCCTTTGGCTGTTTCTCCGATTGCCACATCTCCTCGAAGACCTCTTTGGCAATCTTTCCGCTGATCGTTCCATCTCCTATGATGCCGATCAATTCCGCCAGGGCCGCGGGGGGTATCGGGCTCTCTTCTATCTCCAGTTTTGCCTCATTCAGATATGCCAGAAAATCGCCCATAACCCAGTTGCTCGCGATCTTCGGTCTTTCGCAGAGCCGTACCACCTCTTCGTAATAATCCGCCAGGGCGCGGCTTGCCGTCAGAACGCCCGCGTCGTAGGGCGGGATATTGTATGTACTGATGAACCGTGTCCTCTTCTCCATGGGAAGTTCGGGGAGGCTTCCCCTAATCTCTTCCATCCACGCGTCGGATATGACGACGGGGACGAGATCGGGTTCCGGGAAATACCGGTAGTCGTGCGCCTCTTCCTTTCCCCTCATCGAGTGGGTCAGCCCCTGTGAGGCATCCCACAGACGTGTCTCCTGAACGACCTGATCACCCCTCTCCAGAACGGCCCCCTGCCTCAGGATCTCGTATTCGAGGGCGTGCTGTACATTGTTGAAGGAGTTCATGTTCTTGAGTTCCGATCTGATCCCGAATGCCTCCTGACCCTCCGGCCGCAGGGAAATGTTGGCGTCACAGCGGAAACTCCCCTCCTCCATGTTGCCGTCGCATATCTCAAGATAGACCAGGATCTCGTGCACCCTTCGAAGATACAGGGCTGCTTCTTCCGGGGTCCGCATGTCCGGTTCACTGACGATCTCTATGAGGGGGACCGCCGCCCTGTTCAGGTCGACGTAGCTGGAACCGCTCAGGTCATCATGGATGGACTTGCCCGCGTCCTCCTCCATATGTATACGGGTAATGCCGATCCTCTTCTTTACCCCGTCCGTTTCGATATCGACGTATCCGACCTCCGCGATGGGGTGGTCAAACTGCGTGATCTGATAGCCCTTCGGAAGATCGGGATAGAAGTAGTTCTTCCGCGCCCAGGTGCTTGTGCGGTTTATCCTGCAGTGGGTTGCAACGGCCATCCTCATCGCGTACTCCACGACCTTTTTGTTCAGGACCGGGAGAACGCCGGGCATCCCGAGACAGATGGGGCAGGTGTTGCTGTTCGGCTCCTCGCCGAACCGGGTCGAACACCCGCAGAATAGCTTGCTTTTGGTAAGGAGTTGGGCGTGTACCTCAAGCCCTATAACCGGTTCGTAATTCATTATAGCTCGGGTTTCCTTTTCTCCTGATCTGAATGTTTCTCGTATGCGGAGGCTATCTGCAGCAATTTTTCCTCCTGAAAATGGCCCGCCATGAACTGGGCTCCGAGGGGGAGGCCGCCCTTCGTATAGCCGCAGGGAATCGAGATCCCCGGTACCCCCGCCAGGTTTGCCGAGAGGGTAAATATATCATAGAGATACATCTGCAGGGGGTCGTCTATCTTTTCTCCGATCCTAAATGCCGGGGTCGGTGTCGCGGGGGTCAGGATGACATCGCACTGTGTGAACGCGCGGTCAAAGTCATCTCTGATCAGGGCCCGTACCCGTGATGCCTTTTTATAGTAGGCATCGTAGTATCCGGAGGAGAGGGAATAGGTCCCGATCATGATTCTCCTCTTGACCTCCGCTCCGAATCCGGATGATCGGGTTTTCTTGTACATGTCCAGAAGGTTCTCTCCATCCGGCGCCCTGAATCCGTATCTGACCCCGTCGTACCGGGCCAGGTTCGAGCTGGCCTCCGAAGGAGCTATGATGTAGTACGTGGCGACGCAGTACTTGGTATGGGGGAGTGATATGTCACGGCATTGGGCGCCGAGTCCCTCAAGTATTTTGATGATTGTATCGATGGAGGCCCTGATCTCAGGATCGATCCCTTCGACAAAATACTCCTTGGGGATACCGACGGTCCACCCGTCGATGTCACGGGAGATAACCTTCCGGTAGTCAGGGACCTCCGCTGGGACGGAGGTGGAATCACTGGTGTCATAGCCGGAGATCGCGTTCATCATAATAGCGCAATCCTCCACATCCTTGGTGATCGGCCCTATCTGGTCCAGGGAAGAGGCAAAGGCAACCAGGCCGAAGCGCGAGACCCGTCCGTAGGTGGGTTTCAGGCCTACGACGCCGCACAGGGCGGCGGGCTGTCTGATGGATCCGCCTGTGTCGGTGCCCAGAGAGGCGATGCATTCGTCGGCGGCAACTGCGGCGGCGGAACCGCCGCTGGACCCTCCGGGGATACATTCCAGGTTCCACGGGTTTCTGGTGACACCGAAATGCGAGGTCTCGGTTGAAGATCCCATGGCGAACTCGTCCATATTGGTCTTTCCCACAAAGACCGCGCCGGCGTCCTTCAGTTTCTTGATCACCGTGGCGTCATAAGGGGGGATGAAGTTTTCAAGGATGCGCGATCCGCAGGTTGTCCGGATACCTTGTGTGCACAGGACATCCTTGAGAGCTATGGGTATGCCGGTCAGAGGCCCTCCATCTCCCTCCTGTATCCGTTTGTCCGCCGCGCGGGCCTGCTTGGTGGCAGTCTCCTCCGTCAGGGTGATATATGCGTGCACCCGCTCTTCTACGGACGCTATTCTCCGGTACACAGACTCGGTGATTCCAACGGAGGTGAGGGTCCCATCTCTGAATCGTTTCTGCAGTTCGTGAATGGTCAACCGGTTTAATTCCATATCTCTTTCCTGGCCCGGTCGCAATCCGGGACAAAACCGTACGTTGTCCTCATTATTTATTCTATGATCTTGGGAACACCGAAGAAACCCATCTCTCCCTCCGGGGCGTTGGCAAGGGCCATCTCCACCCCGATGGATTTCTCTTCCGCATCATCCCTCATTACATTGTCCAGAGAGATGGCGTGTGTCATCGGTTCAATCCCCTCAGTATCCACCCCATTCAATATGTCCATATACATCAGTATGTTGTTGAGCTGCGAGGTAAGGATGCCTTTTTCATCCTCACTGAGATCAAGGCGGGCAAGGTGGGCAACATACCCCACTTCCTGCGTTGTTATCTTCATGCGTCATCCCTTCCGATTGGTGGGTTTTTCCTCATAAATGAGCTGATTTTTCTATCACAGAACCATGCAAGTTGCAAACAGGTAGAACCGATTTCAGATTGACAAAGATTCAGGCAGTAATATATTATGATCAGACTTTTACGGGAATATGGTGATGGTATGTTTGGCATTGGAATGCCGGAATTGATAATTATACTTATTGTTGCCCTGCTTGTCATCGGGCCGAAGAAACTGCCTGACATGGCAAAATCTCTCGGCAAGGGTCTTGCGGAGTTCCGCCGTGCGACCGATGATGTAAAAGAGAGCCTCAATGTAGAACAGATCAAAAACGAAGCGGATGATTTCAAGGATTCGGTTCTCTATGGGAAAAAGAAGGAAGAAACCCAAGATAGTGGCTCGAAGGTAGAAGAGGAGACCCCCAAGCCGGTGGAAAAGGATTCGTAGTAGACCACGGTGATTTCAATCTTTCCTTTATTCCTGTAAACAAACAGAGTGATCCCCCATCCTTTCGCTGTATTCATGGTTGATTTCCCGGACCCTAAAAATGGTTGACTTTTTTATTGTTTTTGTCAAGAATACCCGAACTCGCTCCGACGAGACGATATGTCAGCCATGAAACGATAGTGTGAGCTAAAGTTATGACCGAGCAGACAGATGAAAAGATGCCCTTTACGCTCCATCTGGAGGAATTGAAAACCCGGCTGATACGTGTGCTGATTGCGATCGCTGTCGGTTTCGTTGTGTGCTACATCTTCAAGGAAAAGCTGTTCTGGGCCTTGACGCGCCCTCTCGCCGCCGTGCTTCCCGATAACAGTTCCATGATATTCACGAGTCTTCCCGAGGCATTCTTTACCTATCTCAAGGTATCCTTTTTTGCATCTATCTTTCTTGTCAGTCCCTACATCCTCTACCAGATATGGAAATTTGTGTCACCGGGTCTCTTTGCATCCGAAAAGAAGCATGTGACACCCTTTGTCGCCTTTTCCACCATATGCTTTGTAGGGGGCTCTCTGTTCGCGTATTACATTGTCTTCCCGTTCGGTTTTAAATTCTTTGTCGGTTTCGGGAATGATTTTATACGCCCCATGCTTTCCCTCAAGGAGTACCTCTCCTTCTCCATGAAGCTCCTTATCGCCTTCGGGGTTATCTTTGAACTCCCCATCTTTATGTTCTTTCTGGCAAAGATAGGGGTGGTAAATTCAGAGACCCTGACCAAAAAGAGAAAATACGCGATCCTCCTGGTGTTCGTCACCGCAGCCATTTTTACTCCACCGGATGTCGTCACACAGGGTTTGATGGCCGTGCCTCTGATGCTCCTGTATGAGATCAGCATCTGGGTGGTCAAGGCCGGGGAGAAGAAAAACGCCCCCAAGGAAGGCGACGAAGAAAACGAAGAAAAGGATACGGAAGTTGAGAAAAAGGAATAATGGATATTGAACAGAAACCGCCCAGCAGTACGGGGAGCAAAAGTGGGAAAAAGAGGCGGATGACACGGAAGGTGTTTGTCTGGCTCTCCCTTGCGATTCTCCTGCCGGTCCTGGCGGGGGCGGTGTTCGCCTATTTTCTTGTGAGTGGACTGCCCAGCATCTCCTCGCTGAAGGACTACCGACCCAGCATCATCACCAGGGTATACGCGGATAATGACCAGCTTATTGACGAGTTCTATCTTGAAGACCGAAAGGTCGTCCGGGTCACCGATCTGCCGAGATTTGTCATACAGTCATTTGTAGCGGCGGAGGATGCCCGTTTCTTCCATCATCAGGGGATAGACTTCCAGAGTATTATCAGGGCCTTTTTTAAAAATATGGAGGCGGGGACCATCGTTCAGGGGGGGAGCACCATTACCCAGCAGGTGGCCAAGGGTCTCTTCCTGTCTCCGGAGAAGAAGTACATCAGAAAGCTGAAAGAGGCCATTCTGGCCTACAAGATCGACCGCTATCTGAAGAAATATGAGATCCTCAACCTCTATCTGAACCATATCTATCTGGGACATGGGACGTACGGCATAGAGGCAGCGTCGCAACGGTATTTTGGAAAGTCAGCTGAGCGGCTTACCCTCCCGGAAGCCGCCCTCCTCGCGGGGCTTCCCAAGGCCCCCAGTCGGTATTCCCCCGCACTCCACCCTGACCGCGCCCGCCGGAGGCAGGTCTATGTTCTGGAGAGGATGAGAGAGGATGGATACATAACTGGAGAGGAGAAGAGGCTGGCGCTCACCGCGCCGATGGAGCTGAAAAAGGCTGAAGACAAAAAGAAGATAGCGCCCTACTTTACCGAAAATGTCCGCCGATATATTCAGACCACGTATGGCAGTGATGTCCTCTACAGTGAAGGGCTTGAGGTATACACCACGCTGGATATGACCGCCCAGAAGGGGGCCCGTGATGCCGTGGAACGGGGACTCAGGGCCCTGGACAAGCGGCAGGGGTATAGAGGGCCCTTGAAGCGGGTGCCGGAGGAGGAGATCGAGGCCTTTGTGGGGGATATGCACATTGGCGTGGATGAGCCGCTGGAGGCCCGCATCATACAGGCCGTCGTGACGGATGTGGACAGCGAAGCAAAGATTGTAACATTGCAGACGGGCACCTATGAAGGCACCATGACACTGGAACACATGTTGTGGGCCCGGGTTCCCGATCCGGATGTTGCCTATAACACGGCCAAGGTGAAGGATCCGGCGGATGTGCTCAGAAGGGGTGATGTCGTGGAGGCTCGGATTCTGAGCGTTTCGGACGGCACGCTGAACCTTGCCCTGGAGCAGGAACCCCGGGTGCAGGGCGCCCTTCTCGCCATGGATGCCAATACGGGAGTGATAAAGGCGATGGTTGGGGGGAGGAGCTACGGGAAGAGCGAGTTCAACCGTGCCACACAGGCGAAGAGACTGCCCGGGTCCGCCTTCAAACCCTTTATATTTACGGCGGCCTTTGACAAGGGCATGACTCCCGCGACCATCATCATGGACAGCCCTGTCATCTACCGCGATACCCTGAAGGACAGCACCTGGAAACCCAGGAATTTCTCCGAAAAGTTTTACGGTCCGACGACCCTCAGGACCGCCCTCATCAAATCGAGAAATCTGGTGACCATCAAGCTCTTAAAGGAGATCGGGATCGATTATGCCGCCGATTACGCGGCGAACATGGGGATAACCACCCCCCTGACGAGGGATCTTTCCATGGCCCTCGGTACATCCGGGGTCACCCTCCAGGAGATGGTGCGGGGCTACGGAATCTTCGCGAATGGCGGCAAGAGGGTGCGGCCATTCTTTATAAAAAAGATCGTTGATCGTACCGGCAACATAGTGGAAGAAAACAGCCCGGAGGTGGAACAGGTTATCGATCCCGGGATCTCCTATATCACCTCTCATCTGCTCCAGGAGGCTGTCAGAGGGGGGACCGGCTGGCGGGTCCGAGCCCTGGGCCGTCCGGTGGCGGGCAAGACGGGCACGACCAACGATCTCAGGGATGCATGGTTCATGGGGTTTACCCCGTCGCTTGTCGCGGGAGTCTGGGTCGGATTTGACGACCTGAAGCCGCTGGGTAAATATGAAACCGGTTCTCGTGCCGCCAGCCCCATCTTCCTCTACTTCATGGAGAAGGCGCTGGCCGGGACCCCGGTCGAATCATTTTCACCCCCCGAGGGGGTCGTCTTTGCCAAGATAGATCCCGAGACGGGGATGTTGGCAGGCCCCACCTCCGAGAAGTACATCTTCGAATGTTTCCTGGAAGGGACGGAGCCGACCGAGACCACTGTTGAGGAACACAAAGCTCCGGACAAAGGTTTCTTCAGGGATGACCTCGATCTTCAGGATTGAAGGCGCTTTCGTGAACAAAGAAAACGAAAGGGTCAGGTCTCAACAATCAACGTTTATATTGATTCAGTTTGTCAAATGTTGAGACCTAGACCCCATGATTCGTATTTAAGGCTTTGGAGACTAGAATGGCTTTTCTGAATTCCCTTTTAAAAGAAAAATCCCGAAGGATCATGTTAATACTCTATGCACTCACCTCTGTTTTACCGATCCTCTTAGTAATCTATATATGTTTGAATTATGTGGTGCCGGAACTCAATGCAGAGCAAATTCCCAAATTGAGCAATTTATTTATATACAGCATTGGCCTTGTGACTATAGTTCCTCTCGTGTCTTTCTTTTTGATTTCTCGGATGGCAAATGTCTTGGAAAAACAACTCGTACATTCAAAATGAAAACCGCTCAATTGATCAAAGAGGAGAAACAAGCAACAGAATTAGATGAGGCAAATGAAATCATAACCATCATACGGTTATTCAATAGTATTTTTGATAGAGCGACACACCATGACAGCGAGCTAAAAAATTTGAAAGGGCAGTTGTCCGATCTTATGGGGGTCGGGACCGACCTGACGGCGGAATTGGACTTTGATCGCCTATTTCCGATTATTATCAGCAAGGTAACCAAGGTTATGTCCGTTGAAAGAACAAGCCTCTATATGATTGACCGGGACTAATTATCATCTATGGACCAAAGTTGCCGAAGGAATTGATCAGATACGAATCCATGTCGGCGAGGGGACCAGCTTCACATTGGGTCAAAGATCATGGCCGTTGCCGACGTTTTTGATGCTCTTGCCTCAAGGAGAGACTACCCAAAATATTCATCTGAAGGGATATTGGGGTACGATCCCATGTTCATCGACAAGGCAATATCCATCCTGAAAGAAAATTCGGGAACCTCATTTGATCCCGATGTTGTTGACGCCTTCATAGGCTGCATACCCAAAGCCCTTGCCATGTTTAAGGGGAATCATTTTCCTCCTGAATATGTAGAAAGCGCCGTCCACTTCCTGGTCCCCGGGCACATCTCTGAGAATACAGCGAAAACGGCAGAAGAAGAATGATGGTCAACTCAGGAGATTAAAATTGTAAAATGAGGTGCAACGCGCGCTGAAAATTATCGACGGCTGGGGAGGCACAGACAATGCGATGCCTGTTGCACGAGCGTGAGCGAAGAGACAGTTCTATAAAACAAGGTAACAAGGAGACACACAATGGATCAAGCGATTAAAATCATGCCGTGCTTAGACATGCAGAACGGACGCGTCGTCAAGGGCGTCCATTTCGTGGATATTAAAGACGCTGGTGATCCCGTCGAATGCGCACGGGCTTATTGTGACAATGGCGCAGACGAACTGGCGCTGCTGGATATCACAGCCACGGTGGAAGGTAGAGCCACCCTGCTCGATGTAGTTAAACGCGTCGCGGAGGTCACTACCGTGCCCTTTACCGTTGGCGGCGGGATATCTGATGTGAAATCTGCCGAACTGGTGCTGAAAGCGGGTGCAAACAAGATATCGACGAGCAGCGCCGCTTTTCGGAAGCCTCAACTGGTCGAAGAAATGGTCAAAGCGCTGGGAGCCGAGAAGGTGACGGTGGCCATCGACGTGGATCGGAACAAGGCCATGCCCTCAGGCTATGAAGTCTATATTGATGGTGGGCGGACAGCCACTGGCGCAGATGCAATCGAATGGGCAAAGCGTGTTGACGGATATGGTGTTCCCGTTATTCTGCCTACCAGCAAAGCGGGCGACGGCGTGCAGACCGGTTATGATCTGCCGGTGATCAGGGCGATTAAGGAGGCCGTCTCGGCCGACGTGGTGGCCTCAGGTGGGGCAGGGGAATTGGAGCATTTCTATCAGGCAGTCGACGCGGGTGCTACCGTCTTGCTTGCCGCTTCTGTGTTCCATTTTGGGATCATTGAGATTGGCGAATTGAAGGACTACCTCAGGGGCCGGGGCGTTACTATCCGCTGAAGCTTCCGGGGCACAGTGGTGAGATCCCCCAACAAAGCGTTCCAACGGGGCGCTACTGCTTCCGCTGAACATGCGGCGGCTGCCCTGAGCTGATTCGGTCGGCGCACAATACCCAGTATTGAGAATTCTCTGTATTGAGAATTCTCTTGACAAAAGAATCTTTTTGTATAAAATCGGTCCCTACAACTCATTTGAGGAGTGATGATCAGTGAAACATCTGTTTGGAGCAGTGGTAGTCCTTTTGGTAAATGTACTCGTACTCGTCGTAGTACTTACGGGGACCGCCGCTTGATTCTGACAGACTAAAAAAGAACGCAAGCCGCGGGCCCCAAACCCCGCGGCTTTTTTTGTGGAACTGCTCCCCTGGGGTACGGGAAACAGGTTGTACAATAAAAAGGTAATCGGGAAGGGAAAAAATGGAAACAACAGGAGCTGATATACTGATACAGACATTGAGGGACGAAGGGGTGGAGGTAATCTTCGGATATCCGGGAGCGAACAGTCTGCCTCTTCATGACAGTCTGCTGAAGAGCCCGATACGGCACTATCTCGTACGGCATGAGCAGGCGGCCGCCCACGCCGCGGATGGCTACGCCAGGGCGACCGGGAAAGTTGGCGTCTGCCTGGCCACGTCGGGACCGGGGGCCACCAACCTTGTGACCGGAATCGCGACGGCGTACATGGATTCGACGCCCCTCATTGTTCTGACCGGGCAGGTAACGACAGGTCTTCTTGGGAGTGACGCCTTCCAGGAGACGGACATCATCGGGATTACGATGCCGATCACCAAGCACAGCTACCTGATCAGTGATCCGTGTGGCATAGCCTCCACGGTGAAAGAGGCATTTGAGATCGCCCGGACCGGCCGGCCGGGACCGGTACTGATAGACCTTCCGAGGGATGTAATGGCCACCTCTTGTGAATACAGTGATGCAAAAGAGGCCCCGTCGCGGGTGAAAACCCGTTCCGAGGGGAAGAAGAATGCCGAACAGCTCAAGAAGATTGCCACCTATCTGAACAGGGCCGAGAGACCGGTTCTCCTCATCGGTGGCGGCGTGAAGCTTGCCCAGGCCTGCGACGAACTTGCCGAGTTGATCGAAAAGGGACACATCCCCTTCGTCTCGACCATGATGGGGATCGGATCGGTGTCTGCCTCAAACGGGTTCAATCTTGGTTTCATCGGTACCCACGGCAACGAATTGGCCAACCGCATTGTACACGATTCCGACTTTATCCTAACGATAGGGGCCCGCTTCAGTGATCGAAGTACGTCGATTGTCGAGGAATTCGCCCCCCTGGCCGCCATCGCGCAGATCGATATCGATTCCTCCTCCATTGGCAAGGTCATCAAGGCGGATATGTCCCTGGTGTCTGATATCCGCGAAGCCCTGACGGGATTGATCCCCCTTGTAGAGGGCAAGGAGCGGCGGGAGTGGCTGGACAGGATAAAAAAAGAGAAAAAGGCCCAAGGTCAGGACAGGGAGAAAGATGAATGTGGACCAGCGGGCGTTTTTATCAAGGATGTCCAGGCTGCAATGCCGGAGGAGACCAACGTTGTAACGGATGTGGGGCTGAACCAGATATGGGCGGTCCGGTCCTGGGAGACAAAGACCCCCCGCGGCATGATCACGCCGGGCGGACTGGGTACGATGGGATTCGGCCTCCCCGCGGCGATCGGTGTGCAGATGGGAGTACCCGATCATGCAGTTGTTGTCTTCTCCG
>Ga0307991_1000737_pt1 | contig 23439 bp, 14 predicted proteins | sample EllFjometagen131_FD_203146 | JGI IMG/M metagenome (GOLD analysis project Ga0307991, IMG submission 203146) | Marine microbial communities from Ellis Fjord, Antarctic Ocean - #131 | ecosystem: Environmental > Aquatic > Marine > Unclassified | place: Southern Ocean | collected 2014-10-08 | reverse complement strand
AGCGTTTTTTTGTTTATTCTTTATCACCAGTATTTTATAATTTGGGTATTATTTTTGGAGCTTTAGTTTTGGTGCGTTATTTTGGTTTAGCTGGCTTGGCTTGGGGGGTTGTCTTGGGGGCGTTTTTACACTTTGCGATTCAGTTACCGACCATTTGGAAGCTAGGTTTTCGTTATAAGTTTTATTTAAACTGGCGTGATAAAGGTTTATTGCAAATGGCTCGAATGATGGGTCCTCGTACTTTATCACTGGCAGTGTCGCAAATTAATTTAGTGGCCATGACTGCTCTTGCTACAACTTTAGATAGCGGTTCTTTAACTATTTTCAATTTCGCTAACAATTTACAGTCATTTCCTTTGGGTGTTTTTGGTATTTCTTTCGCTGTCGCTGCTTTTCCATTTTTATCAGAGAATGCTTATAAAATGGATGAACTTAAAGCGCGCTTTTCTTCAACTATTCGTCAGATATTATTTTTCATTGTACCAGCCTCAGTGTTGATTATCACTCTTCGTGCTCAAATCGTGCGTGTTGTTTTTGGTAGTGGTGCTTTTAACTGGCGTGACACCGTTTTAACCATGGATACTTTAGGTTTTTTTGCTCTTAGCTTATTTGCGCAGGCGACCATCCCTTTATTAGTCCGTATGTTCTATGCTCGGCGCGATTCTTGGACACCATTTTATTTAGGCTTGATTTCAGTGGTTGTTAATATTGGTTTAGCTTACTTTTTACGACCCTATTTTGGTGTAGCTGGCTTAGCCCTGGCTTTTTCAATTGCCAGCATCTTTAATTTTCTTATGCTTTGGTTATGGCTCTATGTTAGAGTTGGCTCTCTGGACATTGATAAAATATTTAATTCGGTTTTAAAGTTTATTGGGGCCGCAATTGGTGCTGGTTTAGCAGTGCAAGCACTTAAATTTTTGATTTGGCCATATATTAATATGCAAACTTTTGCTGGAGTCTTTGCGCAATTAATTGTTGCTGGTGGCGGTGGATTGCTTGTTTATATTCTTCTTTGTTATTTATTTAAGAGTGAAGAATTGTTAGCAGCTTTAACAATTTTTAAGCGTCGTTTGCCTTGGAAAAAGACTGATTTAGCTGATCAAGGAGAGGCTCGCGGTCTTTAAATTAGAGCTTGCTCGAGCTTTGAAATAATGTTAAGGTGTCTGAGCAAATATAAAATAATATATTTTTTAAAATGAGTGAACCTAGTAATAAAATCCGTAATTTTGCCATTCTTGCCCACATTGATCATGGTAAGTCTACTTTGGCTGACCGCATGCTAGAAATAACTGGTACAGTTGATAAAAGGAAGATGAAGAATCAGATTTTAGATGGCATGGATATTGAAAGGGAGCGAGGCATTACCATTAAATTGCAACCTGTAACCATGCAATATCAAGGGTATCAATTAAATTTAATTGATACACCTGGGCACGTTGATTTTTCCTATGAAGTTTCACGATCTTTAGCGGCAGTAGAAACAGCCGTGTTATTAGTTGATTGTACGCAGGGTATCCAAGCACAGACATTGGCTAATTTATACTTAGCTTTAGAACAGGATTTAAATATTATTCCGGTAGTTAACAAAATTGATTTACCAGCTGCTAATGTAGAGAAAACCAAGGCGGAAATTATGCGTCTTTTGGGTTGTCGTGAAGATGAAATTTTATCTTCATCTGGAAAAACGGGTGAAGGGGTAAAATCAATTTTACAAGCAGTGATAGCGCATGGTCGACCACCAAAAAAAGAAGAGGGGTCTGTATCTCGTGCCTTAATCTTCGATTCTAAGTATGATGAATATAAGGGGGTGGTTGCTTTTGTACGTATTTTCGAAGGGGAATTGCATAAAGGAGATAAAATTAAATTATTAGCCACCGATGCTCATAGTGAAGCTTTGGATGTTGGCGTTTTTAAACCAGAATATTATTCTACTGGTTCTTTGCAGTCAGGTGAAATTGGGTATGTTGTTACTGGTTTTAAGCAGGTTGGTGATTGTCGCGTTGGTGATACTTTAGTGGCTGGTGATGGTAAAGAAAAAGTAGTTTCTTTGGCTGGATACAAGGAGGTGACACCAATGGTGTTTGCTGGTATTTTTCCGCGTGAAGGTAGTGATTTTGAAGATTTACGCGAAGCCATGGATAAATTAAAATTGAATGATGCCGCTCTATTTTTTGAACCAGAGAGATCTGATGCCTTAGGCTTTGGCTTTCGTTGTGGTTTTTTAGGTCTCCTACACTTAGAAATATTTCAAGAGCGATTAAGACGAGAATACGGCTTAGATCTGATTGTTACTGTCCCTAGTGTAGCTTATAAGGTTTTAACGCAAAACAAAGAGGAGCTAATTATTAGAACTCCTCAACGTTTACCGGATCCAAATGGTATTTCTATGATTGAAGAGCCGTGGGTAAAGTTAGATATTATTACTCCTCAAGAATACATTGGTAATATTATGAGTTTGTCGCAGGAGAAACAGGGAATTTATAAAAATACAGAATATATTTTGGCTGGTAATGAAGAAGCAAGGGCGATTTTGCATTATCATATGCCTCTATCATCTATTTTGACTGATTTTTATGATAAGATAAAAAGTGTCTCGGCTGGCTATGCTTCAATTAATTATGAATATTTAGATTATCGTCAGGCCGACGTTGTTCGTATGGATATTTTAGTGGCCGAGGAACAGATTGAAGCCTTAGCCACCATTGTTTATCGTGAAGATGCCTATCGTCAAGGTAAAGCCATTGTTGGTATTTTAAAAGATACTTTACCTCGTCAAATGTTTGCTCTAAAGATTCAAGCGGCACTTGGTGGCAAGGTGATTGCGGCGGAACGTTTATCGGCGATGCGTAAAGATGTGACTGCCAAGCTTTATGGCGGTGACGTTACTCGTAAGCGCAAGTTATTAGAGAAACAGAAGAAAGGAAAGAAGAAAATGATGGCGGCTGGCAAGGGTAGTGTTGATATTCCTGCTGATGCTTTTGTAAAAATTTTAAAAAGATAATTAATATATTGTTTAAATCTATGAAAAGACGTAAAAAAATTATTAAAGTTGCTTGGACCATAATGTCAGTTATCATTATTATTTCAATGATCATCTTCACTTTTGGCGCAACCTTTTTCTAAATTGATATGCATAAAAATTGGAAAGTATCGGAAGCACCGCCAGTAGAATTTAAACAATCCTTGCCGGAAGTTGAAGGTTTGTTGTTAGATATTCTTTGGAATAGAGGTTTGCATAGCGCGGAAGCTGTTCGCGCGTTTTTAAGTGACTCTATTGATCCAAATTTAAGTTTAGATATTTCTGGAAATGGTAGCTTAAATTTCTATAACCCTTTTTTGTTTCGAGATATGCAAACAGCAGTTGATTTGATTATTAAGCATATTAAGAAGGGTAATAAAATTATTGTCTACGGTGATTATGATGCTGATGGAGTAACTTCATCAGCGGTCTTATCTGAGGCTTTAATTACTCTACACGCTCAAGTCGAGGTTTATTTACCTGATCGAGTCAGTGAGGGTTATGGTTTAAATAATAAAGCACTTACTCAATTACATGCGCAGGGGGCTAAGTTAATTATTACCGTTGATAATGGTATTAGAAATAAGGCTGAAGTTGAATTTGCTCAGAGCCTAGGGCTAGATGTTATTATTACCGATCATCACGTCTTACCTGAAAGTAGGGAAGATTTGCCTAAGTGCCCGATTATTGATCCGGCTGATGCTAATGATACTTATCCTTGGCCATTTTTAGCTGGTGTCGGCGTAGCTTTTAAATTAGTTTCAGCTATTTTGCAACAATCAAAGTTAGAGACGGAACAAAGACGCTTAATCGCTGAGAGATCTTTAGATTTGGTGGCAGTAGGAACGATTGCCGATATGGTTAGCTTGTTAGGAGAAAATCGTTGGTTGGTAAAAAAAGGCTTGGAAATACTTAATCAAAATCGTCGTCTTGGTTTGCGAGAAATTTTTAAAACAGCCAAGATTGCTATTGATAAACCTTTAGAATCTTGGAATGTTGGTTGGCAACTGGGTCCGCGTTTAAACGCTGCCAGTCGCATTGGTCATGCTAACAGTGCTTTTTCCTTAATTGTAGCTGATAAAGAGGATGAAGCTAAAGAGCTAGCCTTTGAATTAAATTCTCGTAATCAAGAAAGACAGCAAATTACTAAAAATATTATTACTGACGTTGAAAAGCAGATTGACGCTAAAAATCTCTCCAAGATTATTATTGGTCTTGCCCAGGAGGATCAGTTTTGGAATGAAGGTGTGATTGGTTTGGTGGCTGGTAGAATTTGTGAAAAATATCATCGCCCAACTTTAATTATTACCCGTATTGTTGAAGAAGCGGAAATGGATCAGGAAAATAAACAAATTAAAGCGACTAAACTAAGCTTTAAAAGTTCTGGTCGTTCGATTGAAGGTTTTAATTTAATTGCTGCCGTGGAAGAATGTTCTCAGCATTTAGATAAGTATGGTGGTCATCCAATGGCTTGTGGTTTTTCTGTGGTCAGTGAAGACAAACTGAATAATTTTATGAAGGCTATTTCTAAAGTAGCTGAAGCTAAATTAACTCCGGAAATGTTGGTACCACAACTACAATTAGATGCTGAGCTTAATTTTGCTAATTTAAATTTAGATTTAGTTGGTTCAATTAATAGCCTAGCTCCTTTCGGTCAGCATAATTTACAGCCGAGATTTGTTAGTAAAAATTTAGTGATTAACGATATTGTTTTAATGGGGAGCGAGAAGCAACATATTAAACTACGTTTATCTAGTGTTGATAATCCAGCTTCACCATCTTTTTGGGCTATCGCTTTTGGTTCAGCCGCAGACTATAAGGATTTAACAGTTGGTGATAAATTAGATTTAGCCTATTATTTAGATATCAATGAATTTAATGGCCGTCGTGAAGTGCAATTAAAAATTATTGATTGGAAAAAAATATGAAATTAATTATTCATAGTGATGGCGGGGCTCGGGGTAATCCTGGCCCAGCTGGAATTGGTGCTTGTCTTCATGATGAAGATGGTGCTTTAGTAGCAGAGATTTCCAAATTTATTGGCATAGCTACTAATAATCAGGCAGAGTATCAAGCTTTAATTGCTGGTTTAAATAAAGCTCTTGAGTTAAAAGCTGAGGCAGTTGATTGTTTTTTGGATAGTGAATTGATAGTTAAGCAAATTAATCGTGAGTATAAGGTAAAAAACAAAGAATTAGCACCTTTATTTTTACAGGTTTATAATATCTTAACTAAATTTAAACAATATAAATTTACTCATATACCGAGAGAGCAAAATAAAGAAGCAGATAAACTTGCCAATGAGGCGATGGATAAAGGTGTTTAGTAGGAAGGTTTAAACAAATATTATTGCTAACAAAAAAATAGACTGAGTCTATTTTTTGTTTGTTGTTTAAAGTATTTAATTTTAATTACCAATTACGCAGGGATTATTGTTTTTAGCATATTGGTTGCTGGCTATTGTTTCCTAGGAATAATTTAGAATTGTCAGGGTGTTATTAGGTAAAATTAAAATAAAATAATAAAAATTAGTTTTTATAGTTTAAAAAGTTTTATATTTTTATCGGCTAAAGTTTGAATTTGTTTAATTTCTTCTTTGGATAGGTGTTTAAAACGACCCTGGATAGATAAATATTTGCTGACTGGTAAAGCTTTGAAGTTTTTGTTAATACTGGAAGCGCTTAATTCGCCGTTGGTATATTCTAATAATGGATAAAAAGCAGTTTGAACGGCTAAACGAGCAGCCTGTCCGGCCTGATTAGTCTTAATTTTCCAGCCGGGAATACAAGGACTAAGAATTTGGATATATGAAGGCCCAGGAGTAGCTAAGGCTTTTTTTACTTTATTGGTAATATCATCAGGAAAGGCGGTTGTGCTTTGAGCAACATAATTTACACCATGGGCTAAAGCAATTTTCAGCATGTCTTTTTTTTGTTGGTTGGAGCCGAAGCTTTTTTTGCCGGCAGGGGTGGTGACAGTATTAGCGCCCCAAGGTGTTGAGCCGGAAGCTTGAACACCAGTATTAGAATAAGCTTCGGTGTCATAGCAAATATAGACAATTTCTTCATTTCTTTCCCACATACCACTGATTAAACCTAATCCAATATCATAGGTAGCACCGTCTCCGGCCTGAACAACAACTTTTGTTTTTTTCTTTTTTTTCTTTAGAGCTGCTTTGATTCCGCTGGCGACAGGAGCGGCATTTTCAAATAAAGAATGAATCCAGGGAAGTTGCCATGCGCTTTGGGGGTAGGCGGTCGTAGTTACCTCTAAACAACCAGTGGCATTAATTAAAATAGTGTCATTGCTTAGGGCTCTAAGTACAGATTGAACAGCACTTAATTGACCACAACCAGCACAAGCATTATGCCCAGGAGTTAGATGATGTTTAGTATATTTATTCACAATTATTTTTCTATGCAGCGGCTAGCGTCTCCTCCGCTACAGATATAATTTTCACTACCACCAGCATAATAACTAGTGCCATAATTTATATAACTATTATAGCACCATTCATTACATTCTTTCACGGTGAGATCATTTCTACAACTAACAATGACGCAGACTCCAAGGGCACATCCTTGTCCGCATTGGCAGCATACTTTTTTACTATAGCATTTATTATTGTGGCAAAAGCTATTTAGGTCAGGGTCTGTTGGTGTGGCTTTGCATAGGGTTCCTTCATTTTTATTAAGACATTGTTGGTCCATTTCTTGGGTAACTTCTTCACTCCGACCGCAACACCATTTATCTCCTAATATACCACTTGGGCATAGAATATGTTTTTCTTCTGGAAGATTATTTACACAAATCATCCAATCAAGATTCATGGAAGGGGGGCTTGTATCAGCACATGTTCTATCGCCTCCTAAGCATTTATATTTTATAATTGTATCTTTTGGTAGGCTGCCAACACTATCAATAAAACCATCTTCGCCGTCAGCTATAAACATTGGTACTACGCCTTTAATATCTCTAAATCTAAAATCAAGTAAATAAGGATTGATTGTATTTAAAATAATCCAAGCTCCAAATAATAAGCCAATGCCGATAATACTACCCATGATTAGGCCTTTAGCTTGGGTTATTTTATCGCTGCTACCACCAGAAACGAGCCAAATTAAGCCGCCAGCCATTAAAACTATAGCTGCTAAAATTCCACCAATGGCTAAGCCATAGTCATAAAAAGCTTTAATCATTTGACCAATATAAGTGATGCTGCTTTCGGTCATAGGAGTTTTAGTGTCGAAACCGGGGACGCCAATCTGAGGCTCAAATATAATTGGATTTTCGATAGCTTGTGCCGGCATTATTCCTAAAAAAGCTACGGCAAGAAAGCCGATCAGACTAAATTTTATAAAATTAAGCGCTTTATTTCTTTTCATATTGTTACCAAAATTTAATTTGTGCCCGCTTGGCGGACTTAATAATATTTTGAATTGTTTTAATATTAATATCACGACCACCCAGGCCAACGATATGATTGCTGGCAATCCCTTTGAAACTACTTAAATTGGACATAAGGTCACTATATAGCGGTCCGTTGGCACCACTAGACATGGCTTTTTCAATTACGGCAATATTTTTACAATTGCTGACAATCTTTTGTACACTATCAGCTGGAAAAGGACGGTAGACTCTTATTTTTAAAACTCCAGTTTTCTTATCATCTTTCAAACACTCTTTAATGGTACCCATCATTGAGCCCATGGCAACTAAAAGTGTTTCCGGATTTTTTGGTCCGCAATATTCAATTAAACCGTTATCCACTAAGGCTTTAATTGGCGCTTTGCTTATTAATATTTTTTTCCAGTCTTTATAATTTTTTGGGAAGACTTGGAGAATGTTTTTTAAATCTTCATCAATACGTTTTTTTTCTAGCCAGAAATGTTCGGGGGTAAATAAAGCTCCTAGGGTTACTGGTTTTTTAGGATTAAGGTATGTGCCAAGGGCTGGCCTATAGGCAGGGAGGTATTTTTTTATGTCTGTTTTAGTGGGAACAATAACATTTTCAAAAGAATGAGTAAGAATAAATCCATCAATATTGATTGCTGCTGGTAAATTAAATTCTTCTGCTAGTTTATAGGCAATAACGTGTAGATCTACGGCCTCTTGGTGATTTTCGGCAAATAACATTATCCAGCTGGCGTCACGCATAGCCATGGCGTCACTATGGTCATTCCAAATATTAATTGGACCACCAACCGCTCTATTGGCCACAGTGATAACCAATGGTAAACGTAATCCAGAAGCGTTATATAAAACTTCCATCATTAACAATAATCCTTGAGAGCTGGTGGCGCTATAAACCCGACTGCCGGCGGCACTGGCCCCAACAATAATAGAGGCAGCTGCAAATTCGCTTTCGGCGCGTAAATATTCATAATTTGCTTTACCTTGAGCCTTAAATTTAGCTAAATCTTCTACAATATGAGTTTGTGGGGTAATTGGATAAGCTGAAATTACATCCGGTTGGATGTTGGCGACCGTTAAAGAGACTGCTCTTGAGCCTTCTAAAAATTTAGTTTTTAGATTATTTTTCATATTTAGTATCTTTTTTCATTGAGATTGCTTTGGCTGGACATTCAATAGCGCAGAGACCACAGCCTTTGCAATAATCGTAATCAATTACTGCTTTAAGTTTGCCGTTTTTGTCAGGCTTCATTGAGATACAGCCATCTGGACACATTTTGGCACAACGACCACAACCAATACAAAGATTAGGATCAATAACTGGTTTTTGAGTGCGCCAATCACCGGTCTTGTTATTTAAAGCTGATCCGGGTTGAGCTATCGGACATTGGATTTTATTTTTCTTTGTGGACATAATTATAGGCAGCCGTGATGGCAGATTTATTTTTTTTAATTAAAGCCTCACCTTTATCAGCGAATTTTTGGGAGACGGCTTTTAATAGAGTTTCAAGTTTAATAATTTTATTCCTCCTAATAAAGGCACCCAGAATAACAGTGTTAACTATATTTTTGCCCAGCCAATGCAAGGCTATGTCTGTGGCCGGGGTGCTGTAGATATTAGCTGACTTTATTTTATTCTTTAAAAGCTTACTGATTTCTTTTGATTCTAAAGGGCTGTTTATAATCAATTGGGTGTTTTTTTTGATGCCAAATAAAACTTCTTTTTCATTAAGCAGGCTAGCATCTTGCACAATTAAAATATCTGGTGCTTGTACTTGTTCGCGAGTAATAATTGCTTGTTTGTTAATACGAACAAAAGATTGAATGGGGGCACCGCTTCTTTCTACACCAAAAGCAGGGAAGGCTTGAGCAAAATAACCATCATTAAAAGCGGCTAGAGCCAAAAGCTCGGCGGCTGTTACCACTCCTTGTCCACCGCGGCCATGAATACGAACTTGTATCATAATATTAAATTTCTTATTGTGCCAACAAGCCATCAATAATATTGGTGAAATATTCTTCTGGATAGTAGCCGGTAATTTTATAACGATTAATAAACCAAGTGGGCGTACCAGATAATCCTAAAAATTCAGCATCGGAAAAGTCATCATTAAGACGGTATAAATAAGTTTTTTCATCAAGGCAAGTGGCGAAATTAGTACTGTTTAATTTAAGATTGCTGGCCATTGTTTTTAATCTGTCTGTTAGAGCAGTGTCGGTAAGTGCTGTTAATTCACCTTGTTTAGCAAAGAGTAAAGCATTCATTTCCCAAAATTTATTTTGTATACCGGCGCAATTGCCAGCCAGAGCTAATTCAATTGAATTTGTGTACAAAGGGTAATCACGGAAGGTAATACGAATATTATCACCGTATTTTTTAGCTAAATCACGTACAACCGGAGCCGCTTCTTTACAATAGGGACAGGCATAGTCGGAAAAAATAACAATTTTTACCTTGGTATTAACTGGTCCTAAACTATAGTTTTCTTCTTTTCCGTCGATTGCTTGAGTTATTTTTTGGATTTCTGCTTCTTGATCAATCTCTGTTTGATTGTTCTGGATATCTTTAACTCTGTTAATAACATAATTAGTGGATATGATTATAGCGAATAAAATAATCAAGCCAAGTATGATTGTCACTACGCCCAACCACTTTTTATACCAGGGGCGGAGCTTGTTTTTATGACGGTCTTTCATTTCTAAATATTCAATACGTTTATTTAAACTCATAGATTTAATTGAAAAAATCAATTTTTTTCTTTATACTTAAGAAGCATTTAATTTGCTTACATTATATCATATGTATCGTTTTGTGGCTATTTGCTAGCTATTAGCGTTAAAATCTATTTATGAAAATTATTTCTTGGAATATTAACGGAATTAGAGCAGTTTTAAAAAAAGGTTTTATTGATTTTTTAGAGCAAGAAAGGCCAGATATTGTTTGCTTACAGGAGATTAAGATTGATGATGGTACTCGATTTAATCTGAATTTAGAATTCGCTGGTTATCAATCTTTTTGGCATGGGGCAGAGAGACCAGGTTATAGCGGAACGGCAATATTGGTGAAAGATGGTTTGGATTATAAAGTAAAAAATGGCTTTGGTTTTCCGAATTACGATCGAGAGGGTAGGGTGCAGATATTAGAATTTGAGCAAGCATATTTAATAAATGTTTATTTTCCAAACGCTAACCAGGAATTAAGTCGTTTGCCTTATCGCTTGGCTTTTAATGATGAATTACTTAAATTTATTAAAAAGTTAGAAAAAAAGAAGCCTGTTATTATCACTGGTGATTTTAATGTTGCTCATCAAGAAATTGATTTGGCTCGACCTAAAGCTAACGAAGGTAAGGCTGGCTTTACTAAAGAAGAACGATCTTGGTTTTCCCAGCTCCTGGATGCTGGTTATTTGGACTCATTCCGTTTGTTAAATTCTGATAAAATTCAGTATTCTTGGTGGAGTTTTCGGGCGGCTGCGCGTACGCGTAATGTCGGTTGGCGGATTGACTATTTTGTAATTTCCGCTAAACTTAGAAAAAAGATAAGTAGGGCTTTTATTCTAGATCAGGTGCAGGGGTCAGACCATGCACCGGTTGGGATTGAACTCTAAAGAATACATATGTACGACCATCGTCAAATTGAAAAAAAGTGGCAGGGGCAATGGGCAGACAGCCACTTATATCAAATAAAGGATGATAAATCTCGTCCTAAATACTACGTGCTTGATATGTTTCCTTATATTTCTGGAGACGGTCTTCATGTCGGCCATTCTAAGGGTTACATTGCCACTGATATTATTGCTCGAAAAAAAAGAATGGAAGGTTTTCAAGTTTTACATCCAATGGGTTGGGATGCTTTTGGTTTGCCAGCGGAAAATTATGCCATTAAAAATAAGGTTCACCCCAGGGTGGCCATGGATAAGAATATTAAAAATTTTAAGCGTCAAGTGAATTTACTTGGTGTTTCCTATGATTGGAATCGAGAAATTAATACGACCGATCCTGCTTATTATCGCTGGACCCAGTGGATATTTTTACAAATGTGGCGCAAGGGCTTAGCCTATGAATCTTTTGCTCCGATTAATTGGTGTCCTTCCTGCCAAACTGGTTTAGCCAATGAAGATTTAGAGGATGGTCATTGTGAACGTTGTGGAACTTTAGTTGAGCAACGACCAATGCGTCAGTGGGTTTTAAAAATTACTGACTACGCTGATCGTTTATTAACTGATTTGGATAAATTACCTGATTGGGAAGAAGCGATTAAAGAAATGCAACGTAACTGGATCGGACGTAGTGAGGGGGCGGAAATTAAATTTAAAGTGAATAATTCTGAAGATGCAATCACGGTTTTTACCACTCGTGTTGATACAATTTTTGGTTGTACTTATGTAGTTTTGGCTCCAGAAAATGAATTGGTACAAAAATTGAAGCCAGCTATTAAAAATTGGTCTGAGGTGGAAGAATATATTGAAGAGATAAAAAATAAAACTGATTTACAGAGAACTGATTTAAACAAAGAAAAGACGGGGAGGGCATTGGAGGGTGTATTTGCGATTAATCCTTTTAATCAAGAAAAAGTAGCGGTTTATGTGGCTGATTATGTTTTAAATTCTTATGGTACAGGCGCGGTGATGGCTGTTCCTGCTCACGATGAACGTGATTTTGAATTTGCTAAACAATATAATTTACTTATCCGTCGTGTTATCACTAACGAAAATAGAGAAATTGATTTTGAAGAAGCTTATACTGATGATGGTATATTAATGAACTCAGGTGATTTCTCTGACTTAAATTCTAAAGATGCTCGTGAAAAAATGTCTGAGTATCTAGATAAGAATAATCAGGGTGGAAAAAAAGTAAATTATAAGATTAAAGATTGGGTATATTCTCGTCAGCGTTATTGGGGGGAGCCAATTCCTTTAATCCATTGTGAAAAATGTGGTGTAGTGGCAGTGCCAGAAGAAAATCTACCCGTGCTTTTGCCGGAAGTAAAAAGTTATGAACCAACGGGAACAGGCGAATCGCCTTTGGCGGTCATTACTGACTGGGTAAATGTAAAATGTCCTCAATGTGGTGGACAGGCAAAGAGGGAAACAAATACTATGCCCCAATGGGGAGGTTCCTGTTGGTATTATTTGCGTTATTTAGACCCCAATAACGATCAAGCTTTAGTAGATAATAAAAAAGATAAATATTGGTCACCAGTTGATCTCTATGTTGGTGGTGCGGAGCACGCTACTCGCCATCTTATTTATGCTCGTTTTTGGCATAAGTTTTTATTTGACATGGGTGTTGTTAATTATGAAGAACCTTTTACTCGTCTGCAGCATGTTGGTTTAATTATGGGTGAGGATGGTCGTAAAATGAGTAAGCGCTGGGGTAATGTGATTAATCCGGATGATATGGTCGAACGTTTTGGGGCTGATGCTTTACGTATCTATGAAATGTTTATGGGCCCTTTTGATCAGGCGGCCGCTTGGAATACTAATGGTTTATCGGGAACGAGAAAATTTTTAGAAAAAGTTAATAATATTTTTGTTGATTTACTTGTTAAAGAAGATAAAAAAATTATTTCTTTACTACATAAAACTATTAAAAAGGTGAATGAAGATATTGAAGAATTTCACTTTAATACCGCTGTTTCTGCTCTAATGATTTTAGTTAATGCTATTGGTGAATACAGACAAACAAATCAAGCCTCACCTTTAACTAACGAGCAGTTAGATTCTTTTCTGCAAATTTTAGCCCCTTTTGCACCGCATCTAAGTGAAGAATTATGGTCACGGAACGGACAAGAAGTTAGTATTTTTCTATCAGATTGGCCGGCATATGATGAAAAATTAATTAAAGATGAAGTAATTACTTATATTATTCAAGTGAATGGCAAACTAAGAGCACAAATTAAGATGTCAGCTGAAGCTACTAAAGATGAAGTTATTGCTAAGGCTAAATTAGACCCAAGTATAATTAAATGGTTAGATGCTAAAGAAATAAAGAAAAGCATCTATGTTCCTGGACGTTTAGTTAATTTTGTCGTTTAATTTTATGTGTAAGTAATGTATGGAAAATATTGTTGCTAAAACTAAAGAACTTTGTCGTATTTATGATATTAAACCTGCTCGTAGCAAGGGACAGAATTTTTTAATTAATGAGGGTATTTACAAAGCAATTATTAATGCTGCTGAAATAGATCCTAAAGATACTGTACTTGAGGTTGGACCAGGACTTGGTTTTTTAACAGCTGAGCTTTCTAGGAAAGCGGCGCGAATAATTGCGGTTGAACTGGATGATAAGTTGGCTGGTATTTTAACAATCGCCATTGATTCCCAGGATGTGGAGAATGTAGAGATTATTAATCAGGATATTTTAAATTTCAATCCGGCTGAATATTTTGCTCCGGATGAGCAATATTGCATTGTTGCTAATTTGCCTTATAACATTACTTCTATTTTTTTACGTACTTTTTTAACTTCAGCTCGTCCACCTAAATCATTGGTAGTGATGTTACAGAAAGAAGTGGCTGAACGCATTATTACCACTGCGCCTGATATGACACTTTTATCTTTGTCTATTCAATATTATGGCACTCCACGTATTGTTAAAATTGTGCCTTCCTCAGATTTTTGGCCAGCACCGGCAGTTGATAGCGCTATTTTACACTTTTCCTATGACCGTCCCTTGCCTAATTTAGAATCTCTGGCAGCAGATAAACATTTTTTTCGTGTTGCCCGTATTGGTTTTAGTGCCAAGCGAAAAATGTTAAAAAATAACTTACAAGGAGGTTTGAAATTAAGTGCCGAGAACGTTGAAAAAGCCTTGCTAAGAGCAAATATTGATTTAAAGACCAGGGCTGAAGATTTAAGCCTAGAAAAATGGCAAGATTTAGTTGCGAGCATCACTCCTTTTGTGTTATAATTTTAGTAATCTAGTTTTTTCTGCCTTTAAATAAGACGCTAAGATTAATATGTCTAAAAATTTAAACGATCCATTAAATAATGAGAATCATCCCTCATTTTTAAAAAGTTTACCCAAACCGCAACGGATTGCTTTTTTAAGCTTGTCTGTTATTAGTTTGGGTATTGTTATTTTGTGGGTTTGGCAGTTTAATAATCGCTTATCCAGTCCTTTTTATGTACCAACCAACAATCAGAGTAATGTTGCCGCTGATACCAGTGAATTTGAAGTTGCTCTAATGAATTTTGATACCGATAGTGATGGCTTAACTGATAACGAAGAAAGAAATTTATATAATACTTCTCCCTATTTAGAAGATACGGATAGTGATGGTATTTCTGATAGAGTGGAAATTGAGGATGGTACTGATCCTAATTGTGCTTCCGGACAAGATTGTGATAATACAGTTAATGTCTCTGCGGTTACCGCTACAAACACAGGTACATTACCTAGTAGCGATACTGCAACTGGTGACAGTGGTAGTGAAGATAATTTGCAATTAATGATGTCCGGACAAGCTGACGTAGCTCAATTGCGAGCCTTATTACTTGATAGCGGGGTTGACGCCACGATGTTACAGCAATTAAGTGATGAGGAATTACTTAAAACCTATCAGGAAATGTTAGCTGGACAAGACATGGGTATTCAATAATTTATTTATTATTTTTTGAAGATAGTTTAGTTGAAAACACTATGAAAAATCAATCAAACTCTTTTTTTACACGGCAAAAATTAGTCAGTCTGATTATTTTGTCTTTTTTTGCTGGCTCTCTTTTTATCATGACGCCGCAGCCGGTATATGCACAGACTGATTTTAATCAGGCGGTGAACAATGTTTTGACGCCAATCTGGTCGTTCTTAAAAAAGGCTTATGAAAAAGGAGGAGCGTCAGCTTTTCAAAAAACAGTTAGAACAGCTTTAAATAAAGTTGCTTTTGATACTGCCACCTGGTTAGGATCTGGTAGAGAAGGGCAGAAACCGATGTTTGTTAATAACTTTTGGGGTTATATTGGGCAAGTAGGAGATGAGGCGGCGGGAAGTTTTATTGAAGATGCGGTTAATAATTGGAAGAGGACTAGCGATGCATCTTTGGAAAGTAATCAAAAAAAATGTAATACGCAACTTGAAGCTTGTAAAAAACTTTGTGGTTCTCTTATAGAGGGATTTAATAAGTGTAATAGTCAATGTGATACAACTTTTGCTAGTTGTTTCAATGAAGCTGCTATTACAGCTAATGGTGGCGGAACAGTAACTACTGGTCGCGATGGTGTTACCGGTGTGCAGTCTATCAATACGGTAGCAGTCTGCCAGCCATCTTCCATTGATGCCAAGTTAAAGATTGCTATGGGCTTAGTGGACTACAACCGTCCGCAGGCACCAAACTGTAGTGCTTCAACATTAATTAGTAATTGGTCTGATTCTATAGAACGTATGACCGCTTTTGAGGATCCTAATTTTTTGGATAAGTTTGCTAACCTTTTTAATCCTGTTTCTAATGATTTGGGAATTTATTATACCTTACGCACAGATATGACTAAGAAGATAGATGATAATGTTATAAAGACCGAAAAGAAGTTAATTGCCGATGGGGGTTGGTTAGATATGCAGGATATTGCTGGTAATTATATTGGAATGCCCGGCGACGCTGAGACCAGGGCGGAGTTAAAAAACCAGGGCTATATTAATAATATGGCAACTTTTTCTGGTGATGCTTTAATTGATGCTGCTAATGTCTTCTTAAATCAATTAGCCATGACGGCCTATAACAAGTATATGCTTGGTTTGGGTAAAGTTGTATCTAGTAATAGTTCTGGTTCGATAAATAATGCTAGCTCTGACCCTAATATTCGCTATGGCGAAACAGTGGTAAAGGAAAGTGCTGCCAATATTATTGAGCCCGATTTCGGTGTGCGGGCTGATTATGATATTTTATCAACTTTAAGTATGTGTCGTGATCGTGAAAATCCGGGGCCAACAGATTGTGTGATTGATGATAAATTGATGCAGGCTATTACTGAGAAGAAAACAGTAGCTGAAGCCGTTAAGGATGGCTACCTACATAAAAATTGGTTATTTAGTGCTGATTATCGTGAAGGTAATTATAATTTGCGTAATTTAGAGATTATGCGCAAATATCGTTTAATTCCAGTTAGTTGGGAAGTAGCGGCAGCTGCTAATAAGCAGGCAAGTCTGATTGATTTAATGTCTTGTTTTAGTGCCAGTGATGATTATAATGAATATAGTTCTAATTTTAATGTGGGTAATCAGACTTGGTGCCGAAATCTAGTTGATCCCAATTGGGTCCTAAAAGCGCCTTTGAATTATTGTGCCAAACAAGGTTATAGTGCTCAGATTTTTGATATTTCGGTGATTCCTACTGGAATAGAAGGACAAGCTGATACCATTCAAATTACACGTGCGGATGGTTACTGTGCAGATGAACAAAGTTGTATTCAGGAGCGAGCTGATGGCAGTTGTGAGGCTTATGGTTATTGTCAGTCAGAGAGACGCACTTGGAGCTTTGACTCTAAATCTTGCGAACCGATTAACAATACTTGTAGTGCCTTTATTAATGCAAATAGTAATCAGCGTATTGCTTATTTAGAGAATACTTTAGATTATGCCAATTGTAGTGCTGATAGTGTTGGTTGTAAGCGTTATTCTTTATTTGGTATTTATGATGAAGATACTAGTCAAGTTAATTGGTCTGAAAGTGCTAATAATAAGGCTTATTTTAATAATAATTTAAGCAATTGTTCCGCCTCTGATGAAGGCTGTACTGAGATGATTAGGGTGAAACCGGGATGGGGTTTAAATTTAATTATGGGAGCGGATTTTGCTGATGATAATATTGGCGATACTCTTGTGAATTCAAAAATAAACAATTACTGGAATGTTTGGGCAGCTGGTAATAAAGAAGCGGAGATTATTGATATTTTTGATTTGAATAGTTTTTATAATGGTAAAGTCTTATTTCTTAATTCGGAAGGTAATTCCGCCAGTTCAACTATTGGTATTTTTTCTAATAATGCTATGCCTCTAATTCCAACCAACTTTAATATTCTATCTGATGAAACCTACACTTTAAGCGCTGATATTTATATTAAAGAGGGTGATAACGTGGATCTTATTTTAGGTGATTATTTGACGGTAGCTAGAGTCAGCGATAGAGAGGTTTGGCGTCATGTGTCAGTTACTCGTAATCTCAAAGACAAACCATTATCAGAATTAAATTTTAGTATAACTGGCTATGCCGCTGGTCCTAAAGTTGCTTTTGCGGTAAGGAATATGAAGTTAGAAATGACCGCTTGGGACTCAGGTTTTTCTAGTTATGGTAGTTTTAAAGTTTATGAACAGTTGATTCCTTCTTATCTGGCTGATGCTTGTTATGTTAATGCAGATCCAGGTAATCCAGATTATCGTTTGCGTGCCGATGCTCTTTCAATTTGTGATAATTATGCTCGTCAATGTAATCGCGAAGAAGTCGGTTGTGAACGCTATCAGGAGGCAAGTACTGGATTTTCCGTAGCAGCACAGGCGGTTTCCTCTGATTATTGTGATGCCACTTGTAATGGTTATGATTTATATGTGTCCAAGTCTAGTTATTTTTATTCTCCCTTTGTTGAAAAGATGATTCCGGAAAATAGCGATACTTGCAGTTCTGAGGCAGCTGGTTGTAGTGAGTTTACTAATTTAGATGCAATTGCTGCTGGTGGTGAAGGTTTAGAGTATTATACTGAATTGAAGCAGTGTATTAAGCCCAGTGACAGCTGTGCTAATTTCTATACTTGGGTTGGGACTGAAGAAAGTGGCTATCAGTTAAAATCTTTGTCTTTAGAGAAAGACACTAGTGATAATCCAGCGGTAATTGCTGATGATTCTCAAATTTGTAGTCAAGAAATTTTTAATTTAACTCCTAGCGATCCTAGCTTTAATGCTGATTGTCGTCAATTTTATAATAAGGCTGGTAATATCTCCTACCACTTATCTTCCTATACAATCACGTGTTCAGAAAATTGCCATGCTTATCGTCTAACGGAAAATAATATTGACAGTACTCTTACTCAGGCTGATTGCAATGGTAGTGATCGTTCCTGGAATACTATTAGTTCTGTCTGTTATGTTTGTAAAAATGGAGGTACCTGGAATGGCCAAGATCATGCTTGTATTTACCAGGCAATACCCAATGAAGGCAAAAAGTGTTCGGCTAGTCAAAACGGTTGTCGAGAATATAATGGTAGCTTAGGTAATAACATTCAGATGCTTGGCGCTTATAGCTTTGAGACTGGCTTAGATGGCTGGGAGGGACAATGTGGGGATGCTGCTATGAGTTCACAGGTGGTAAGTACAAATAATGGACATTCTTTATTATATGATAAGGGTGCTAATATTACCGGATCAATTCAGGCAACTGATTGTGAAGATGCTAATGTTAATATTTCTTGGTTGGATAAATTCTTAGATGGTGCCAGTGCTAGTTTTTCTCATATTCGTCGATTTGTCGGATACAGTGTTGTTCAGGGGCAAGCTTATAATGTTAAATTTACCGCCAGTGCTGCCGTGCCTACTAATGTACAAGTGGCTCTAATGAATGCTCAGGGAGAAATTAGCTATTTTAACACCAGTGATGTTAACACTAACGGGGCCTTTGTTGTGAGCGGTAATAATGAATGGCGCACCTATGAATTAAATCTTGCTGATTTAGATCATGAGGTAGATAGTGGAGAATTCTTAATAATTGTAGCTGATCATGATTTCTATTTGGATAATTTTATTTTAACAGCTATCTCTGATCGCTATTATTTAATTAAAGATAGTAGTGATATTCCTGATGTTTGCTACTATGATCTCCTTGATAACTATCAGGGGGCTGATTATAATCTAGGTTGTTCTCTGTATCGTGATCGCGCTGGTAGCAGTCATTATTTACGTCAGTTTAGTAAGCTGTGTCAGAATTCAGCTGTTGGTTGTGAGTTAATGATTAATACTGCTAATTATAATGACTATAAATCTGGTATTTGGCAGGATACAAATGGTAATGGGGTTTGTAATACTGGTGAAGACGAATGTATTAAAGTTGAAGGAGATCGTTTCTTCTATGCAATTTATGATGAATCTAAGCGTTGCAATAGTGCTGATTTAGGCTGTTCTCGTTTAGGTGAATCTTTATCGACTGGTATTAATTATGATTGGAGCGATATCTTTGGGCGTAATAATCCAAATAATTACGATCAGATTCTATGTGCCGCTGCCGATGCCGGTTGTGAGGCTTGGAATTATATTGATGGTTCTGGTATTTCCTATTTCAAAAATTCAGGCAATGATGCTTGTGTCTATCGCATTAGTTCTGATCCGACTAAACCGGGCAAGGCTTGGTATAAAGTGCCGGTTATGCGCTGTGATTTAGATGATAGTGGAAAAATTGATGGTAATGAAATTGGTAAAGATATTTGTTCTACCAATAATGATTGCGCTGATGATAGTAGTTGTTTAGTTGATAATAATGATTACGATTGCCTAGTTTCATATTTTGAGACTTTTGGTTTTGGTGGTGGTGGTAATCAAGTGCCAACCCCATTAGAGTCGGCCGCTTTATGTGAGACTGCTAATTCTGGTTGTAGTGAATATATTGATCCAGTTAGTACTTTCTCTGAAAATCTAATTTCAGACCCAGCTAAGGAAAATGGTAGTAGCAGTTGGCCTGGTAATCATCAAGATATTGTGATTGAGCCTAATAAAATATATATCTTCTCTGTTAATACTCCGGAAAGTTTAGTTACTATGGATTTTGATGTGAAAATCAGTTTCCCAGTGGGAGTCTATTTATTGCAAGAGGACAATACTTTAAGTACTGTTGCTACTACTACTTTAATAATCCCGCAGGAGCAACCTCATAAGAGAATTATGTTTCATTCTCGGACTAATACGTCGGCTACTGTTTCGGGGGCATCTTCTGCCTATGAAATTCTATTAAAAGCGGCTATTTTGGATTATCAGTTTAAGCAGAATATTGATAAGTCAAGCTGTAACGGTATTGTTAATTTTGATAATGGCTGTGTCTTATTTAATGAGCGCTCTATCAATGGCGCTCAGGGGGTATTATCCTTAAGTGGTGGCTGGAACGCTTTCGCCAGTGAGGACGGACAAACTCCGGTTTTGTGTAGTGGTGATGATTGTAGTGCTAATCAGTTAATTAAGGTTCGTCCTGATCGTGTTTGTTCTTCTTGGCTTGATTGTTTAACCTATGCCATTGATCCCGATACTCAAGAGAAGACTTGCTATGCTCTTGGTTTATGTAATCAATTGAATGATAATGACGAATGTAGTAATTTTGTTAACCCTGGTGATACTAAATTACTAGCTAATGGCGTTAATATTAATAGATTAACTGGCTATTCATTGCTAAATCAGTATAATTTAGCTTTTATGAAAGAAGTTGGTTTAAATACGGAGGCTCATTATGATTTTGAGGCAGGAACACAATCTTTAGATTGCAAGGTGGGTGATGCTGGTGTTGATAAATGTGTTTTTGATTATGGTTTAGTGGTTGATAGTATTGTTAATTCGCCTAATAATGCGCCAACTGATTATCCGGCTGAAGGGGCTGCTTATTTACAAGTTATGGTTGGACAACGGACATCTCCGCATTCACTTAATTCGCCAATAAGCGTTCAGGCTGGTCAGGATTATTATTTAAATTATTTAGTTAATACTAAAGGTAGTGGTTATGAGGCGGCTGTTTATATTTATGATCATGCTAAGTTAAATTATCCCCCTATTGCCACAGATACCACTAGTTCTTCTAACGGTTGGGAGCGAAAAGTCTTTAAGATTTCCATGCAAAAATTAGAAGGCGTTGAATCAATTAATATTTATTTGGGTGCTAATAGTTCTGGCGATACGGAAGAGCGTTACATTTACTTTGATGATATTAATATTGAACCAGTTTTAAGGGTGGCAGATGATGAATATGTGGCTAAGGAATGTCGCTTGTATCCAAGTCAGGATGCTACTTCTTGTACGAGTAAGAATAGTCAGGTGGTGAGCGACGGTTTAGTTGGTTATTGTTTGCAACATGATCTAGCAAATCCTAGTGTTTGTTTAGTTTGGTATCCGGTTGATGAGATTAGTTCGGCTTCTAAATCTGGACGCTCTGGCCTTGGCTATCAGGGAGCCTTTCCGTTAAATTATTGTACGGAAGCCAATGGTAATTTTGATTTGGTGGAAAAAAGAATTTCAGTTAGATTAGATGATGCTCATAGTACTGATGAGAATGAATGGGGCGAGGATAGATGCACAGTTACTCATGGATGTCAGGGTGATCAAAATTATGATACCATGATTGAGATTAATAATGGTGATGTTTCGTCTTGGGCGAGACTTTATTGTGTCCCTAATCCAGATAAACTTTTATTTATTACTGAAAAAAAATTATTTGGTGGTGCTGATTCTTGTAAGGACCAATATTTATATGAAGGCTGGGATGTTTACGATGGCTTACAATACATTCAATCAGGACAGTCTTTTCCTGTTTGTGGCAATAATTGTGATATTAATTGCAACACAGGTACTTGTAAAGATTTAGATGAATCAACGACGATTAACCCTAATATTCGTGTCTTTGATTATGATCATCCAACTATGGATGAAGATCAATTGAAATTGATTTCTTCTAACGATACGGATAAAGTTTTTTATCCAAGTTGTAATCAGTTTGTGCAGGTGGTAGATGCTGCTGGTAATAATAAGGCTTGGGCTGGTCGTACCAGTAAAACCAGTATTTATCCTTTTAACACACCACTATTTTTCCGTTACCAAGATATTTATTACGGACTTGGCTCTGGTTGTTATTTGCCGGATGAAGGTGAGTGTTTAGAATATTGTACTTGTGACAATGGCTGTATTTGTATCCCGCATCATAGTGATAATTGTTCTGGGGAATGCGCTGGCAAAATTGTTGGAGATTGTAAGTTTTATGCTGGAGTTCCTGTATCATGTGATACTCCAGGGTCAATTTCTTATCCAGAGGGTTCTGAATTTGATATGACTGCTTATGGTCGCAATCGTAGTTTAGTGCCATTTGGAGCTGCTGCTTTCCCTGATAATTTCAATATCTTGGCTAGTGAGCCAGTTAAGTTCTTAAATCAGTATTCTGGTAAGATTGATCAAAAGGCTTTTGCTGGTCGCCCTTATGGCTGCTCTGGTGTTGGGTGTGATAATATTGGTTATTGTAGTTTAAATCCAAACGTGATGTGTTTATTGGATACAACTGATAGCGCTGATACTTCTTTAATTAATCAAAAGTCTTGTGGCAGTGCCAACGGTACTTGTGTTTCTTTGTGGAATGGTGAAAACATTGCTAATGACGATGATTTTGACGTAGTCAACGTTTTAAAGAATATTTTTAATACTGCCTTTGGTCAATTTGATTATAATAGCAGAGTTGGCAATTATGTTAGTAATGGGGATAGTTCCGTTTATAACACAAATTATATTCCCAATCAACATTGCACTTCATCAGATTATCACTTATCTAGTTCTGATGGTGATTATTATGAATATAATTGTGCTATTTGGCCGCGTATTAACAGTGTGAAGCTGGATGGCTTTACGGTCCCAAGTACTATTAACCCTGGCATTCATGTCTTAAGCTTTAATACCACTATTGATACGGAGCAGCAGCCCTTAAAAGATTTGATTATTGATTGGGGTGATGACTCGGTACAAAATCTGGTTAATCAGGATCATCATCCTGATGGCAGTACACCGCATAGGGTTTACCATTATTATGCTGATGATACGAATGGAGATATTAAAATTAAAGTGACCGACAATTGGAATACCTTTTGTTGTGTTAAGAATGGGAGCTCTTGTGCTGCTGCTAATTGTCCTTAATTTTTATCTAGTATTAGTTATATTATCTGTATAATATGTTCAAGCTACTGAACATAATTGACAGTTGATTAATTGTATTTTAGCTTCATTTAAGTCAGTTTTTTGTTCTAATTTAGAGTCAATAAAGCTCATTAAAGCCTCAATTTGTTCTTTCTTTTTAA
>Ga0307991_1000736_pt1 | contig 23443 bp, 15 predicted proteins | sample EllFjometagen131_FD_203146 | JGI IMG/M metagenome (GOLD analysis project Ga0307991, IMG submission 203146) | Marine microbial communities from Ellis Fjord, Antarctic Ocean - #131 | ecosystem: Environmental > Aquatic > Marine > Unclassified | place: Southern Ocean | collected 2014-10-08 | reverse complement strand
ATGGATGAATAAAGACTATCGTATTCAGATTAATATTTCAACAACTAATCGTTCATATGCGGTTATCAATATCTCTGAATCGCTCAATTTAAATAATAGAAAGTAACGAGAACTGATATCCGGAAGTTAGGAATTGACGGAGTGATAAACGCGAAACAGGAGTAAGTCATTGCAATTATCAATAAAAAAAGGTATGTTGTATTTCCGCAATTGTGAAAAAATACCATGTAATGATTTTTCAAGGTGGGTAAATTTGATGGTGATGAAAAAAACAGTTTCGTTTTTCTGGGCAGTGTTGTTCCTGTGTACATTTTCAACAGATGCGGGCGCTATCGAAGTCCGCGTGGGTGGTTATACTTTCCCGCCGTTTGTTGAAAATGTGGACGGTAAATTTGCGGGGATAACCCTGGATATGATAAAGGCAATGAATGCCCTACAGGATACTTATCTCTTTAAATTCGTTCCAACGGCATCAAAACGCCGATATCGTGATTTTGATAAGAATGCATTTGACTTGATCCTGTTTGAAAGCAAACAATGGGGATGGGCCGGAAAGCCCATTGAGGAATCTGATGTTTTTCTTCAGGGGGGCGAGGTTTACATAGCCAAAATTGAACCCGGAAGGGATCAGAGCTATTTTAATGATTTCACAGGCAAACGAATTGCCGGGTTTGTCGGATATCATTACGGATTTGCGGATTTTAACGCAGATGAAACGTTTTTAAACGAGCAATTTAACGCCACCATGACCATGACCCATGAAGGGAATATTCGTTCCGTATCATCCGGGCGGGTTGAGATTGCCGTGGTCACTATATCGTTTTTAAAAAAATACCTGTATTGTCATCCGGAGATTGGCGAAAAAATTTTGATTTCCCAAAAGCTGGATCAGCACTACAACCATACGATGCTGATGCGATCAAATAGGCACCCGACAATTTCCGAAATCAATATGTTGATCCAACAAATGAAAGAAAATGGTATTTTATCAATTATTTTTGAATCTTATGGAATTAAATAAATCATGTTGTCTGACGATTTGAACCGTGTTTCGCAGGCGCCAGACGATGGAGTCGGGACGTCCGGCGGGATGTCTGGCGAACGAATGCCCGGCCCACGAAAACAGTTTTCCATCTCAAGAAGCCTCACGGTCGGCCTGACGCTTGTTGTTCTTGTTGTTTCTTTTGTGGCCATTTCGCTGAACTTTTATTTTTCCGATCAAAAGGCCGTTCAATCCCTTGAAAAAAAAGCAGATGAATATGTATCTTTTTTGTCAAATTCGCTGAGGTTGTCTTTGTGGGAATATGATACCCGCTCCATTCGTCATATAGGATCGGCTTTTGCACAAAATGAGTTCATTGATATCCTGGAAATTTATGATGCAGATGATGTAAAAGTATTTTCAAACAAAGACAGATCCGAATCAGTTGCATTTTTAAAAAGAAGCAAGGATATTCTCTTTGAAAACCAGCCGGCCGGGCGTATTTATCTGTCCTTGGCGCCGGGTCAATATAATAGGGTTAACCGCCAACTCTTGTTTTCATCTGCGATGACCATTTTGATTATCCTGCTTGCGCTTTTTATTGCCACAGGGGTTTTATTACGAACCTTTCTTAGAAAACCGCTGAATAAACTAAGTCAAACCGTAGCGGATTTTTCTTCGGGCCATGGCCGGGTAAAAGAAAGAGATGTGTCCTGTATTGAATTTCAGGGGTTTGTGGATATCCTGCATGATATGCAATTGAGAATTGAACAACAGATGTTGGCATTGAAGACTGCCCGGGAAAAATACCAGGGAATTTTTGAGCATGCGGCCCAAGGTATTTTTCAGATCAGCCCGGAAGATGTTTTGATCAGTGCAAATCCGGCGTTGGCGGACATACTGGGATTTGAATCGCCTGAAGCCCTTATCGGCAGAAACCGAAGTTTCTGGCAGAAAGGATTCGCCGACCAGGAGCATCTGGCCTCATTGCGGCAGGGTATTAAAAAATCCGAAATCAGCGGACTTGAGACCCGGATGACCCGAAAAGATAAGACACTGATCTGGGTGTCCATATCCGTTAAGTCAATCTTTGATTCATCCGGTCGCCTGAAATATAATGAGGGGTTCCTTCTTGATATTACGGAAAAGAAAGAGCGAGAGAAGGCTGAAAAGGAACGGGAATCCGCCCGCCTGGCGCTTAAGGCCAAGAGTGATTTTCTGGCCAACATGAGCCACGAGATTCGAACGCCCATGAATGCAATTATTGGACTGGCCCATCTGGCATTGAAAACCGACCTGACGGCCAAGCAATATGATTACCTTTCAAAAATCAGGCAATCGGCCGATGCGCTGCTTCGGATTATCAATGATATCCTGGATTTTTCCAAAATCGAAGCCGGTATGCTGACCATGGAATCGATTGACTTCAATCTGGAGTCGGTAATGGGCAATCTCATTAATGTTGCCAGTCTGGAAGCCGAGAAAAAAGGTCTGGAATTTATTTTTCATATTGAACCAGGCGTCCCTTTGAATCTTGTCGGCGATCCTTTAAGGCTTGAACAGGTGCTTATCAACCTGTCCAGCAATGCGGTTAAGTTTACGGAAAAAGGGCATATTATTATTCGTGTCCGGCCTGATGACGCGACTGATGTAAAAAAAGCAACTGGCCCCGATCATGTGAGACTTCTGTTTGCAGTGGAAGATACGGGTATCGGACTCTCCGATGAGCAAAGAACTCACCTTTTTCAGAGCTTTTCCCAGGCAGATGATTCGGTAACGCGAAAATTCGGCGGCACCGGTCTTGGCCTGGCCATTTGCAAGCGCCTTGTTGAGCTGATGAAGGGGTCGATTCATATGGACAGCGAGCAGGGGAAGGGGAGCACCTTTTATTTTGATGCGGTTTTCGGGACAAAGGCCGGGAAGGTTGAAAAACCGTTTATCCCGCCGCGTCACTTAAAAGACCTGAAGGTTTTGGTGGTGGATGATAACAAAGTTGCACGGTTTGTCATCTGCGACATGCTGGAAAGTTTTTCTTTTGAAGTACATCAGGTATCCTCAGCCCGGGAATCATTCATTGAGCTGGAAAATGCCGCTAAAAATAACCAGCCGTTTGAACTGGTTGTCATGGACTGGCGAATGCCAGAAATAGACGGGGTTGAAGCTTCCCGGCGGATCAAAACCAATGACGGTCTGTCGCGTATCCCATCCATCCTTATGCTGACAGCATACAGCAGGGATGACATTCGGAAAAAAGCGGAAGGCGTGGGTGTTGATGGATTTCTTGCCAAGCCGGTAAACATGTCGCTCCTTTTTGATATCATCATAGAAATACTGTCAAAAACAACGGATTCGAAAAAGCAGCTTCTGGCAGCTGAAAAGTCGGAAGACGTACCCGGGCTTGACAAAATTCGCGGGGCTACCATTCTTCTGGTTGAGGATAATGAGATTAACCGGCAGGTGGCCACTGAACTGCTGGAAAGCGAAGGGCTTATTGTTCAGGTGGCTGTCAACGGCAAAAAAGCACTTGATAAACTGAGTGATCCGGAATTTGCCGACACGTTTGATCTGGTTCTTATGGATATTCAGATGCCGGAAATGGATGGTATAACCGCCACCCGAGAAATCCGACACCTGGATATGCCGGTCAGCAAGATTCCCATTCTTGCCATGACAGCGCATGCCCTGGCGTATGAGCGTGAAAAATGCATTGAGGCGGGGATGAACGATCATATCCCCAAACCGATAGATCCGAATATGCTTTTTGCCGCTCTGGTGGAATGGATTAAACCGAGAGCAGGTGCCCCGGTTGCGCGGATGGAACGCCAGTCAAAAGACACCGAAGCGTCAGGTCTTCCTGATCAGCTTTCCGGATTTGACCTGGACGCCGGGCTCAGCCGGGTCGCGGGAAACCGGGGTCTGTTTCGAGACCTGCTGTTTAAGTTTGCCGAAAAACAATCCGGTATTATGGAAGGCATTCAATCGGCCATTGCTGTTCATGATTTTATTCGAGCACTTGAAATTGCACATAAAATAAAGGGAATGGCTGGGAATATGGGCGCTATGGCGGTCTATAATGCAGCGAATGAACTGGAATCTGCATTAAAATGTGAAATTATAACGGAAATGGATGATGCGCTGGACCGTTTTTCAGATGAATATCAAATAGCTGTTGATTCCATTGTGACCATGAAACAATCATCTGTTGATATCGCTGACAAAATATCAACACCTTCTGCTTCGGCCGAAGATTTCAGTGCGATTATAAAAAAGATTGGCGATTTGATCCATTCAGACTATGGTGCAGCCTTAAAAACCATTGAAACATTAAAGGAAATGGTTGAAAGTACGGATTTGGAGGAAGATGTGAAACAGTTGGCAAGAGCCATTGAAGAATTTGACGAGGATAACACAAAAACTGTGCTGGAGCGTCTTGCCCAAAAAATAAATGTGACATTATCAATAGCAGGTGAAATATGACCAAAAAAGCAAATGATAAACCCCGCATTTTGATTGTTGATGATCTTCCGGAAAATATTCGCATTTTGATTGAATTGCTCGGCAGGGAATATGCCACTGTTCCGGCAACGAGCGGGGCTGCTGCCCTGAAAAAAGCGCAGACCGAGCCTCTGCCGGATTTGATCCTTTTAGATATTATGATGCCGGAAATGGACGGGTATGATGTCTGCCGCGCTCTAAAGGAAAATGATCTCACCCGGCATATTCCCGTTATTTTCATTACTGCCGTTTCCGAGGTCATGGACGAGGCCAAGGCCTTTAAACTGGGGGCAGTCGACTATGTGACCAAGCCGTTTCATCCGGCCACCATTGCGGCGCGGGTAAAAACCCATCTTGAACTCAGCAGGCATATACGGGAGCTTCGTTATGCCCTTGATACGGTTAAAACGTTGAGCGGCCTGATCCCCATCTGCGCCGGATGTAAAAAAATCCGGGATGATCAGGGATATTGGAAGCAGGTGGAGAGCTATATTTGCGAACATACGGACGCCCAATTCAGCCATGGTATCTGCCCGGATTGTATGAAAGCCCTTTACCCTGACATGAAGATTTCTGAAAAAGAAACCGGCAAGGATAGCAAAGATGCATAGAGCCACCGTTCTTGTTGTGGATGATGAAGATATAACGTTGAATATGCTCAAGGTAATGATCGAGCAAGAGGGGTATCATGTGTTGACCGCTGAAAGCGGGGCACAAGCCATTAAATTGCTGGATGCGCATACCGTTGATCTGGTCATTTCCGATCAGCATATGCCCGGCATGAATGGCCATGAGCTGCTGCAGCGCATTAAGAAAGAATATGTACATTTGCCGGTTATTATGCTGACCGCTTTTGGCAGTATTGAAAAAGCGGTTACAGCAATGAAGGCCGGAGCTATAGACTACCTGACCAAGCCACTCCAGAGCGATGAATTGCGCCTGGTCGTTGATCGTACATTGAAATACAGTCGTCTGGACACGGAAGTTCGGGAGCAGAAACAGTTTCTTTTCAGTCAATTCGGATTTAAAAGTATTATCACCTGTTCTTCTATGATGTATGAAGCCATTGAGCTATCCCGCAGTGTGGCTGAAATTCCCAACATGGCGGTAGCTATTTACGGGGAAAACGGGACCGGAAAAGAGCTTTTCGCCCGGGCAATTCATTACGCTGGCGGATGCCCGACCCGGCGATTTGTTGGCGTCAATTGTGCGGCCATTCCGTCAACTCTTCTGGAAAGTGAGCTTTTCGGGCATGCCAGGGGTGCTTTTACCGGTGCGGACAAGGACCGGGCCGGAAAGTTTGACATGGCCCGGCAGGGAACGCTTCTTCTGGATGAAATCGGAGACATGCCCATTGCTCTCCAGCCCAAACTCCTGCGTGTTCTTGAAGAGGGCTCCTACGAAAGAGTGGGTTCTAATATATTAATCGATGTCAATACGCGGGTGATTGCAACCACCAATCATGATCTGGAAAAAAAGGTTTCAGATCATGAATTCAGAAGTGACCTTTTTCACCGGATAAATGGTTTTCCTGTATTTCTCCCGCCCTTAAGAGAACGAAAAGAGGATATTCCTCTTCTGGCAGAGCACTTTTTAGAAAAATTCCGTCAGGAACTGGGCAAGCCGCTGCCGGGAATTTCCAAAACGGCAATGGATATGTTGACAGAACGTCAATGGCCGGGCAATGTCCGGGAACTGAAAAATCTGATTGAGCGTGCCGCTATTATCACGAAGGGGGAACTGATAGAACCGGATCACCTCCACAGCGATACCCGGGTCAAACGGAGATCAGATACGGACATAATTCATCTGGACATCCAGATACCAACAAACCGTTTTTCTTTGGCAATGGTAACCGAACAAGTCCATGAGATTATTCTGAACCGCTGTAACGGCAATAAGTCCAAAGCCGCAGACCTGCTTAAAGTCAGTCGCACCCGCTTTTATAGATAAATCATAAGGTGCTGAAAAATGTTTATCGAAGTAATTTTAAAAATAAGAGTTGTTCGATTGTTTCAATTCGGGACACTTTTTTTAGCGGGCGTCCCTTTGCGGAACATCTTTTTTTGTCCCGGTTTTATAACCTCCTGCAATTATTGCATGACACAAAATGGTACATTTGTTGCAAATAATATTAGATAAAATAAGCTCCTATTCAGTTGCTGCTTTATTTTATCGCTTCAGGTCAACAGGAGAAATATCCCGGATTTTTTCAGATGATAAATGGAACCTGGCTGAGTTGAATAATGATGTTTTTCTCCGGTGAAAAAAATGAATCTGTTTTAAAGGTTTGTTTTTATGTAATGTTTTTGTTTTGTGTGGTATTTTAAAAAACTTTTTTGGAATGACAAATTGCGTGCTGTTTCTGACAAAAAATGTCATTGCAGGCCGGGAAAACAGCCGCGCATGAGCCGTTTTTAATTTCTGAAATCTATCTGATTTTATAGCGTATTGATAAATAAGGGATGGCGGGGCGCAAAATATATGTATCATCAATACCATAAAAGTGGTACAAAAATTGCATTTAAGATTACATTGATACTGACATCCGTTATTTCGACAGCGGATTGTCATTAATGGGTTTGTAGCAGGCATTAATGCCTGTGACTCTTTTTTTCGCGTGTGGCTGCAAACTTTAAAAAACAGTAAATCTTTTAATAGATGTATAAAATAATTTCAGAGCTCCAAGAATAAATTAATTGAATAAAATGATTTGATTGGCTGTAACGGTGAATAGAGAATCAACATAAAATATATACACAAGTACATGGATATACTTCTATATAAGTAATTATAAAGGTGGAAACGTGAGCGCATCAAACAGCGTAAAAAATAACATACGGTTTTTGTTTTTGATCATCATCTTTTTGGCAGTGACTGTGGGCCAGGCGTATGCAATCGTCCCGTCCGGGTATTCGGAATATTATATTCCCGGTGATGAAGAGAGCATGGATTTTATTTTAGATGAGATCAGCCTGTATGATTTACAGGGAGATGGAGTGACCCCGGATTATCTGGATATTATGCACTGCATCATCTCGGTGACTGCCTGGTCGGAAAATACCACCCTGTATTATGACCACTGGGAAGACGGGTATGATTTTGATCCAGCGGATCTGTCCACCGCGGATGAAACATATTCATTCGGGACCGCCGGTGTCAACCGGAAGTTTGAAGGCAGTTACATCCCGGCCGCCCCCAGAAATTCGGTAAATGTGTATTATGACGGCGGCGACCGGCTCTATGTAGCTGGCGGTACGGTCACTGTAACTCGGACCTCCTGGAACGATACCAATCCTACGGATTATCCCGGTCACACCATTGCCAGTACCCTGTTGGCTGTGGCGTGGGAGATTTATCCGGTGCGCCCCCAGTTGATCAAGTATATTCTGCCCTTTGGTGAGGATCTGGCAGCGGGTGCTCAGAATCTTCAGGATTTTGAACGGGTATTTGCCCTGATTCAGGCGACGCAAGACAACACGGTCCTTCAGGTGGATGTGAATAAGGACGGCACATATGACAGTCTGGACTGGGACCGAAATGGAACCGTGGACGGTACATCCACCATCCTTAGTAAGGGAGAGGTTTTTCTCCTGGACCGGCTCAGCATTGGCGACCAGGTCATTGATTATCCAGGCACGATCACCGATGCCATCGCAGATGGCAGCACGGCGGATAATTTGTTAATTGCCGGGACCGAAATCCTGGGTAGTGAAACCCTGCAGGTCCATTATGTGATCGGTGATGGAGATTCAAACTATGAAATCCGGGGATTGACAGCCTTCCCCCGTGGACTCTGGGATGACGAATATTATGCGCAGGTGGATGGCCCGGCGGCCTCGGATGATCCGGTGGATCTTTATTTGTATAATCCCCACAGCACGACCTTGAATATGACCTATGAAACCACCACCGGAAACGGTGCGTTTACAATTCCTGCTGAAAGCACCCGGTCTTTTCATGCAGCCACGGGCAGTTACATGCCTGAGAATTCTGCAGTTTATCTAAAAGGAAGCGATGTGTTCTGGGGTGTCTCTACCGTTGACACATCTGCTAATGACAATGGTACTGATGCCGGTGAAACTCATGACTGGGCGTATTCTCTTGTGCCGGCGTCGCTGCTGGAAAATGAGCATTATATTGGCTGGGCGCCGGGTTCCTATCCCACCGCCACCGGTGTCGCTGCGGATAATTCCGGGATTTATCTAACCCCGGCCCGGGACAACACGACCATATTTGTCGATTATGCCAGTGACGGATTCCGTACAGCGGACGGGGATACGTCCTATCCCCTGGACCGGCTGGAATCCCAGTATATTTATGATAGTTCTGACGGGGACATGTCCAATGCCAACATCTATGGCACCGGCCCTTATTCCGCCGCCTACGGTCAGAACCCGGATACGGCGCCCACTGGTTCACCGGCCATTGACGTGGGATATACCACGATTCCGGGGGTTGATTTTATCGACCTGGTACTGACTGTGGATAAAACCGTGTCCCCGGCTGTGATTGATGTCGCATCCGGTTCTTCCACAACTTTTACCCTCTCTGTCCGGTCGCATGATTATTCGGTGACCGGCATTTCGATCATCGATACCCTTCCGGAAAACTGGAATTATGACGATACGTTAGATACAGCCATCATTACCCTGGCGGATAAAACCGTGGTGACTACCGACCCCACGGAATCGGTAAACGCGGACGGAGATGAAGTCCTGACATGGGATTCGTCCGTGCTGGGCAGCATGGCCGCCAACCAGGAAATCACCATTGTCATTACCGCGCGAACCACTGCGGCATTTTCCGTGGGCGATCTGTCCCGAAACGATGTCACCGCCGTCGGCACCCGGACGGTCCAGGGGATTACCCAGACATTTAACACATCGGATTTCGAATTTGTCGGGTATCAGGACGGGGCTAGTGATTTTACTATGAATAAGCTAACCGGCGTCGTCGATCCTTTAAGCCCTGGGGATACATATACATATACCATTAACATGCAAAATACCGGAACCGGTACATTAACGGGTGTGTCCATTTATGACCCGTTGCCGCCCGGCATCAGTTATGTGGATAGCAGTTCCCTTTTAACCTTGTTTTTAACGGACAATGTGCGGGATAGTTTTTCCAGTGTGGCCTATTCAAATAATGATGGCTCGGAAAACTGGGGCGGGGACTGGTCTGAAACGGACACTTTGGGTGGTGACGCAGCCAGTGGGTTGGTCCAGGTGACGGGTTCTCAGTTGCAGTTTGCATACTATTCGGCTTCACCTGATGTCCGGGATGAATTTGAAACGGTTGCCTATGATAATCAGGATGGCACGGGAGTCTGGTCTTCTGAATGGACGGAGACGGATGTTTTAGGCGGGGATGCTGCCAGCGGGACGGTCAGCGTGGTATCCGGCGCGGACGGACAACTGCAATTTGCAAACGCGGTTAATTCCTTTTATGCGGCGGATAATTTTGAGGCAGCATCCTATGACAATAACGATGGTTCCGTAAACTGGTCCGGTGACTGGACGGAAACGGACGGTTACGGTGAAAATGACGATAGCGGCGCATCCGGCGGGTTTGTCCGGGGCAACGGCAGTGAACTGGCGTTTACCTATTTATTATCCACCGTGGGGGATGATTTTGAAACATCGGGCTCATATAGCGAAGACGACGGTTCAGATGATTGGACCACCAGCTGGACGGAAAACGATACCAGCGGTCCAACTGGCGGGTATATTGAAGTCGAGGATGACCGGCTGGAATTCCAGTCGAATGCGTCAAGTGGGTTATGGGTTGAAAGAACGGCGAATATTTTAGGCGCTACGAGTGTTTCCGTCAGTTTGTACCATGATAACAGAAGTCTCGATTCTGGTCATGACAATGACAGAGTTGTTGTTGAATACGAAATCGATGGGAGTGATTCGTGGAATGAAATACTGACTTTGGATGATGATCCGGATGACACATACGGTGATACGTTTACATGGGACCCGACGGATACGACCATTACCCTTCGTATTCGGTTGTTAGACGGCCTTGAAAACAATGAAGAAGCCCGTTTTAACTGGGTTCAGATAGAGTATAACAAACCGGTTGATGCTTCAACCACACAGATTATTCGGTCCGTTGTTTTGTCCAGTGCTTCAGCCGCTACTCTGTCCTTTGACTATGATTCCAGTAATTTGGCAACAGGAGACATTGTGGTGGTGCAAGCCAGTTCGGATGGGTCAAGTTTTACCCCGCTGGCGACCTATGACGGCGCGGTCAGCGGCACCGCCTCTTTTGATCTGGACTCACCGGTTAATTATATGTCCGCCAATACCACTATCCGGTTTTTGGTTACCAGTGGGTTTGAAACCATCAATAAGAGTTTTACGATTGATAGCGTTCGTATTGATTATGACGTTTCAGTCAGTGCAAATGGATCGGATATCGTGCGTTCGGTCGACCTTTCCAGTGCAACAAGCGCAACGCTGGATTTTGACTACAGTGCCACTGCTTTGGGAGTGGGGGATACGGTGGATGTGGATGTATATGATGGGAGCAGCTGGACAACTCTGGGGACTTATGATGGTTCAACCGCTTCCTTTGATATTGCCCCCCCATATAACATTTTGTCATATAAAGCTTCTGATACCGCCGTTCGATTCACTGTGACCAGCGGTTTTGATTCGGCAGGCAAAACATTTTACATGGATGATGTAAATATTGCTTATGATGAAGGATCCGCTGCATCCGGCGCATCCATTAATCGGGCGGTGGATCTTTCCGATGCCACCAGCGCCATTTTGACATTTGATTATTCTACGGTCAACCTGGCGTCCGGTGATAAGGTCATTGTGGAAGCGAGTGCGGATGGAGTAAGCTTTACCACGCTGGCGAGCTATGACGGCGCGGTCAGCGGCAGTGCTTCCCTGAATTTGATATCTCCCACGGATTATGCTGCAGCCGGCACTATCATTCGTTTTACAGTGGATAGTGGTTTGGACGATACAGCAGAGAGTTTCAGCATTGATAATATGGATATTTCTTTTGACTGGACACCCAGTTATGCAGCCAATAATCCGCCAAACATAGTATCCTCCGGCGACGGATATGAGCTGGACAGCGGTGAAAGTCTGACCCTGACCTTTAACGTCACCGTGGATGATCCCCTGGCAACCGGGATTACGGAAATTACAAATACCGCAGATGTGCTGACCAACGAAATACCCATACCCAAAAGCGATTCAGTGACAAATATTGTCTCCAATCCCAGCTCTGCCACAGGAGAGGTGGGGGACCTGGTATGGTTTGACGTTGATGGCGACGGTGTAAAGGATGTGGGGGAAAACGGGCTTGCCAATGTGGAAGTATCTTTAAAGGATGAGTTCGGCGACACCAAGGCCGTAGACACCACCGACGGTAGTGGGGAGTATCGGTTTACCGGAGTGACCCCTGGAAATAATTATTATGTGGAGGTCACCGACGGAGTGCCTGCCGGACTGAGCCAGTCCGCGCCATCCGGTCACACGGATGATAAAACGGATGCGTTTAATTTGACCGCCGGCCAGGTTAAGCTGGATGCGAATTTTGGGTATACATCGGCTCCGGGTACGGGAACCCTCGGGGATTTTGTATGGAGTGATGCGGATAGCGACGGATTCCAGGACGGCGGCGAACCGGGCTTGGCCGGAGTGACCGTGGAACTCTGGCAGGATACGAATTCCAATGGCGTCTTTGATTCCGGAACAGATACCCAGCTTACAACGACGCTTACTGCCGCAGACGGCAGTTATTTGTTTACCGGTGTGACCGCCGGAGATTATTTAGTCTATGTGGATGGCGCCCAGGGGGGCAGTCTGACCGGGTATTCCCACACGACCTCCCCGGTGACTGTTTTTACGGGTCTGTCCGCCGGAGACGTGGTCTTGAACAATGATTTCGGATTTGTGAATACATCGACCTACTCCATTATGGACCGGGTCTGGTATGATGTAGATAAAGACGGAGATGATGATAATCTAACAACTACGGATAATGGCGAAACCGGGATTTCAGGTGTGACGGTGGACCTGCTGGATGCCAGCTTGAATGTCATTGCCAGTACCATTACCATTGCCGACGGCTTTTTTCAGTTTAATGGAATTGCGGGCGGCGGGGCCGATTATACGGTCAGGATTACCGACAACAACAGCAAACTGACCGATTATTTCGGTATCACCACCGAAGCGATTGCCGGTGAAATGGCCATCAATAACCTGAGCGGAGATCTGGATTATACGACGGAGCCGTCAGAACCCAATTTCGGCTACAGCGTGAGTGGTGCTATTGGCGATACTGTCTTTAACGACGTGGATGGGGATACGATCCAGGATGCGGGTGAACTCGGTATCAACGGTGTCACGGTAAATCTTTATTTAGATGACGGGGATGGGATACGAAATGGTGCGGATACTTCGGCAGGGACCCTGACGACCGATGCCAATGGCAATTATCTGTTTTCCGGGCTGGCAAACGGCACGTATTTTGTGGATATGGATCCCACTCAGGCGGCGTTGAGCAGTTATGATTCCCGGACCACGGCTGATGATGAGGCGGCAGTCGGCGATCAGCGGGAAGTCCTGATCAATGACGACAGTCATCTGGATATTGATTTTGGATATCAGGCCTCCACCCAGGGGAGTGTGACCGGCACCCTGTGGAAAGATGATGATGCTTACGGTGTTATTGATGCTGGAGAAACGTTCTTTTCCGGTGTCACCATGGAACTGAAAAACAGCGGCGGCAGTACGATCGCCACAGCCACGACGGATGGAAGTGGTGATTACTCATTTACCGGTATTCCCATTCTCAGCCCCACGGCGGAAACCTATACGGTGGTCATAACCGATGATACCGGTGTGTTAAACGGCTACAGTGCCACTTATGAGAATGATTCGACGCTTGACGCCAAACAGGATGTCACACCGGACACCGGGACTGAAGATATCTCCGGAATCAATTTCGGATTCAAGGATCCGGTGGTAACCCGGGCGGTGATTGGTGATTTTGGTGCCTTTGATGAAGGCGGCAAGATGGTGGTGCGCTGGCAGACCGTATCGGAACACGGCACGCTTGGTTTTTATTTGTACCGATTAAATACCAATACAGGCCAGTACACGGCGATAAACAATAAATTACTGCCGGGACTGCTGCATGCGCAGGCCGGCGGCAGTTACAGCTATGAGGATAACGGCGCAAAGACCGGAACTTATTATACCTATCGCCTGGAAGAAGTCGAAGCAAGCGGCAAGCATATCACCTATGGCCCGTGGCTTGTTTATACCGGCATTGTGCCGGCTGGGGAAGATGCAGTGGTTAAGTTGAACACCCATGCTGCCATTGCCGGGTTTAAGTCGGCTAAAAAGTCCCTGCCAGATGCAAAAATTGTTCGGTTGGAGGCAAAAATGGCAGCCCGGTTTGAAGCATATGCGAAGAAATTGGCCCGTAAGGGTGTTCAGGCCAAGATTTATGTGAAAGAAGACGGACTTTATTTTATCACTGCCGAAGATATTGCCACGGTGCTGGATATTAGTTTAAAAAAGATAACCAACCAGATCAAATTTAACAATGTGCGCTTGCGCTGTATGGGGCAGAAAGTAGCGGTGTTGCCGGCTACAGATAACAGCGGGGTGTATTTTTATGGTGAAAAGCGTGAAACCCGATATTCGGACGAAAACGTCTACTGGCTGGATATTCATAAGGGCTTGAAAATGAAGACGGTTAACCGCGTACCGAAAACAGCGGCACCGGATCTACAGTATTTTTATCCGTGGGTATGGGAAGAAGAGGATCATTATCCGTTGGTGACGGTTTTTTCAAATCCGGAAAATGATTTCTGGATGTGGGATTTTGTGATGCCGGGGTTTGGATATGACCAGGTGTTCGTCACCATTTCAACATCCGGAATTGTGGATGTTGATACGGCCACGCTGACGGTGGCACTTCAGGGAGCCAGTGACGCATTTGACGGCAATGATCACCATGCGGTGATTCGTGTCAACGGCGTGGAAGTTGGAGAGGCCCGGTGGGATGGATTTGATTCAACACTTATTTCCGTACCCGTGGCGCCGGCAATTTTAAATGACGGTGACAATCAGGTAGAAGTTGCGGGTATTCAGGCAGCGGGCGTGCCGTATGACATCTTTTATCTCAATAATCTACAGATCGTGTATCCGAGAAGTTATACATCGGTTGACAATCAGTTGACTGCGGAAAATAACGGGTATCAGACCATGAGAATGGACGGGTTTACGGATGCGGATATCCGTGTGTTTGATATTACGGATGCGAGACGCCCCCTATCTCTGGCTAAAACAGTTATTGAAGCATCGGAGACCGGTGGCGGTGACCTCCAGGTTCGTTTCAACGCCGGGACTGTTTTTCGTCGATATCTGGCAATTACACCGGAAAGGGTCAAACCCTGTACGCTGATTGCGGACCAGCCGTCTTATTTGAAAAAGCGGTTTAATCTGGGTGATTATCTGATTATTACCAGCAGCGATATGGTGGTCGCCGCCCAGACGCTGGCGGATTACCGGTCATCCCAGGGGCGCCATGCCATGGTGGTGGATGTCGAAGACATCTATGATGAATTTTTATACGGTGTTCGGGATGCGGATGCTATTCGGGAATTTTTTGCCTATGCTTACAGCAAATGGCGGATTCCACCCCAATACGTATTTTTTGCCGGGGTTGGTTCCTTTGACTATAAAGATAACATGGGATTTAGCGATTCCATTATACCGCCGCTGGTTTCCGGAACACCGGACGGTTTGATTGTCACCGACGCACCTTATGCGGATGTGGCAGGAAATGACTGGATCCCGGAATTTGCCATCGGCCGGATCCCGGTGGTCAGTGCAGATGAATTGCTGGAGTATATAAACAAGGTCATCGGATATGAAACATCTTCCGGCGCATGGACCCGTCAGGCCATTCTTGCGGCGGATGCTCCGGACACTGGAGGGGATTTTACCACATCCAGTGAAGACGTCGCCAGTCTCTTTCCGGCAGACTATCTTCTTGACCGGCTGTATATGGACGTGATGCCCATAGAAGTCGCCCAGGCAAATCTGGTGACGGATATTAACGCCGGCCGGGCTTACATGAATTTTATCGGTCATGGCGGCCCGAAACAGATCGGAAACCATAACCTGCTTTCCACAGATGACCTGTCGCAACTGCATAATGGTATGCTGCTGCCGGTCATAACCGCCATGACCTGCGCGGCAGGGAATTTTGGATATCCCGGACTTGATGGGTTTAATGAATCGCTGGCGTTGAAAGCCGATGGTGGTGCCGTGGCCGTGTGGGCCCCTTCCGGATTTACCTTTAACAGTGAGTCGGAGAAATTGTGCAAGGGATTTTACAGTGCGGTGTTTATCGGCGGGGAGACAGTGCTGGGAGATGCCATCCGTCGATCCCAGGAGGCGTTTGCAAACCGCGGTGAAAAATTATATCATATAGATCTGTACAATTTGATGGGTGATCCGGCACTCATCCTCAAATAGGCACTTAAATAATTTGTTTTGGCGATAATTTTTTTACTCAATCTATTTTTTGAGGTTCTTTATGACAGTAGTAGAGGATTTATCTGAAAAAATTTGGTATCCGTCCGGGCATGTGGTGACCCGAAAAATTGCCGATGAAACCATTTTGGTCCCGATTTCCGGGAATTTGGCGAATATGCAGCGGATTTTTACCATCAATGAGGTGGGGGCTGCCATCTGGTCCCGGTTGGATGGGGAAAAAAGTGTTCAAGAGATTTTTCGGGAGTTGATGACGGAATTTGACGTGGCAGAAGACCCGTTGGCAATCGATTTAAAGCGTTTTATTGAACAATTGAAACAATCGGAACTAATTCTGGAGCAGTCTGTTTAATGCAGTGTGCGCATGATACGGGTAAAAATGGGCGGGAATTTTTTGAAAAATTTTACGTAAAAGTCAATCAGCGCAGGATTCCCGTTTCCGGTGCCATTGAGTTAACGCCCCGATGCAATTTGCGCTGTATTCATTGTTATGTGACAAGTGGTTGCAGAAATGGTGTTGACACCACTGCTGAACTTTCAACGCGTCAGTGGATGCATCTGATTGATCAGATAGCCGATGCCGGGTGTCTTTTTTTGCTGTTTACCGGCGGGGAGTGCCTCTTACGGCCTGATTTTCCGGAGATTTACCATCATGCCTGCAAAAACGGGCTGCTGGTAACCGTTTTTTCCAACGGCATCGGTGTTACCGAAAAGGTCATTGATGTTTTTGGGGAATATCCGCCGCATTCAGTGGAAATCAGCCTTTATGGGGCAACGGCGGCAACATATGAAAAAATTACCAATGTGGCCGGATCATTTGAAAAATGTAAGCAGGGTATTTATCAAATTTTCGACCATGGTTTCCATCTTAAACTCAAAACCATGCTTTTAAATATAAATATTCATGAACTGGCGGAGATGGAAGCTTTTGCTACGGATATGGGGGTGCCGTTTCGGTTTGATGCTATGATTTCGCCTCGGCTGGACGGTGATCCGGCGCCTCTAAGGTATCGCGTCAGTCCGGAACAAGTGGTGGCAAAGGAGTTTGCAGATCAAAAGCGTGCAAAGCAACAGCATGATTTCTATTATCGGCTGAACCGGCAAGCGATTTCAACAGATCTTTATGTCTGCGGTGCCGGAATGAACATGTTTCATATTGATGCGTTCGGTATGATGCGGCCTTGCATGATGGTGCCCGGAAGGGGTCAGTCCCTTTTAAACCGTTCTTTTGAGAAAATCTGGCACAGTGAGGCCTTTACACAATTTTCAAAAAAAGAAAAGGCACCGGAACCATGTCAAACATGCGATCAAAAAATGTTATGCGGGTATTGTCCGGGATTTTTTCAATTGGAATCCGGTAGCGCACAGGTCGCTTCAGAATATCTTTGCGATCTCGGTCGGATACGGAAACAGGCAATTTTAAATTTTCATTCAAAGGAAACAGCACATGATTAGCCAGCGATCTGAACAGAGTAAAAAAACGTACCATAAACCTGAAATCAAAGTGATTGATCTGGCCGCAGAAGAAATTCTGGCTATCGGCTGCAAAACCCCTACGACCGTTCCTGCCGGTTCCTCCGCCGGGCCCGGTTGTCTGGCCCAGAGCTGTCTCCAGCCTGGTTCCTGATCCAGCATGCGGTACATCATGGATGAATTATGATTCGATATGTGATTGCAGGTGTTGAGCTGTTTATCAGAAGCAAGCCCGGCATTGAAATTCGGGAAAGAAACCCCGTGGTGGAAAATTTTTTTGTTTCAGGCCACCGGTCGTCAGGCGACCACCAGATTCAGATTGAAATCACGGATGATCCAATACCGGATATTGATTCGGAAAGTGTTTTGTTTGATGCAGATGCCGTCTGGATCATTTCCCGGAATAACCATTATTATCGGATTTTTTCGCATCCGCCGGCTGTGCCCGATCCCTTATGGGATGCCCGGTTTGATCACGGATTTTCACACGGCATGGTCTATTGTGGCAACCGGTTAAAAGAGATTTGCAACGGCCAGGTGACGTTGTACAACCCGTTTGTCTATCCCCTGGACCAGATTTTGATGATGAATTACCTGGCTCACATTGGCGGCGTGCTGGTTCATGCCGCCGGGTGGCACATGAATGATTCGGGATGGATGTTTGCCGGAAAATCCGGGGCCGGTAAAAGTACCATATCAAACCTGATTGTTGAAGAAACCGGAGGAACATTTTTAAGCGATGACCGGATTGCCGTCCGAAAAATCGGTTCGGATTTTTTAATGTACGGCACCCCCTGGCCGGGAGATGCCGGATATGCCGTCAATGAATCCGTTCCATTGAAAGGCATCTTTTTTTTAAGTAAGGGGACCCAAAATGATATCAAGCGATTAACGATATCGGATGCCATTGCGCGATTGATGCCGGTGGTGTCCATTCCCTGGTATGATCGGGAAAAAGTGGCCCTGATGATGGACTTTTGTGATGCCCTGATGGGCTGTATCCCGATGTATGAATTAACCTTCAAACAGGACAAATCCGTTGTCGCTGTGCTGGAACAGTTTATCAATGAACCGTCTTTTTGAATATCCGCCGGAATGGGGACTTCTGAAACGCCCATTACAACTGATGCAACTTTTTTCTGAATTGCTTGAAGACGGCTACGACCTTCGGCTGCAGGTGACCGGTGCCAGTATGGCGCCGTTTATAAAGTCCGGCAGCTATGTAACACTTTTTAAAATTTCGGTTTCAAAATTACGGATCGGCGATATTATTTTTTGTTGTTGTGATGACGGGGCATTTACACTGCACCGGTTGATTCAGATTCGAGAAAAACAACTTATAACCAAGGGCGATGCCCTGCACGCTTTTGATTCCCCGTTTTCTAAAAACGATTACAAAGGAAAAGTGATCGGTATTGAACAGTTCCGTTTTTGTGGTATGGACTTTCACAATATGGAGCTTGGTTCCGTTCGATTGCTTAATTTCCTGATTGCAAAATACCAGCAGATAAAATCACATCTCATCTTCACGGTCATCGGTTTAAAATCAAAACCGCCAAAAATACCCTTCTTCTAACAACTGTCTTTCCATTTCCCGGCAATTTTATCATCTTTTTTAAGTATATTGATTGGTGACAGGATGGCATGAATGCGCCATTATGTCATTTTTTGTTTAACTCTTTTATTTTAAACAATAAAATAATTAAACACTGTTGTCCCTATGACAAATTGTCCTTAGTTTATCGTTAAGCAGATGGGATGGGGGAGGGGGTGATAAAAAACATTTAAAATTTTTTTATTAATAATTTCAGGATGTAATAGAGTTTTTAAGTTGTCGCCGCCGTTTTTATGCAAATTTGGCAGATGTATTGCAATTCATTAGTAGTAAAGACAAACGGAAAAGCAGGTTTAATTTATTGCAAAGCATAAAACGGGAGACATCATCATGAATAAAAAAATATTAACAAACAAAATCTGGATGAGTGTCCTTACAATTTTGATTACTTTTTCTCTTGGTCTATCTGGTCAAGCAGATGCTAAATCATATAAATTAAGGAACGTCCAAACCGTTGAAACCGTTGCCAAAGCATCAGCATATGTCGGAACAGCACCGTTGCAGGTTCAGTTTAATGCGGGCAGTTCTATTGTTACAGAAGGAAGTATTGAAACTTGTAAATGGAAATTTGGCAGGGGACAGATTCAGGAAGGCATGATTATCAATCATACGTTTGATGATCCGGGTCATTATGTTGTCAGACTGCTGGTTAAAAATACATTGGAGGCTTATGACAGGGATAGCATCTATATTGAAGTCACCTCCCGTCAGATTTATGTGGATGATATGACCATTGATCTGGTTCAGGAAGAGAGCGGCGCGTTCAAGGCTCAAGTAAATGTGGTTGTAACCGATAATGACGGAACGCCGGTGCCGGATGTGATGATTGTCGGCAAGTGGAGAGGCCTGGTTCATGATAATGTAACCGGCATTACCGATGCGGATGGTAAAGCGGTATTTGTTTCTGAAAGCAGCGATAAAGAAGGTATCTTCCGGTTCAAAGTGAGCTCCGCTGGTGTTGCCGGCTGCCGGTTTATCCAGGGCAGAAACAGTATCCGAATCAGTACGGATGAGTTTGCCAACCTGCCGCCGGAAGTCAATCTGGCCGCTGACCGGCTATGCGGACCGGCCCCTTTTACCGTCACGTTTTGCGGCCAAAACTGTTTTGATCCGGACGGTGAAATCATTGACTTTGAGTGGGATTTTGGAGATGGATGTCAGGGCTGCGGCTGTACATGCGGACATGTTTATTCTGAAATCGGGACTTACAATACCAGATTAACCATTACAGACGACCACAATCAGGAATCTTCAGGAGAGATGATGATAATAGTAACCGGCGCCCCTGAGTAATATTGCCAAGTAGCTAACACTCAATACCGTGCCTCCGTAAATATGCAGTAATAAGGCGGGATGCTGATTCAGTATCCCGCCTTTTTTGTGTATGAAAATGAATAAAATTGAATCATGAATGATGTAAGGACCTGTCCCCTTGGTTGTGGGTATAGTATAGAAAAAATGATGATATTTTTCATCATAAAATGTGGCTATTGCCCGGATGGCATAAAAACAAGACGGTGAAATATTGACATGGACGGAATCCTGTATTATTTATCTTCTTCGGGCAAAAATAAATACGGACTTTATAAAGATATGGGCGAAATTCATTCACACGAACGGCAGCAATTTAAAAAACTGTTCAAACAGGAAGAAATTGACCGGTTTGAAGACCGGTTTAAGGTGTTGGAAGCGTTTCTGCAAACTGAACAGCATGTGACGATTAATTCTGTCTGGCTGATTTTAAAAAATAAGAAGATTCATTTGTCCAGTGAGTTTATCGGTGAAACCCTTGAGTTGATGTGCCGATTCGGGTTTGCGCAGAAAAATCGGTTTGGCAATGGGCTGGTTCAATATGAACATCGTCATCTGGGACAGCATCATGACCACATGATCTGTACCAAATGCGGCAAGATTATTGAATTTAGAAACGACCAGCTTGAACAGCTTCAGTCCCAGGTGGTATCGGGATTCGGTTTTCACATGCTGCAACACCGGATGGAGATTTACGGGATTTGCTCGGATTGTTTAAAATCCCGGGAAAAGGCAATGCCGTTAATGTCGGCCAAGCAGGGAGAGCGGGTTATTATAAAATATCTGGTGGGCGGCAATAAAGCCCGTTTGCGTCTTTTAAGCATGGGCCTGCGGATTGGTGATGAACTTGAGGTGATTACCAACAATGGTCAGGGACAACTGGTGATCGCGGTGGATTTTCAGCGGTATGTGCTGGGGCGGGGCATGTCCCAGAAAGTGATTGTGGGGCCGAAGGACGAATAGTTTACAATTAATTATTAACCATTGATTATTGATTATTAAATATGGCCAAAGGCGATGATATTCAGGAAAGACTGATTGATTTTGCGGTAAACATTATTCAATTAACCACAAAATTTCCAAAATCACCAGCTGGTAAACATGTTTCTAACCAGATATTACGCAGTGGTACTTCTCCGGCACCGAATTATGCTGAAGCACGATCAGCGGAAAGCCCGAATGATTTTATTCATAAATTGAAGATCGCATTAAAGGAATTGAATGAAACAAAGGTTTGGTTGCAAATAATTGTACGTAGCCAGATGATATTGATAAATGAATTTTTCGGTCTTCAAAATGAGTGTGACGAACTTTGCAGGATTATCAGTGCAAGTGTAAAGACCGCTATTAAACGCAGAAATAATAATTAATAATCAATTGTTAATTACGAATTATTAATTTTGCTGAAGATGAAGTTATATCAAGTTAATTAAATTCTGTTTAGGGAAGTGGAAAAAATTAATATACCGGAATTGCGCAGAATTTTTGGTCGTATTCAAGGCACGTCAACAGGCGCATAACTAGTTATGTAACTGTTGACACAACGAAGAAGACGATCAAAAAGGCAAGCAAGTTTGGTATATTAATATTTGGAAGTTCCCTTATATGACAGATAACAGATAAAGGGCATATATGCGGTTGAATGAGATGAAAGAGGGGCAGCGTGGCCGGATTCTGCGTGTTGGCGGCGAATCTAGACTGAGACGGAGAATACTTGAGATGGGGCTGACAAAAGGCTCTGATATATATATTGAAAAATATGCACCTTTAAAAGATCCTTTGGAATTGAGTGTAAGAGGGTGTCATGTGTCTTTAAGGGTCAAGGAAGCCGCTGAGATCGATGTTGAGGCACTTTATGGTAACAGAACAAAGCCAGCGCCAGAATGTCAATCCTAAGCTGAGCGTTTTAAATTTTGAATAACAGTATTTTTAAATTAAATTAAGGATATCGGCCTGTTTTAAGTTTCAAAATTTAAAACCCTTCGGGATTGCCGATCTTACCGCATTTACTGCGTCAAATGCATCACCGCATAAACGACTATAGCGGAAACGCATTTTCCTTGTATATGCAGCAACCTCGACAATCGCTCGGCTTAGGTCAATATAAGAAATGATTCGTCTAAGAGTTGAAGCTGCACTATAATAGACCAGGCAAAAAAATGGAAAAACGACAACTGAGAATTGCCCTTGCGGGTAATCCGAATTCCGGAAAAACAACCATCTTTAATAATCTGACCGGCACCCGGCAGAAGGTAGGAAACTGGCCTGGTGTTACAGTTGAAAAAAAAGAGGGGGATATCCATAAGTTCGGGTATGATATGAAAATTGTGGATCTGCCCGGTACTTACAGTCTGACCCCTTTTTCCATTGAAGAGATTGTGGCAAGGGATTTTATCTTAGATGAGAATCCGGATGTGGTCATTGATATCATTGATTCGTCAAATCTCGAACGTAATCTGTATCTGGCCAATCAGCTGAGAGAATTGGATTGTAAGGTGATATTTGCCTTGAATATGGCTGATGTCGCCAAATCGCGCGGTTTTAAAATCGATGCTGAAAAATTGTCTGAGCTTCTCGGTGTCCCGGTAGTTTTTACTGTGGGCAACAAAAATGAGGGTCTGGATGACCTGATGAAAGCAGCCATTAAGCTGGCAGAGACACCCCTTGAAATTCCGGAAGAAAGAAGGGTTCATTACAGCAAAGATATTGAATCTGCTATTTGTGAATTAAGGGATTTTATTAAATCCCGAATTAGCACCTCTTTTTCGTATAATTTCCGATGGACAGCTGTAAAACTGCTTGAAGACGATCAAATCATCAAAGACAGGATCCGCGAGAAAGTCAAATCTGAAAGCGAAAGCATTTTAGCAAAAGCGGAAAAACTCCGGGGAAAATTGTCCAAACGGTTAGATGATGATCCTGAAATTATCATGACAGATGACCGTTACGGATTTATTGCCGGTACCATCAAGGAAGTCTTATCCACTTCGACCCGTCAGCGGGTGGATATTTCCCGTA
>Ga0307991_1000735_pt1 | contig 23444 bp, 19 predicted proteins | sample EllFjometagen131_FD_203146 | JGI IMG/M metagenome (GOLD analysis project Ga0307991, IMG submission 203146) | Marine microbial communities from Ellis Fjord, Antarctic Ocean - #131 | ecosystem: Environmental > Aquatic > Marine > Unclassified | place: Southern Ocean | collected 2014-10-08 | reverse complement strand
TGAAATTATTTTCCTGCACAAAATTGTTGAAGGCGGTACCAATCGCAGTTATGGCATACAGGTGGCGCGCCTGGCGGGAATTCCGGATAAAGTGATTAAACGTGCAAAAAAAGTGCTTTCAAATATTAAACATACCGGACATGTTTTGGGAGCCAAAGAAGACACCCGTGACGAAAAGAAATTATCAAACAGCGGCCAAGTCCAGCTGAGCCTGTTTCGGGCACCGGAAAATGTGATTTTTGAAAAATTAAGAGAGTTGGATATCGCCTCGATGACACCGCTTGAGGCACTCAATTATTTAAGCCGGCTGAAGGAGAAAGCCGGTGGTGGGGCCATGGAACCGGTTATAAAAAAAATATCTGATCATTGATTCAAGAATTTTAATTAAATTATATTTAAGAATGTCAACATACTGTTGTTTTTTATGTCAAAATCAAAAACTTTCATAACGATATTAATTTGTTGTACAGTTTCAGTGTTTTGGTCATGTGCCTCATCCGGTTCAACATCAAAGAATCTTTTTTTTCAGGCGGAAGCATGTCGGAGCGAACTTCGGAAGAGTCCTGATAAACAGAAATATCGCAGCTACTGGTTCGGGTGCATTCGAAAATTCGAAACAGTCTATCAGCAGGACCCGTCGGGACCCTGGGCGGCTGCGGGCCTGTTTAATATGGGCAGTCTTTATGAAGAATTGTACAAACATTCTTTCAAGGATGGAGACAAGCAAAAAGCAAAAGCATTATTTGAAAAAATTATTCATCAATACCCGGACAGCGCATACTGCAAAAAATCGAAAAACAGATTAAAGGGCGATATTCAATCGCTTATCTTGAGCAGCGAAATCCAAAAAACGAAGGCTCCGGTTGTTTCAACCAAGCAAACAATTGTTCCAATCAAGCAAACAACGGTTTCAGTACCTCCCGAACAAGAAAAAAAATCCGGGCTGACGACCGTGACCGGCATCCGGTACTGGTCGAATCCTGAATACACAAGAGTTGTTATTGATGCTGACCGGGCCACGCCATTTCAGAACAACCTGTTGAAGAAAGACCCTGCAAGTGATAAATTCCACCAGCGCCTTTATATTGATTTAAAAAATAGTCGCCTGGGGTGTACCAAAAAAGCCATACCGATTAACGATAGCCTTTTGAAGGCGGCCCGGGCCGGTCAGTATACGGCGGATACGGTTCGCGTGGTTATCGACATCAATTCTTTTGAAGATTATAATATTTTTTCACTTTCTAATCCTTTCAGGATTGTTATTGATGTCCGGGGACGGGCTTCTGCAAAAATAACTGCTCCTGGGAAAGATCGTAATAGCCCGGATACAGCATCTATTGCGAAGCAGTTGGCATTGGGGGTCGATCGGATAGTAATTGACCCCGGGCATGGCGGTAAGGATTATGGCGCACCAGGTTATTTGAAGGGCGTGCATGAAAAGAAAATTGTTTTAGCGATTGCAAAAAAGCTGGCTGAGAAAATTAGACGGGAACTGGGGTGTGAGGTCATTCTAACACGTAAAGGAGATACGTATCTGACGCTTGAAGAGCGGACAGCCATTGCAAATACCAAGAGGGGCGATTTGTTTATTTCCATTCATGCCAATGCCTCAAGAAATAAACGGGCCTTTGGGATTGAAACATATTTTTTGAATTTAACGACAGATGATGAATCCATCACTGTTGCGGCAAGGGAAAACGCGACGTCGGAAAAAAATATCAGTGAACTGCAGACGATATTGAATGATTTGCTTCAGAATGCAAAAATAAATGAATCCAGTCGGTTGGCGACATATGTACAAAAAGAGCTGTGCCACACAATGAAAGAAAAATATAATCGTATTAAAGATAAAGGCGTTAAGCGGGCACCTTTTTATGTGCTGATCGGTGCCCAGATGCCAGCGATTTTGATTGAAACTTCTTTTATCAGCAACAAGACCGAATGCCTGCGCTTAAAGGATGCATCGTATCAGCGCGCACTGTGTGACGGTATTGTCAACGGTATTCGAAAATACATCAAAGAGACCCAGCCAACGGCATATTTCAGGCATCCGGCAAAAGAAGGTCCGCAGGGATAGTTCGTTGATTTCGGCGGGATTGGCATTAATTTAAAAATTATCGAAAATAATATTTTTTTAAAAAAAGAATAAGGACAAAAAATGAATAGCATACAGGCAATTTCAGTTTTTGACGGGCGTTACCGTCGTTATACAAAAGCGTTAAATGAAATATTTTCCGAATACGGATTAATTAAGTACCGGGTATTTGTTGAAATTCAATGGCTAAAGTTTTTATTCCAGGAGCTGTCCCTTGAGACTGTCTCTGAAGAAGACATCAAGCGGCTTGATTCTATTTTTTCTGATTTTAATGTGGCTTCAGCGCTTCAAATAAAAGAAATTGAAAGAGAGACCAATCACGATGTTAAGGCGGTTGAATACTATATTAAACAGCAAATGACGGCAATGGACATGGGGCATTTGAAGGAGTGGGTGCACTTTGCCTGTACGTCTGATGATATTAATAATACGTCTTATGCGTTAATGGTGAAAGAAGGTCGGTCAAAGCTTATTGATGACATCGTTTTGGTGATTGAGAAAATTGAATTTTATGCGAAAGAATATAAGGGGGTTCCCATGATGTCCCGGACGCATGGGCAGCCGGCAACGCCGACAACGGTTGGGAAAGAATTTGTCAATTATGCCTGGCGATTAAGGGTTGAATTGACAAATTTGAAGCTATTGTATGTCCATGGCAAAATGAATGGGGCCAGCGGTAATTTTAATGCGCATCAATTCGTTTTTCCGGATATTAACTGGATAACGGCCAGTGAAAAGTTTGTTTCCCAATATTTAGGCTTGACACCCATTTTATATACCACCCAGATTAACCCGAATAATTATATTTCTGAAATATTGCATAATCTGATACGCATCGCTGCAACGATTATTGACCTGGACCGGGATATGTGGGGGTATATTTCTTTGGGTTATTTTAACCAAAAAACGATTCCCGGCGAGGTGGGGTCTTCAACAATGCCCCATAAAGTCAATCCCATTGATTTTGAGAACAGTGAAGGGAATATGGGAATGGCCATTTCCCTCATGGAACACCTTGCGGTGAAATTATTGAATTCCAGGTTCCAGCGGGATTTAACAGACAGTACCGTACTCCGTAATTTAGGCGCTGTTTGGGGGTACCTATTGATTGGGCTGCAAAGCACGATAAAGGGTCTTGGCAAAATTGTACTCAACGCCAAAGCCCTTGAAAATGATCTTGACGCCAATCCTGAATTACTGGCGGAAGCGGTTCAGACAGCCATGCGGGTGTTTAAAGAAGAAAATCCCTATGAAAAATTAAAAGGCCTGACACGGGGCCGGCGAATTTCCACAGAGGATATCAGCCAATTTGTTGATGGGCTTGAAAAGATTCCGGAAGCGTTGAAAGCACGGATGAAAAAATTGACAGTGAGTCAATATACCGGGCTTGCTGAAAAACTGGTGGATCATTATTTCAGCAAAATATAGTTTTTGTTTGATTAAATAAAAGTAATACGCTAAAAGATAATATTGTTTATCTGCCAAAAGAGTGTTTTTTGGGGTTCAATATAGTTTTTTTGATTCGTTATCGATGCAGGAACTAAATATATTTTTAAAGGGGTGATAATAAATGGATTTTACAATCGAATTTGATAAGCAGCAGATTGAGTCAATTGAGAATATCCTGCAGGAAGAGCTTATTGATTTAGGGGTTCAAAGTGTTATTCTGATGGATCTGGCTGGCAACGTTATTGTTAATCTTGAAAACGGTGGTGCCAGTCATGACGTGTATTCCTTAGCTGCCCTTGCGGCCGGGAATTATGGGGCGGTCAGTGCAATGGCAAATATTATTGGTGAACAGGAATTTTCTCTTCTTTTTCATAAAGGCGAAGAAGAAAGTATTCATTTCAGTAAGGTTGTAGAAGATTTATTGTTGCTTACCATTTTTAACAAAAATGTATCTTTGGGCTTTTTGCGTTTAAAAGTCGCCGAAGCGATTAAAAGAATTCAAGTTTTGATATAGTCTTTTCTGATGTTGTTTATTGCCGGGAGGGTTTTTATCATCGGCAAAATTTTAACCTATGAGTGCTGGAGGTTGGTGGTTTGGCATTAATAAATCCGAAAAAGAAGGAGGTCCAGGTAAAAATAGTCTACTATGGTCCCGGCCGAGGGGGTAAAACAACAAATCTTGAATATATTAATAAGAAGTTCAAAAAACGAATTCAGAATGAAATGGTGACGGTAAAAACGTATGGAGACCGAACTCTGTTTTTTGATTTTTTACCGTTTGATATAGGAGAAATTAAAGGGCATAGCATTAAGGTCCAGCTATACACCGTACCCGGCCAGGTAAAATATAATGCCACGAGAAGACTGGTTCTAAGAGGCGTGGATGGCTTAGTATTTGTTGCTGATTCAATGGATTTAAGACGTGAAATGAATATTCGTTCGTTACAAAATCTTAAAGAGAACCTGGAAACATTCAATAAAAGTATTTTCAATACCCCGCTGGTATTGCAGTATAACAAACGCGATCTGGAAGAAGAAGGCATCCCTATTCTCTCAGTCGATACACTTCAAAGAGATTTGAACAGCCGGTTAAAAGCACCGAGTTTTGCGGCAAGTGCTGTTAAGGGGGATAATGTCGCAGCAACAATGAAAAAAATTATTGCATTAACCGTCGGATCATTGAGAAAAAAACTTGAATAGGAGGGCAACGCATTGACTACGAAGGATGATGATGGAAGCCTCGGGGCCGAGGTTTCAAGTCGATTAGATGAATTGTTTGGAGATGATGATGATTCCGAAGTGACACCGGTGTCAACCGTCCCTTCTGATGCAGTCAGTGTTGCTGGCGAATCAAAAAGAAAGGCCGGGAAAGCAGTTAAGCCCATGGCTGATAGTGCTTCTGATAACCTGGACAAGGACTCTCCGATTAGAAATTTAAAGGCGCTGGTCTTTTCTATTGATTGGGAAATCACAGATGAGACAATGGTGGATTATCTTGTCGAAGTAAAGCGGCTTATGAAGGAATACAAAAACGATAAGATCCTTTCTCTTTTTTTGAAACTGCATGCATCCATCGGCAAGTATATTAAAGCCAAAAAGGCGCGCGCACACCCGGATTCCATTAAGTTTGTCGCATCTGTTTATAAAAATTTTGAAAAGGCTCTGCTGACGCCGGGAATGAAACAAAGTCAGAAAAAAAAGCTCCTGACGGTAGAAGTTAAAAAATTTAAGGATTTTAAACAACGGGTTCTTCTCCGGGATAGTACTGCCGAACCGGTACATGTTGTTGAATCTGTTGTAGTCGCGGATGATCAAAGGACGAAACCGATCAGTGGGGAAGGGCTGTCGAAGGAAACCAAAGAAGCGCTTGACTATATGCTGGAACAAATCAAAAAGGAAATTAAGGCTGAATTCCACACATTACGGCAGATAATCAAAAATCTCGGTGCCTGAGAAACGTCCGGCCTGGCTTTTTTGTTTGTCTGTAAATGTTTCGAGTAAAAATGATAGGGTATAATAATGATTTTTTGGAGGCTGAATAAATGAACGTTTTTGCCGGTGATATGGCCAAATTGGTTCTGAAAAGAACCGTTCGGGCGGATTTGGGAGAAGTCTCGCTGGATAGTGAGATGCTTCAGGTTCTGATGGAACTTGATGGGACAAAAAATCTCGGTCAGGTTGCCCAGTCGCTAAATATGAATTTGAAACAGTTAAGACTGGTTTTAAATCGTCTATACAAACTTCATCTTTGTGAAACCGCAAAAGAAGCGATTCCCAGACTGGACAAATCTTTTTTTCATTATTTATCCGCAGAGCTGGCCCGTGCTATGGGACCCATTGCAGATGTCGTGATTGAAGATGAAATCAGTGAAATGGGGGAGAGTCAATTGAAATTTCCCGCTCACCGTGCTGCCGAACTGGTGGATTTACTGGCTCGCCAGATTCTCAGAGAAGAGAGAAAAGTCGCTTTTCAGCAAGCCATGGTTAGAAAGCTGCGGGAAGTAAAGGCATGAATCAATCAAGTTAATTGATTTTAACGTGTTACATTATTCATTGTTGCCAATTTAATTAAGGAGGAGAAGATATGACGGTTATTTGTGAAGAGTGCGGGAAGGTTTATCATATAGATCCTGATAAGCTAGACCAGTATAAAGGTAAATCCGTCAGGGTTCGTTGTGGTGAATGCGGGCATGTGACCCAGATCTCAAAGTTGATTGAAGCGACGGAGGAACCAGCTGATGATTTCGCAGCCGCTGATATCCCTGATATGCCGTCATCGGTGCCTGGTGAAGAAGAAAGAGAGGAAGAACCTGTTGACCATTCGGAACGCATGAGCGCCGGAAGTACTGATGGCCGTTCCAGTGGATGGCTTGGATTAAGAGGAAAAATGATGATTCTTTTCCTTGTCCTTCCGATTCTTCTAATGGCAGTTTCCGGATATCTTTCTCAACAGCAGTTAAACAAACTGGCGAATGAAATTACCGAGGAGAGTACCGCCCTTGTTCTGGAAGAAGGTAAGGAAAAGCTCATGCAAAAAGCCAGGGATGTGGCATTGCAAGCCGAGATCTATCTGCGCGCCCACCCGGACCTTGTAAGAGAGGATTTTTTCTATGATCCTGACTTTAGTGGAATAGCCGTGCAAAGTGTCGGGCAGTCCGGTTACACCTGCATTATTCAGCAGCCGGAAGCGGATAAAGGTCAGAACTGGACGATCTGGGCGCACCCCAATCCGAATATTATCGGAATTGATGATATTGATATGATCAGAAAGGCGCTGGGGCCCTATTTTGAGAATTTTTGGAATGTGCTGACCGGTGCTCTGGGAATGAAAGAGTCTGAAGGTTTTTATCGCTGGAAAGATCCGGATGGAAAAATCAGGGAAAAATATATGGCACTTGCCCCGATTCAGCTTGAAGGGAAGCCCTTTCTCTTGATGAGTACCGCGTATATTGATGAATTTACCAACAAGACGGAGGATCTTAAAAAACGGGCCCAAAAACTGTCTGTGGATACCCGGAATCTAAATTTTGGTATTCTGATCGGGGCGATTGTTTTGATTGGTTTAATTATTATCATCTATGGTTATAGATTAACCAGAAATATTCAGTATCTGACGGAAGCAGCTGATCGTATCAGTGTCGGTGATCTTGAGGCAGAAATTGATGTTCATTCAAAAGATGAAATCGGCAACCTTGCAGATGCGATTTCAAGGATGCAGGACAGCCTCCGGTTTTCGATTGAGCGGTTAAGACGCAGACGATAATTTTTAAAAAATGTTATTCAAAACAAAACAAGCAATGTGTTAAATAACAACACATTGCTTGTTTTGTTATATGAGAATTAAATAATATTTTTCCGGTATAATTTTTCCCGGAGGAATTCGTACAGGAAAAAATAATGATTATAATACCGAGGGAGAAATCGGCTGTTTCTGATTTAAACAGTTATTATCTTAAAATTGATAAATTAATCGAACATTATCAGGGCGCCTTGGGTACCGGTGGGGTGTATTTTAAATCTCCGATATCTGAAGGTGTTGTTTTTTTTGATGAGGACAACCTGCTCAATGGTTATTATAAAGATAAAAAAGTAGAGCTCAAAGGCGGGGCCGCTTTAAGAAAAATTAACGAAACCGCTTCAAAAAATAATTATTTGGTAACAGTGTATTATATTTTGCCGGAGAGGGTTTATTACTGGGCAAACCTTTCCAATGCGGAACCATTATATCGTGATTTGAGCTCAGAGTTTACGGACCTTGAAGGCCTGATTAAAAAGATGGAAAATGAAAAAGTTACCGGCTACATTGATGTGAAATTCAATCAGGATGCCGGTGGTGGGCTGTTGTTTATTTACAATGGTGAAGTCATTGGCGGTGCCTCCTCCCAAGGTGTTGATGCGCTGGATCGATCTGTTGAGTATCGGGATGATTTAATAACAAGATCCCGGGAATTCGGTGGTAATTTTAATGTTAAGAAAATTCAATTGTCAACGATTACCTCTCTGTCAAAACCCTCAGCTCCTGATAAGGAGACCAAGCTGGTTCTAAAGCCGTCCAAACCCAAAAAAACAAAAGCACTCCCTCAAAAAGATTCGCAGCGTGTTTTGCGTATGCTACAGGATCTTTTGGTGCTATTGGAGAAAGTGGTTCGGTCAAACAAACGGATAAAGGTTGATTTCGAAACCCTGTTAAACAAACAGTTTGTTGATAAAGTGGATCAATATGATTTTCTTGATCCATTTGCCGCTGAATTTCGATATTCGAACGGCAAGGTAACATTCAGCGGAAGAGCGAGCCAGAAAGAGCTTGTCGCTTCGATTACAGAGTGTGTTAAAGATATGGCGTTAAGTCTTGGCATGACAGCGGTTTTTAGAAAATATCTGGCAACATGGAAAAAAAACTATACGGATGAAATTATTGATTTTAATATAGAAATGTAGCATATATATAATTATGTTCGTGTTCGGATGATTCCATATGTCATTTTCCGCAGGGTAAAGGAATAGAAGATGAGACCCAATGTTTTAATTGTTGATGATGATCAGGCATTTTTACGCTTGATCCAGAAAGATCTTGAAGGCTTTTCAGAATCATTTAATGTCTTAACAGCTGATGCTGGAAACGCCGCTTTGGAATTGCTGAAAAAGACATATGTATCATTTATTGTCTCTGATTTAAGAATGCCGGGAATGGACGGGTTTGAGTTCCTGACAATTATTTTGAAAAAATTTCCGGATATTCCTGTTTATATGATGACCTCTTATGATAAACCAAAGACGAAGGATGTGGTTATTAAAAGTGGTGCGGCCGGTTATTTGAAAAAACCGTTTACTGCCATTGAGTTGTTTGGTGAAATAACAAAAACGTTAAATAAAAAAGCGGAAGGCGGAAGCCTTCACAATGTAACGTTGGAAACATTTCTTCAACTCATTGAAATGGAACAGCAGACAAGTACATTGCGGGTTGTTGATAAAAAAGAAGCGCAGGGGGGTGTTCTTTTTTTCAGGAACGGTGAACTGATGAATGCCCGGGTTGGTGATATGCAGGGAAAGGCTGCCGCCTATGAAATCTTATCCTGGTCCAATGTTTCATTATCCATTGAGCAGGACTGCGTATTTCAGGAAAAGATTATCCAGGGTGATCTTCAGGCCATTTTATTGGATGCCATGCGGGTAAAAGACGAGTTGGCTGAAAAAAATGAAATGGGAGATGACGCTGAAAATAGTGAAATCCTTTTGGATGCACCGTTATCAGAAACAGAAGAGGATTTGGCGGAAGCAAAATTTGAACCACCTGTCGACCGGATTTCGACGAAGAAACCAGAAACCACAGTAAAGGTGCACCCGATAAAAGAAGCAGTTGAATTGTCAAAACTTTCTCCGATTGATACCATTCGTATGAAAATTAAAAATTCTATTGGCGACCGAGATGGCATTTTGGATATATTCCATGACCCGAATTGGGATGCATTGATAGATCAGGCTTCAAATATCGGGAATGCCTTTAATTGTGGGCGATTAAATGTTTTATATGTCAACCGTGAGAAAGATGATCAGTTTATCATTGTCCCGGGAGAAGAAACGACGGCCATATCAATTTCGGCGGATGCCCCCTGGGATCGAATTATTGATGTTCTGGGATAGAAAATAGATAACTAATTTATTACATGATATGACTAATATGAAACAAGCAGCACGGATAAAGCAATGAAAGATATATTTAAAGATGTAATGGGAATCGCAGGCGTCCATGGTTTAATGGTTATTACGAATGAGGGTAGCGTGCTGCTGAGCAGGTTTGATCCGGACTATCGGCGTGAGGAGGAAAAACTTTCTCAAATCAATTGGGAGCCTTTTACCATTGAGATGAATAGTATTAAAGATGCAGAAATCGTTTATGACAGCGCACGGTTTTATATAAAAAAAAGAGATACCGAATTTTTGATCGTGATTATCGGCGATAACGCACCGATTTCTATGGTACGCCTTAATTGTGAAATTTTGCTTCCATTGCTGAAAAAAATTCAACCGGCCAGTAAAAGAATCGGTAACCTCCTGAGGAAAAAAATATTTTAAGAATATTTTGTTTTATTAAAAATTGAATATTCACTGATCGGTTTCCGCACATTCATCTATTTATGTATAAACTCCATCCTGTATGACATGCATAACGGTTTCTTAATATTGTTTCTTCATATATTTACGTAATTAAAAGATTTAGCGCTGCTTTGCAACGTGAGCTGAAAACAAAAAGACTGGCCAGGAGCCACGACCATGGAAAGTGTTCAAACGACAACTGAAGATTATCAAGCCAAAATCAAATCTGCAGAAGCCTATGAGAAACATGGACTTTATGATGAAGCTTTGGAATTATATAAAGATATCTTATCCGGGGATGCTGATCTGGAAGAAGAAGTTATTCAGAAAATTAAATTCAAAGTAGATGAACTCGGTAAGGAAATTGAGGACAATGACAATCCATCTCCGTATAACCTGTCAACCGAAGATGTCTCTCACATAAAAACCGGGCTTTCAACCGGAGAAAGCGGTCCGGATATCTATAACAGTGCCACCGCTTTCAAAGAACTTGGCTTGTACCGGGAGGCCATTTCAGAATATAAAAAATTATTTCAGACAGATTATTTAACGGATGATTTTTTGGCGGATTTTTTGGAATGTAGCCTGGCAGTGAACAGCCCGGCAGATGTTGTTAAGGAAGTTGATCAGATTATTACCGAAAATAATATTGAGAAGAAAGCCCGGGCCGCGATTCATTTTATGCTGGGTGGTGAACTGGATAAGCGACACTATAAAGAGCAGGCGATTAAATGTTATGAAGCGGTCCAAAAAATTGATCCGATTTATCCTCAAATTAAAAGGAGAATTGAGTCTGTTCAACCGGATAAACGATTTGACTCTCGATATGATTATCTGTTGCGCAACAAAATCGTGGATACGGACCAGCTTCAAAAAGGACTGGCCCTGTCCAAAAAAATGAAAAAAAGTGTTGAAGCTGTTTTGATGGAACAGTTTAAAACATCCAAAGAAGATATTGGAAAGTCTCTTTCCGCTTATTACGGTTGCCCGTTTAAAGTGTTTGATGCCAAAATGGAAGTGCCTTATGAGTTGATCAGCAATTTAAAAAAACCTTTTTTAATCCAGGATGTTTGGGTGCCGCTGCATTGGGAAATCGATCATATTGAGATTTTGATCGATGACCCAAAGGATCTTAGCAAGTTAGATCATGCCAAAGCGCTTTTTAATACGAACAAGTTTATATTTTCTGTTGGTATTAAAGAGGATATTGTCGAAATTATAAACCATTTTTTTGCACAGGGGAAGACGCGCAAAAAAGAAGTCGGCACCGGGGCATCCACGGATGAATTTGATCAAATGCCGGATATCGCATTTGAAGAGGTCGATGAAGAAGAGGATGATGGCGATGAAACATTTAACGAAGCCTCCGGAAAAGTCGTTCAGCTGGTGGATCAGGTACTGATTACGGCATATCGCAAAGATGCATCTGATATACACATAGAACCGTCTACCATCTCAAAAAGGACAAAAATTCGTTTCAGGATTGACGGGGTTTGCCAGGATTTTCTTGAAGTTCCGAATTCCTTTGCAACAGCGATCCTGTCCAGAATTAAAATCATGGCAAATCTTGATATCGCAGAAAAACGTTTACCTCAGGATGGGAAAATCAAATTTAAACGAAAAGGGATACCGACCTTTGAATTACGGGTCGCAACGGTGCCTACCGCCGATAGTCAGGAAGATGTTGTTATGAGAATTCTGGCAACCAGCGGCGCGATGAAACTGGAAGACCTGACCCTGACTGAAAGAAATATGGAAGTTTTATTAAAGGCAATCGCCAAGCCTTACGGCCTGGTTCTTGTTGTTGGCCCCACCGGATCGGGTAAGACAACAACCCTGCATTCAGCACTGCACCATATTAATACACCGGCGCGTAAAATTTGGACGGCTGAAGATCCAGTTGAAATCTCTCAGCTCGGGTTACGCCAGGTTGAGATTAAGAATAAGATCGGTCTGGATTTTGCCAGGGTTATGCGGGCATTTTTGAGGGCCGATCCTGACATCATCATGGTGGGTGAGATGCGCGACTATGAGACAGCATCTATCGGCGTTGAAGCCTCGTTGACCGGTCATTTGGTTTTTTCTACACTCCACACCAACAGTGCCCCTGAAACGGTGACTCGTCTTTTGGATATGGGGCTGAATCCATTAAATTTTTCTGATGCATTCCTTGCTGTACTGGCACAACGTCTGCTCCGCCGATTGTGTAAGAATTGTCGGAAAGCGTATTCACCGAGCCAGGAAGCGTTTGATGATATTGTGCACGATTATGGAGAAGAAGATTTTAAACAGACCGGAATAAAATTTTCTTCAGATCTGACGCTGTATTCACCGGTTGGTTGTGATCAGTGTAATGGATCAGGATATAAAGGTCGATTGGGAATTCATGAGCTCATGGAAGGAACGGCAGACATCAAACGAATGATCAAAAAACAGGCCAGTGCGGAAGAATTATTTGTGAAAGCAAATGAACAAGGTATGACAACCCTTATGCAGGACGGAATCCTGAAGGTTTTTGGGGGACATTCGGATATGGATGAAGTCCGAAGGGTTTGTATTAGTTAGTGTCTCGTCAAGATTACTCCATTTCATTCTTGACAAGACACTATGCAGAATCAATTATTTTTTGTTCGTATTCGTAAAAAATAAAATCACTTGCAAGATTTAATGACGGATTGAGCAATAAATATTTTTTGTTGAATTAAAAATAGAAAATGAACCAACGGATAGAATTAATTCAGGAGCTGTAAAGTATATCAAATGGGTCTTTTCTTTAAACGCCTTCTTAAATTTTTTAATCGGTCTTCTGGTCAGAAATATGAAGCCCCGCCAGATTTGAAATCGTATAAAAGATCCTTTAATCGTTTCCCCATTGAATTTGAAGTTATTGCATCTGTTCTTGATGGTGACGCACATCGTGACACTGAAAGAAGTGAACTCCATGATGTGTCCGGTGGGGGCGCCATGTTTATCTCATGCTGGCCCGAAAGGTATTATCCGGGACAGCTTTTGAAACTGGATATTTTTTTAACCGGGACGGAAGATGTTCGCGCCTGCATTAAAACCGAGGCCTCTGTTGTCCGTATCCATCAAATTGAGATTAATGGTCAGAAAAGAACAGGTATTGCAGTAAAATTTCATAAGCCTTTTGAATTTGAAAGAATGGATCGTTCTTTTTTCGGTAATCTACCATGAAACAAACGTATCGCCGTGACTACAATACGATAGGCGGTAAGATGCTGGCTGCCCTGGCGCTTATGGCCGTCATTCCTTACCTTTTACTTTTTTATTTGTATCTAATCGACAAGATTTCGATTTCCGAGACAATTGTTTTGTATTTTCCCATCATTCTGATTTCAACTGTTACCGGCTATTCCCTGATTCGAAGATCTGCGGACAACATATTCTATTTGAGCAGGGAAACACGCCTGGCTGAAAACGGCGAGAAAAGCGAGCCGATTCAGATTGAGGCGGACCGGGAATTAAACGAGATTGCGGCGCATTTTAATTCTCTGATAGGCAAAATGGATAAGATGAAACGCAAAAATCAGGAGCAGGCTACCCAGTTGATGGTTTATTCCCGGGATTTGGCTTTATCTTATCAGAAAACAAAACAGGAAGAAGAACTCAGAAATCGGTTGAGCCGGTATGTGGGGAATAATCTGGTTGAAAAGCTGATTGATTTAAAAGGCGGCGGGCTGGTTGATACCGAAAGACGCCGGGTGACGGTTCTTTTTGCGGACATCCGTTCTTTTACCACCATTGCTGAACGCATGACGGCTGAAGATGTGGTTTTGATGCTTAATCAGTACTTTAGCATAATGGTCGATATTATTTTTAAAAACAATGGATTGTTGGATAAATTTGTCGGGGATCAACTCATTGCTGTTTTTGGACTTGTGGATGCGTCGGGGAATGCGGCTGAAAATGCCATTCGAAGCGCCATTGAGATGCAGGAGGCCATCGAAGAAATGATGAAAAAAAGACTCCTGGCCAATCAGGAGCTTTTTGAAACCGGTATCGGCATCAATACCGGCAATGCGATTATCGGAAACATCGGGTCCTTAAACAGGATGGATTACACGGTTATCGGTGATAGTGTGAATGTCGCCGCACGGCTGGAGGAGATGGCCATTGGCGGCGAAATTATTATCGGAGAACAGACATTTCTGGAAAATCCGGGTGAATTTAATATTGAAAGCAGAGGTGAGGTTTATGTAAAGAACAAAATGGAGCCGGTCATCTGTTATAATGTAATCCGAGATTAAAGCAACGCCGGCGGATATTGCGGCCCGGTGGATTCGTAGAATTAGACGCGGATCCGTTTGCCAAAGCGGTTCTGGTTAAACGTTGGAATCTACACCGGTGAGCCGGTGCCCCCGGAAGCTGTTTCAGCTGATGATCTAAGAAGACGCGTTTTTGCATTGTGAAAGGATTATAAATAAATAATGAACCCCGTTTCATCCCGGTCGATACGGACCGGAATAGTCCGGCTTTTTCTGGCCGGGTTTCTGTTAATCCCTCTCAATATTCATGCCTCAGGTGAAGATAAAACGGATAAACCGGCGTCGCAAACCAATGAGCATGTAATCCTTTTGCATGGCATGGGTCGAACAAAATTTTCCCTGCGCAAGCTGGAAGTTTATCTTTCCGAACATGGATATCAGACAATCAATGATGGGTATCCATCCACCCGTTCATCGGTGAAAAAAATATCGGATGAATATTTTCACAAAATGGTGAACCAATGCCGGGAGAATGGCGCAGACAAGATACACATTGTTACTCATTCTTTGGGCGGGATTGTTGTCCGGCAGTACCTTCAGAATCATTTACTTCCGGAAGGCAGTCGGATTGTCATGATCAGCCCGCCAAATAAGGGGAGCGAACTGGCAGATTTATTTCGGACCTGGTTTATTTATGAATGGCTTAACGGGCCGGCCGGGCAAGTGCTTGGCACAGAACCGGGGAGCCTTCCGAATTCTTTAAAGCCGGTAAGCGCAGAGATTGGTGTTATTACCGGTGACAGTACATTGAATCCTTTATATTCATTTATAATTCCCGGTGACGATGATGGCAAGGTGTCTGTGGAAAGTGCGAAACTGGACAAACTGGCGGATTTTTTGGTCGTGTCGAGCAGTCATTCGTTTATTATGCAGCATCCGGAAGTAATGAAGCAGGTGGTTATTTTTTTGGAAAATGGAAAATTTGATCACAGGTAGAAAGATACAAAATGGTAGCCGTTCACGGGGGGTACAACTGCTGATGCATTTCCAACCGATGAACTGTAAGCATTCACAGGGTGCTGTAGATGTGAGGCGCCGAGCGCATAGACGTATTTTTGTACTTCAAGTGCTCGGCAACAAAGCAGATGCGGTGCCCTGTGAATGCTTACACAAAATTTAAGGTTTTTGATAGTAACCCATGGCTTCCGGCACCAGAGACCGAATGTTTTGTATACGCTTTTTGTCTGATGGATGGGTGCTTAAAAATTCCGGCGGTGCCGAGCCCCCTTTTTGGGCTGCCATCCGTTGCCAGAAACCAATGGCGGCATTTGGATCATAACCGGCCATGGACATAAAAATCAGGCCCAAATGGTCGGCTTCATTTTCATGAAGACGGCTGTAAGGTAGCATCAATCCATATTGGGCGCCCAGTCCGTACACAGCCATCCAGAGCTGCTGGGTGGCAGCCGGTTCTGTCTCAAGGGCCGTTGATAAAGCCACACCACCCATTTGCGCAATTAATCCCTGGCTCATGCGTTCATTACCATGCTGGGCGATGGCATGGGCAATCTCATGCCCCATGACAACCGCCAGTCCGGTTTCATTTTTTGTCAGCGGCAGGATGCCGGTATAGACGACCACTTTTCCCCCGGGCATGCACCATGCGTTAATTTCATTGCTTTCAACCAGGTTAAATTCCCATGCATAATCTGACAATTCATCGCTCATGTTATTTTGTGCAAAATATTGTTCTACCGCTTTTTGAATTCTTAAACCCGCTTGTTTAACCATAAGGGTCTGTGCCTGATTGTTGCTTAATTGATTTTCCTTTAAAAATTGGTCGTATTCGGCAAGGCTCATGGAGAGCATTGTCCCCTGCGGCAGCAGATTGAGCTGGTGCCGGCCGGTAATCGGAACTGTACTACAGGCGATTAGAAATATTCCGATGATTGCGATCAGGATTATTTTTATATTTTTCATATGGGCTCCTTTGTTAAATGAATTACCATGAAATAACTCATTCATAAACATTTGAAATGGTGGACAAGTTATTTTTTGATATAGTGGTGATTCGTCACCATGAAAAACTTTTTATGAAAGCCCTGCAGATATGCAGGTTTTTAAATCAGCAACAATTTCATCCACAGATTCGTAAAAGATATCTGCGCCCAGCGTAAAATGGGCCAGGATATCATTCAAGCCGGTGGGGATATAAGGGTAGAGCTTTTTTAAGTTCATAAACCGCCATTTGTGGACAATGGAGAAATCCTCCGGTTCAACCTTTGAGATGAGGTCCTTGTAAAGCAGGTTTCCGCTTGCTTTATCTTTTTCTTTCAGGTTGTGAAACCCTTTTCCGATGGCATACGTCAGAATATTTCCAATGCCAATGAGGTCTAAGCTGAACGGGTTTTCCACGGAATCGAAATCATAGTCAAAGTCTATCCAGACGTAGTTTCCGGTTCCTTTTTCTATGATGATATGGTCATTTCTGATGTCGCCATGTTTGAAACCGTTATTATGAAGCAGCCGCAATGATTCAAAAAGCGTTACCAGTTTTTTGAGTATGCCCGGTAGCAGTTGCTCCACATACTGTTTATGATCCGTTTGGATGGCGTTTATATAAAGATAAAAGTTTTTTCCATAAACAACATCCAGCACCCGTACATTGTTGTTTTTTTCATCATGATAAGCGGTGCCATGCATGAAATGGGGATGCTTGCCCACCAGTTGAAGCACTTTGCCTTCTTTTTCCGGGTGCCTGAAACAAGGGATGGTGACATGGCCGATTTTTGTTTCAAATGATTCAAAAAAGGACAGCTTGATAATCTTGCGTTCCCCGGTATCCGTGTCCACGGCCTTTTTAACCCAGAATTTTGGCTCGTCAAGCCCGAACCGATCTTCCCGTTCATGCCCTTTAATAAGGTAGCGCTTGTTGCCGACGTGGATGAAATCGCCGTAGTCAATAGCAAAAAAGTTGGTGGTGTCCGTGAATATTCGTTCTTTCATTTGTGGTTCCGTTGTTTTCTGCCGGGATGGTAAAAAATTATTGTGTGTGGTTATGCGACGTTAACCATTGACGCGAAAAGTGCTCTTTTATGAAAATTAACGTTAATGGCTTCGTAAAAAGCTTTTCATGGTGACGAGTCACCACTATATCAGCAAATAACTTGTCCATCATTTCAAATGTTTATGGATGAGTTATTTGGAAGTGTTCCCCCCGGCCACGTCCGGGACCGAGTCTATAAATAACTTTTGAAAAAATGGTTAAAAATTAAGTTAACACCTTGTTAATAATGGTTATTGATACATAATTTTTAAATGAAGTTACATAGAAGTCCAAATTCTTTGTTGCGCTGCATCCTTCGCTTCTTTATAGTACGATAAGTACGAATCATCACTCAGGATTTGCACGTCTCGCCAGTTTTATGAGATTGGTGGAACTTTTTTCTTTGCCATCGGAATTCGACTTTTTGCGAGTTTGTCAACGTTCATTGTTTATTTAAATTTTATTTTGGCAGATTTTGGTTATATTTAAAAGTGAATATCTTTTTTGTGAAAGTCAAGATATTACCGGTAGGTCTGTATCAAAACAAATTTAGGGCAAATTTAGGATAATTGTCACATCCGACGTATCTTTTATTCTTGTTAAAGGTATCGAAAATTTATATGATTTCTCTGGTTTTTATAAGGTTATTATAAAATATCCTAAACAGGTTGCATTCATGCCACTTTGTCAAATATTGTTTTATCTCTTATACTATTGTTGCATATCTGCGAATGAATCCTGATGGCGTCGTAAAAAGTCCAAATTCTTTGTTGCGCTGCATTCTTCGTTTCTTCAAAGTACCCTAAGTGCGAATCATCACTCAGGATTTGCGCGCCTCGAATTTGGAACTTTTTTCTTTGCCATCCGAATCTGACTTTTTACGAGACTGTCAATCCTGCCACGGGTGAGCGAAAGTGTAGAGCTGAGGCAAGGAACTGAGACAAACGTTTTTTTTGTTATTGGGAATCCAGTGCTATATATTCGAAATAATTACTTTTAAACTCAACTTGCGTAAACCGGATAAGCAGAAACGCGATTTTCCGGGATGGTAAAAGGAACCGAATCATTATGAAACCAAAAAATAGTTTCATTAAACATATTCAGTTATGGGGAATTATTTTCCTCATTGGAATTGCTGGAAGTATTGTTGCCATTGATGTTGTCCACTCTTACCATGATTTCAATTTTTACGCCGATCAGCTGCGCGCCGATTACATTGACAGTCAGGAACAGATGATCAAGGGCGAGGTCCTTCAGGTCGTTGAAATAATAAACTATGAAATAATGCAAAGCGAGGCGCTGACAAAAACAAAAATTAAATCCAGAGTGTATGAGGCGTGCGCCATTGCTCAAAATATTTATCAAGAAAATAAATCCACAAAAAGCAAGATTGAAATCCAACAAATGATTATCGATGCGTTAAGACCCATCCGGTTTGAACAAAAAAGCGGATATTATTTTATTCGTCGCCTTGATGGTGTGGTAATTTTACATTCAAAAAAATCGGGAAGAGAAGGGCTAAATCAGTTAGATGTGCAGGATACACACAAGAAATTTATTATTAGAGATTTTGTCAAAATCGCAAGCCAATCCGGCGAAGGCTTTTATGAATCCTTTTGGACAAAACCGGATGCAGCCGGAAAGGATTTTAAAAAAATATCTTTTATCAAACGATTTGAGCCATTTGACTGGCTTATCGGGACCGGTTTGTATGTGGATGATGTGGCGGGGCAAATAAAAGCAAATCTGCTCTCGACCATCAGCAGAATACGGTATGGTAAAGAAGGATATATTTTTATCAACAGATTAAATGGAGATGCGCTGGTTTCAAATGGAAAACTTTTTCCCGGAACAAAAAAATTATGGGAGGTTTTTAATGAAAATCCGGAAAAGATAAAAGCTGTTTTTGAAAAGGAATACAGTGCTGCTTTAAAACCGGATGGTGATTATATCTACTATTCGTGGGAAAAACTAACCGACTCGGATAAAGAATCACCCAAGGCCTCCTTTATTTACGGAATTCCTGATTTGCAATGGCTTGTCGGCGCCGGTGTGTATCTTGATGATGTGGAAACAAATATTGCCTTGATGAAAATTGAATTAAACAATCAGATCAAAGCGAAGATGTTTTATTTTACGCTGATTGCTTTGGGGATAGTTGCTTTTTTTCTATTAATATTCAGCCGGTTGAAACGGAGACTTGAAAATGATGTCAATTTGTTTATTTCGTTTTTTAACCGGGCGGCTTTTTCCGAGGAATCTATTGACCGGAATCTGGTTCAATTTGATGAACTTGATCGGATGGCGAAAAATGCCAATAAGATGTTGCAGGACAAGATGCATGCCCAGCAAGCGTTTTTGGATGAAAGAGAGGACCTTCGGCAAAGCGAGGCAAAGTTCCGGGGACTTGTCGAGTCGTCTGCTGACTGGATATGGGAAGTGAACATAGAAGGCGTCTTCACGTATGCCAGCCCGCAGGTTGAGGCCATGTTGGGATACACGCCGGCGGAGGTCATCGGCAAGACTCCGTTTGTTCTGATGCCGCCGGACGAGGCCGAGCGGATTGCGTCGATGTTCAGGGATTTAATAGCGGCAGGTAAACCTATCGTCACGCTGGAAAATGTCAATCTACACAAAGACGGCCAACACGTTGTTCTTGAGACAAGCGGTGTGCTGGCTTTTGGCAAGGCCGGGCAGGTCATCGGCTATCGCGGGGTGGACCGCGATATTACCGAACGCAAGAAGGCGGAGGAAGAGTTGCAGAAAATGCTGAAACTTAAAAGTGTCGGCATTCTGGCAGGGGGTATTGCCCATGATTTTAATAATATCCTGATGGGATTATACGGTAATGTTTCATTTGCCAAAGAAGAGATTCCCAAAGATCACCCGGCCTTTAAATTCCTTGAAGATGCGGAAAAATCCATGAGCCGGGCAATCCGTCTTACCAAGCAGTTACTGACATTTGCCAAGGGCGGGGCACCGGTTAGAGAGAACGTCAGGATTGACGAATTGGTAAAGGATGTCACGCGTTTTGACCTTTCGGGAAGTAATATAAAGCCCATTTTTAAACAAGTGGACGATTTGTTGATGGCTGACGTGGACAAAGGGCAAATACAACAGGTTCTTTCCAACCTTATAATAAACGCCAGCCAGGCAATGCCTGACGGCGGGCATCTGTACATCACAATGGAGAATACAGAACTTTCGGAAAATGGGGTGCCAAACCTTGATCAGGGGAAATATATCAAGGTTACAGTGGCAGATGAAGGAATCGGCATAGATCAGAATAGCCTTGATAGAATATTTGATCCTTATTTCAGCACCAAACAGACCGGTAGCGGCCTGGGACTGGCAACAGCCCATTCAATCATCACCAAACATGGTGGCCATATAAATGTTGATTCACAACTCGGTAAAGGCACCATTTTTACGTTATATCTGCCTGCTTCGGAATCACAGCATCCGCCGGAAACCAGGCATTCGGCCGCAAAACATGCGATTCGGGAACAAACCGCCAGCGTGCTCGTTATGGACGATGAAAAGATGATCTGTGCACTGGTCATAAAAATGCTGGAACAATCCGGCTTTTTGGTTGAAACAGCATCCGATGGCAGGCAGGCGATAGAGAGGTATCAACAGGCCCTGGATGCGGGGCAGCCTTTTGATGTCGTCATTATGGATCTCACAATTCCCGGTGGGATGGGCGGGAAGGAAGCGGTCAAGGACATTTTATCGATTCACCCGGAAGCCAAGGTAATTGTCTCCAGTGGATACGCCAATGATCCTGTTATGGCCAATTATACGGAATACGGCTTCTGTGACATTGTTGCCAAGCCATACATCAAAAGCAAGCTGCTGGAAGTATTGATCCGGGTTCTAAATAGTGATGCTTGATGGCTTACTTTTTAAGCAGCGTAAAACAGAAACTCTTACAGAATTTTTGAAATGTAACGGCTGAACGAGCGGCCTGACGATTGCGCTATGGCGCTTGCCCTGGACGGGTGGCTTCAGTTAGCTGCGTGGTTGGGAATCTGGACGCATTGTTTGACGGCGTATCCGTGCGCACGCGGCTGATTCCCCAAGCTCCCATGCCGCCACCGATCAGCATTGCAATTAACCCAATGAACAGGATGGGAAGGTGCCAGAATAGCAGTGACTGGTCTGGTTCGCCCGTTCTGGCAACGATGGCCTCGAGAACGTACATAGCAACAAATAGCATGCCCAGGATTGTCGTCAGACTGCCAATCACGAGCATAGCGTAGGGAAGGATTTTCTTCTTGTGGCTCATCGCCTGGTCACTCCAAAGTTGAGGTCGTTTATGCACTAACCGGAAGCTTCCTTTACACCGCAAACCGGGAACATGGTTTACACATCGCGTCAGGAGTCGCCTATCGTCACAATGTGCTGCGTGAAGGAAAACAAGGCCTTCAAAAAGGCCATGGAAACACTGAACTCCGCAAAAGCAAAAGCCGCCCGATCCTTCACGTCAGATACAATTGTAGGGTTTGCTTTTGGCTATACTCTTTTCAACCAAGACTTAAACCCGATAATTAAAAAAACGGTTATGAAGCCCCAATATCCATAAATGTAGATATTGAAATCTTTGAGTGTATTCAAAAAGTTTAAAACTATTGGCGAAATCAGCATTGTAATTGCAGAGAGAGTGCTTCCAAGTACAAGTCCAGCTAAGGCATCACTTGGATAATGAACGCCTAAATAGGGACGCAGAAATATCATTGCAGGAATCATCCACCCAAATAAAATTACTGTTATTATTCCATATTGAAAACAAATCAGAATAGCACAAAGCGTTGTCCATAATACATGACCTGAGGGGAAACTTTCTAATTCTTTCGAACCATGCCCAGGGTCACGATTAATAATGACAATCCTCAAATCCTGATGTAATCCCGTATCAGCATAAGGCCGTAATCTTTTTACATAGCTCTTCAATGGAGAAAAAACGAAATTACCAAATGCCAATCCAAGCATAAGAATAATACTTAATTGGGCTAAGGATGAATCATTTAATAATTGTCCTGTAAGGGCAGAGATAAATACAGTGATCATCCAAAAAGGACCATCACCCATAAAGATTAGAGTTCTAACATATGCGCTATCTTCGAAGTGCCTCTGATAAGCCTACTTCAGAAGTTGTTTATCAAGTTTTATTAAGAACTCTATAATATGACAGTTTTTTTGCAGAACACTGAGTTCACCGGCCGGGTGTGGTGAACCCAAAATGTTTGTAATGGTTAAAGACTATGCGCTTGCAAGGCACCACGAAAAAGCCGCATTGCCCACCCGGTCTGCGTGAAGCGTTGGGTTGGCGCTCAGTCTCCCGGTTCCTTTGGAAGCTGGGCACCATGCCACACAGCAACAATCCAGACGATATCGGCTTTAATTTTGTAAAAGAACCGATAGGGCGAGATGATAACCTGTAAACAGGGATTTAAAAACCGGCCAAAAACATCGTTAAAAAGTCAGCCACCGAGGTGTATGGACACACTCCTACAACATCGGTGTGAAGCCAAAGTCAAAGTTATCCTGTTGGTGGCTTAAAGGCTTAAAGTATAGAAACCACCCCTAATTTTCAGTCCATTTTCTTATGATCTCTTTCGATAGATTTTTCCCTCCATGATAAGAATCTCAGAGTGGTAAATGAGGCGGTCGGCAATCGCTGTGGCCACAGTGGTTTCGTCAAAGATGTTTTCCCATTCAACGAACGGCAGGTTTGTCGTAATGTTAATAGACTTTTTTCCATGCCGCTTGCAGATGACCTGGAAGAACAGGTTTAAGCCCTGTTTGCCCACCTAACGGAAGATAACCGATCTCGTCACACACTAAAAGATCCTGTGATTGGTAGTGCTTTAGCTTTTTTAGCAGGCTGTGGTCTGCTTCATCGATTATAAACAAATTAATCATACCCAGATATCCCTCTGGACGCAACTCAAAATCTGAATTAAATAGAGGGAATTATATCGTATTTTTTTTCTTAAAGTGAATTAAATGGGAATTAGATAAATGGCGGAAA
>Ga0307991_1000734_pt1 | contig 23481 bp, 23 predicted proteins | sample EllFjometagen131_FD_203146 | JGI IMG/M metagenome (GOLD analysis project Ga0307991, IMG submission 203146) | Marine microbial communities from Ellis Fjord, Antarctic Ocean - #131 | ecosystem: Environmental > Aquatic > Marine > Unclassified | place: Southern Ocean | collected 2014-10-08 | reverse complement strand
CAATTTCATTGATATAAAGAAACGGTTCACCGGCCGAAAAGCTTATTCCGCCGACATTTGCCCGGGCCATCTCGCCAATGATCTCTTTTGCCTTATCATGATTCATCTTCCTGCTGTCAGGAATATCGGTAGATGTCAAGCAAGTTGTCGCCTAAACATACAAAAAATATCGTGACGCCCGCAACACCTTCTCATGACCTCCGACGGACTTTTTTGGAGGTTCATTCTCAGCCATAAGAAACTGTTGCTCCTTCATAGGCAAAATCAATTCTGCTGGTTCGCAAGGGCCTGATCAGCGGGTTTTTTTGCGGAAGTATTCCTCTTGTTTAACGCCACTTCAGCAATGTGCTTCCAGTTTCTCGTCCCTCCAGTCCATCGTTCCGGATGACAAACCTTTGCATTCTGGTAGACCTGATGACGTTTTTCAAGGATTTCAATATCTTTACAATCATGCCGGTCTGCGGGGGTTACAAAGCAAATACCGCTATGGAGATGCTCATTGTTGTACCATTGGGAGAATCTTTCTGCCCACTCCCGGGCACTATTCAAGTCTCCAAAGGGATGTTCCGGGTATTCCGGCCGATATTTCATGGTCCGGAACAGCGACTCAGAATAAGGGTTGTCGTTGCTTATCCTGGGTCGGCTGAATGATGGCATGACCCCCAAAGACTCCAGTTTTGCAAGCATGGTAAAGGCTTTCATTGGCCCGCCGTTATCAGAATGGAGAACCAACTGATCTTCTTTCACTTTTTCCTGATTACAGGTGTCTGTAATCAGAGCGGCTGCCAGTTCTCCGGATTCACAATCATAGACCTGGTATCCCACTGCTTTACGGCTGTAGACGTCCATGATCATATAAAGGTAAAAAAAACGACCTTTTACCCGGGCCGGCAAATATGTGATGTCCCAGGACCATACCTGATTGGGGCCTGTGGCAATGAAGGCCTCCGGGCGTTTGCGGGCTCCTGCCTGGCTTGAGAGGCGGTGTTTGTTCATTTTCTGCTCTCTCAAAATTCTGTACATGGTGGCTTCTGAACCCAGATAGATGCCCTGATCCGCAAGTTTGGGAACAATTTGGTGAGGATTAAAATCCCCAAATTCCGAAGATGTCAGCACATCCATGATTCGTTCCCTCTCTGTTTGGGATATCTTGTTACCAGGCACAGCCCGGGAGCCTTTGCGGTGATCATCAACTCCATGCGTTTCCCAGCGTTGTACCGTTCGAAGCGGCAGCCCCAGAAGTTCTGCTGCCAGATGCTTACGGGCGCCAGCCTTACAGGCATCCTGGATCAGTGCCGACGCTTCCTTTTTGTCGCTTTCACTGATCAGCCGTCCCTGAGATCCCCCCAGATGGAGTCTGCTTTTTTTTTAAGAACCAGCAGGGCTGCCGTCTCGGCAAGTGCTTTATCCTTGCGGTTCAACTCTTTTTTCAGAGCGGCATTCTCCTTCTTTAACCGGGCAGTCCCTTTGACTTTAAGGGATGCCTTGTTCGGGGTTAACAAGGAGATAATATCTTTTTTCCATTGTTCCAGGTTATGAGAAAAAACCCCTCTTTTACGGCACCAGGCAACACGCTCCCCTTCCGGCATGGCACCTGTTTCTATCAAAGCATTCAGTCGTTGTTTTACATTCCAGTCCTGGGGGCGTTTTTCTTTTTCAGTCAAATTCTCGTTTCCGTCTTTTTTGTGGTTTTTGAGCCAGTAAGTCAAGGTGGACCGGCCGATACCGGCTTCACTTGCTATTTCATGATAAGGTTTTCCACCTATCTGGACTTTTTTTATCACGGCCTCTTTCATTTTAATCGGGTATACCATAAAATCACCTCAATGCCCCGGTTTTGATTTTTCAATTGAGGCGACATCTATCCTGACACAGGGGGATATCTCCTGCGGCCACGCAGTGCTCGCACCTGATATTGCATCGGGTCGAGTATCCAAAAGCCAATTTGCGCATATTCAAAAATAATCCTCTCGGTTTCCATGCAAGTCCTTTTTTACAAAAAAACACCATTTTATTAAAAACCGATATATTATAGCATGAAACGCAGAAAAAAACCATGTGCAGTTCACGATAACGCCATTTTCAAATAAATCGCTTTGACTCAACCATCCTGAATTATACACAAAAATTGTCGCAGATAAGCGTAAATGCCGAAAAATAGGGTTAAGAAAAAATACTATTTCTATATAGCCGTCATACTGTCACTTCACCTGCTGAACTGATATATACGACAATGTTTATTGACATCTCTCAACATTTTTTTTAAGGTCTATAATCATGATTCATCACATGAGCCTCGCCATAAAAAAATCATCTACCACGCCACAGGACGTGGTTTGATGAAGCCCCCGGTGAAAGCACTTCGATATCAATAGGTTGTAATTTAATATAAACGATACGACCATCCTGAAAGGCTATGGATATCGAACACCCATTGTCCAATGTCGAATTTTGAATAAGGTATTCTGCTTTTTTATAAAATGGCGATGCAAAGCGATTCCCTCATTTGAGTCATTACAGAATAAAGCCGTTTAAAATTTATTGTTGCCCCCGTCACGGCCCAATATTTTATTCTTAGCCATAGTATAGTCGTCCCACAACCATATCAACCTTGGTTTTTTTTACATGATTCGCTTTTTCATAATTTAAAAAACAGGAGGATTGACCAATGGAAGACAGGATCGACGATGACGGATATCTTTATGTTGTTGACCGAAAGAAAGACATGATCATCGCAGGCGGTTTCAACATATACCCGAGAGACATCGACGAAGTGCTTTTCGAACATCCAAAAATCGAGGAAGCCTGCGCCATTGGTATTCCGCATGAGTACCGCGGCGAAACTATAAAGGCTTTTATTGTGACCAAACCGGGAGAGTCCCTCACTGAATCGGATAGTGGTCGAGCTTGGGTATAATGGCCCTGCCAAGCCAATCGATACATTTCCCAAGATGCCGCATGTTAGCCAGGCCTTCTTCATCTTCAAGTACTTGCCCTTTATTTTCGCCAATGCCCATATTCCAGTAAGTTGAGCAAGGGATGATCATCCTTGACATCTGGAACATATGGTTGATGGTGTCATAGGCATGTGTGGCGCCGCCGCGCCTGACGGCCACTACCGCGGCCCCTATCTTTCCGGAAAAAGCGTGACCGTTGGCATAAGCAACATAGCCTGCCCGTTCAATCAATGCCTTCAAATCAGCAGATACAGCGGCAAAATAAGTTGGAGAGCCCAGAATCATCGCATCGGCCCTTAACATTTTTGAAAAAATGCCGTTAAAATTATCCTTTTTAACCGCGCATTCATTGTCCTTGTTTTCAAAACATTTCTCACATGCGATACAGCCGCGAATAGCTGTTCCACCCACGTTTTCAAGTTCTGTTTCCCAGCCAGCGCCTTTTAATTCGGTTAGGACCCTATTTAGAAGTAGTTCGGTATTCCCTCCCTTACGTGGACTTCCACTTATCGCTACTGCGTACATGACAATCCCTCCTGTAGTAAATTATATTCATAATTTTGCAGGATAAAAGAAGATAGTTATCCCTTATTTTGTCCGCTCTATATCACAGGTTGCAGACCATTTCCCATAACACTCGCAGGAAAGGGTCCATGATTAAAAAGGCGTTTTCCCAAAATGCCAATTAATGCCGTCGTCGCCGCTTACGCCATCACTAGCTTTCCCACTGTAACCGAAAGCCATGGCAGCCGTGTCTGTCGGCAGAGAAATACTCCGTTTAAAAATCAACCTGCCCATGGGGCTGCGATACCCGGCCGTCAAAAGTGACTGTGATACCAGCGTCGTCCCTGTTCCATTGACAAGCACCACTTTTAGAAAAAATCGGTCCAGTGTTCCGAAACCGGTTTGCAGTGCATCGGCAAAATAGACGGTTCCCGAAATTGTGAAGCGATTTCCCGTCTCTTCGTATCGATACGCCAGCGTCAGATCAGGGGTGGTCCATTGGCCCTCTTGCGTGCCGCCATGGGTCAATGAAATCCTTTTCTCCGGCGGTACTACCCGGCCGATTTCGGAAAATTTCGGCATCGTTTGACAGGAAGAAAACCATACTGCCGCAAACACAATTAGCGCGTAGCGTACCAAAACCAGGGATCTGTTTTTATATTGATTCATATTCATTTGTTGCACTTTCTGGGCTCACTTGCCCGCCATGAATTTATTGACTAACTTTTTTGATAACCACCAGCTTGAATCCGCATCAAAATATCAAAACCAACCCGGGGTTGTCCTTTGACTGCCTGGATGATATGACGGTCGGCGTTGGCTGCGTATTCCACCGGTATCAGTCTGTCGTTCAATGTGCCGAATATTCTGTTCTTTTGAGATACCTATTATACATGAAGGCGATCCATCAATGCAAAACAAAAAATGATAAAACCGATCCCGACAAATTCGCAGCCCTGCTCAAAAATAGCATTTCCCCATCGCGTACCCGTATCCGCCAAGAGGCTTGGGGGCTCAAAGTTTGAATAATGAATTAAGCCGATCGAATTTAGTCTTTAATCAAAAGAATTCCTCGCAGCTCTGCTGCGGGGGTTCCGTTTTTGTGATATAAACGACTCTATGAGTGAACATATCTTTTCATGAATTATGAGTTTGTAAATATCTGATTAGAATAAAAGACTGTAGGTAGCAGATTGAAAAAAAGGGCCGAAAGATGTGCGATACATCGTCCAGCCCTTTTTTTATGCCGTTGAGGATCCGTTAGTGGACGGTAATCTGCCTGTTTTTCCGATCCTCGGGTTTGGGAACCGTAATTTTCAAAATGCCATCCTTATAATCCGCCTGGATCTTTTCCGGGTCAACATCTCCGGGCAGCGTAAAAGACCGCTCAAATTTACCCGAAAATCTCTCCCTTCGGTAGTACTTATCCTCATTGACTTCATTGTCGAATGAAAGTTCACCTTTTAAGCTCAGCACGCGCCCCTTCAAATCAACAGCGATATCCTTTTTTTCAACACCGGGAAGTTCCGCCTTTAAAACGATATCGTCGTCGTCATTAAAAATATCTACCCGGGGGTTCCAGTTCGCCATACAGATATCATCGTTGTCTTTACGCAATGGTGTAAAAAAGTCATTCAGTAAATTGTTAAAATTATATCCCGAATTGAACACGTTTATAGTTGGGTCCCATCTTACAAGATCCATAATAATTCTCCTTTATGCATTGTTTATGATTTTATCAATTTTATTTCGTTTTTCCTTTGATTATAAATTAAACCCAATATTCATCTTGTCAATAATTTTCCCATTACTTTTTATATTTTTTATCCATAGTAATGATAATAAAAAACAGGCTACATCCATTTCCATGGTTCCCCGCAGTTTCAATCATATTCCTTTAAAAGCTTTTATTAAAAAAAATACTGGGCTAAAAGCAGGCTTCCCGGTCAGACAGCTTGACACAAAGGCCACATTTTTTTATACTTCGCTTCAATATTTAGATAGGCTGACAAATCAGGAAGTGGTGGATTTTGATCTCAAATTGGGATCTGACAGAGGGCCGGTAACGCAACCCTGGCTTCGGCAAAAAAACCCGTGTTTTTTTCTTTTGCCTGAGATTTGCTGATAAACAGGAAATAAAAAATGAAAGTAATCAAAATCGGCGGCGGATGCCTTCACGACAAAAAAACAATCGCCCGAATTCTTGACCTGGTGGAAGAAAGAGCAAAGGGCCATATCATTGTCGTATCGGCCCTGTACGGCATCACCGATATGCTCATCCACGGAATGCGCATGGCCCTTGAAAACGAAGAAAATATTCCGGGCATCAGCAGCCGGCTCAAAGCCCGGCACATGTTGATTGCCCGTTATTTAATTCGTAATCAAAAAGACCTTGGTGGATTCAGCCGAGACTTGAACAAAAACATCGGCAAACTCGAACGACTTTATTACGGTTTGAATTTCACCAGAGAAATATCTCCCCGGTTGCATGATATTGTCAGCAGTTTTGGAGAACGACTCAGCGCCCGGCTGCTGACTGCCATTCTCCGAAGCCGGGGAATAAAAGCCACCTGTCGGATGCCACATAAAATAGGCATGCTCACCGACGGAAAATTCGGCGATGCCTCCGCCGATCTGAATCAAACCACCAAAAATTTTCAGCAAACCATCAATCCGTTGCTGAAAAAAGATACCATCTTGTTTATTCCGGGCTTTTACGGGGTCAGTAAAGATGGCGATATCACGACCTTTGGACGCGGCGGATCCGATTACGCGGCTGCTGTGGCTGCCGTTGCTGCAAAAGCGGAGCTTCTTGAAATATGGAAGGATGTGGACGGATTCATGAGCGCTGACCCCCACATGGTTTCTGCGGCAAAACTGATACCAAAGCTTTCTTATAGCGAGGCAGCTGAGCTGGCCTATTTCGGGGCCGGAATTCTTCACCCCCGTGCCATGGAACCGGTGCGCAGAAAAAAAATCAAAGTTGAAATTAAAAATACATTAAATCCCGACGTCCCCGGAAGCCTGATCACGGCCCACAGCCCCAGGCACAAACGGGTCATCAAGAGCGTCGCCTATGATAACGATATCGGCATTCTCAAGATACATGCATCAGGCGTCGGGGCACGGCCGGGCATTCTGGCCCTTGTAGCCGGCAGTCTGACGGACAAGGGCATCAATATCAAATCGGTGGTCACGTCTCAAACCTGTATCAGCCTCCTGCTGGCCGGCAATGATCTGAATGCCGGACGACAGGCGCTTAATACGATTACCCCGAAGCCCTACCGCACCATTGAAACAACGGTCGATCTGGCATTGATAAGTATCGTGGGTGAAGGTTTATTTCAAAAGAAAGGCATCGCGGCGCGCTGTTTTACGGCGGTGGCAGAGGGGGGGGTCAACGTGGAAATGATATCATTCGGGCCGTCCCGGGCCGCACTTTATTTTCTGGCCAAAACCAAAGATCTGAACCGGGCTGTAAATGCCATCCATTCCACTTTTTTCATGAACCAACCATAATTACTGCAAAATCTGGCTCAAGAACAACTTGGTCCGATCATTTTCCGGGTGATTAAAAAACGCTTCAGGAGTATTTTCTTCCACGATCTGCCCCTGGTCCATGAACATGACTCGGTGGGCCACACTCTTGGCAAACCCCATTTCATGGGTGACAACAATCATTGTCATTCCCTCTCTGGCGAGATCAATCATAACGTCCAGCACTTCCTTGATCATTTCCGGGTCAAGGGCGGATGTGGGTTCATCAAAAAGCATGACATTCGGCGCCATACAAAGGCTTCGGGCGATGGCTACTCGCTGCTGTTGGCCGCCTGAAAGCTGTCCCGGAAATTTTTGTGCCTGTTCGGCGATATGCACCTTTTCCAGATAATACATTGCTGTTTCTTCAGCTTCTTTTTTCGGCACCTTTCGGACCCATAACGGCCCCAGCGCCAGATTCTCGACGATCGTAAGATGGGGGAAAAGGTTAAAATGTTGAAAAACCATGCCGACTTCTGCCCGTATTTTCTCGATATTTTTCAGATTATTGGTCAGTTCAATGCCGTCTACAATGATCTGGCCGCGCTGATGCTCTTCCAGGCGATTAATACAGCGGATAAGCGTTGACTTCCCCGACCCCGACGGGCCGCAGATAACGATTCGTTCTTTTTTGCGAACCACCAGATTGATGTCCTGAAGCACATGAAATTCACCAAACCACTTGTGCATATTGATGATTTCAATAATGGCGTCATTTGACGCCATACCCTCAACCGATATGTCAGCTTTATCATTCATAGCCAATAGTTCTCATCTGTAATACTTAATTCCCCGTATAAAGTTCACGCTCAAGCCGCCTGCTGTAGTTGGACATAAAAAAACAGCAGGTAAAATAGACTATCCCCAGAAAGATATACGCCTCTGCGGAGTATCCCATCCACTGGGGATCAGACAGAACAGATTGCGTTGTCTTGAGCACATCATACAGTGCAATGATCACCACCAGGGAGGTATCCTTGAAAGCGGAAATGAGGACACTCACCGTTGGTGGAATCACAATTTTTAGTGCCTGGGGCAAAATGATCAACCGCATGGTCTGGTAGTAATTCAGTCCTAAGGATTCAGCGGCTTCAAATTGGCCCTGGGACATGCCCTGCAATCCCCCCCTCACCACTTCGGCGACATAGGCGGCGGTAAACAGAATAATGGCAATCTGAGCTCGAAAGATTTTATTAAGCGTAACACCTTCCGGCAGGAATAGCGGGAATACGACCGACGACATGAACAAAAGGCTGATCAGCGGAACACCGCGAATCAGTTCAATATAAACGACGCAAAACAACCGTACCACCCGCATTTTTGACTGACGTCCCAGTGCCAGTATGACGCCCAGGGGATAGGCGGCCGTCAGGCCAAACACGGAAAGCATCAGCGTAAGCGGGAGCCCTCCCCACTCGTTGCTCTCCACCGATGCCAAACCGAACAGTCCGCCCTTCATCAGGAGCCCCATGGCAATCAGGCCGACCATCCAGGCCCAGCCAAGAGATTTTTTCCAGTGCTTCCGATTCTGGCTGTAAAAAAGCAGGACAACCAGAATGATCATTGCCACCAGGGGTCTCAATTGCTGATCGTGAGGGAAAAAACCAAACGTTATAAAACGGATATTGGCGGGTATTATCGACCAGCATGCACCGGCAGAGCCACGGCACTGCTCACCAGTAGATATCCAGTGACTGTCAATCAATGCCCACCTGACAAACGGCGGTATACTTTGCCATAGGATATAAAACATGACCAGGGTCAACAGGGAATTGAACCAGCTATTAAACAGATTGGTTCTAACCCATCCGATCAGACCGACTTGGGCAATCGGTGGCTTTATTGATTGTTGCACTGATTCTATTGCTTTTTTTCCCATAATCAAATTTGTTTTGTATAAAAATATCAAACGTCAGCATCAAAAAAAGGCGACCGCAGCTATCTGCCTAAAAACTATCTTTCCACCAGTTTGATTTTTTTATTATACCAGTTCATAAATGCCGATGTTGCAAGGCTGAAACACAGGTAAACCGCCATAATCAGGACGACACCTTCTATGGCCTGACCGGTCTGATTAATGGTGGTCCCGGCCACGGAAACAAAATCGGGATAACCGATGGCAACGGCCAGGGAGCTGTTTTTGGTCAGGTTCAAAAGCTGACTGGTCAGCGGCGGAATAATGACGCGCAGGGCCTGGGGCAGAATCACCAGGCTCAGTACCTGTCCGGGTTTAAGGCCGATGGCCATGGCGGCTTCCGTCTGACCGCGACTGACCGACTGAATGCCGGCTCTCACGACTTCCGCCACAAAAGCCGCTGTATAAAAAACCAACCCGAGCAAGAGAGCGGCGAATTCGGGGGTAATACTGACCCCGCCTTTAAAATTAAACCCCTTCAACACCGGCACATTCATGGCGGAAGGGGCGCCGGCCATGAGCCATATCAAGAGTGGCAGGCCAAACAGAATACCTGCTGAAACCGTAAAAACCGGAAAGGGTTCACCTGTTTTGTTCTGTCTTTCCCGGGCCCAGCGTCTGATAAAATAGATAATGCCACACCCTGCGACAAAGGCAAACCCCATGATTTTGAAGGCTGAATGATATTCAGGTATGCCGAATATCAGTCCCCGGTTGCAAAGAAAAATACCGGCAAACGGATGCAATGCCTGCCTGGGGGAAGGCAGGACCTCATAAAAAAAAGCATACCAGAAGAACAGTTGCAGTAAAATCGGAATATCCTGAAAAACTTCGATATATACGGCTGCCAGTCGTGAAACCAGCCAGTTTGTGGATAGACGTGCAACGCCGAGGAGGGTTCCCAGAAAAAGTGTCAGGACAATTCCGATAAAAGATACGATCAGTGTATTCAGAACACCGACAACAAGCGCCCGGCCATAGCTATCGGCCGCGGAATAGGAGATAAGAGATTCACCGATTTCAAAAGCCGACTCTTTTTCTACAAATCCGAAACCGGTGGCAATGGATTGTCTTTCAAGGTTGGAAAGGGTATTTGAAATAAGATAATATCCCAGCAGCCCCACCAGAAGGGTTACGCCTATCTGATAAACAATGGACCGTTTATCGGGATCATGCCAGAAGAAAGTGGTCGACCGGGCCCCATGCCCTTCTGTTTCAGTATGTTTTATCTGCATTCCATAATCTCTGGAAACAGACTGCCAGGCCGGCTCTTAAAACCGTACCTGACAGCCCTGATTGTTGTCTGTCAATCGTACATTACTTAAACGGTGGCGAATACATCAATCCCCCATCGGTCCAGAGAGCATTCAAACCCCGTGCAATGCCCAGCGGCGTATTAACACCTACGTTCCGTTCGAAAACCTCACCGTAGTTGCCAACTTGTTTGATGATATTATAGGCAAATTTTTCATCCAGTCCCAATGCTTTCCCATTACCGGGTGTTACGCCCAAAAAACGCTTGATCTTCGGATCCTTGCTTTGCAGCATCTGATCCACGTTTTTCGACGTAATGCCCAACTCTTCAGCGTTGATCATGGCCAGCACTGAATAATTGACAATATCTTTCCACTTGTTATCACCGTGCCGTACCGCAGGCGCCAGGGGTTCTTTTGAAATAATTTCCGGCAGAATAATGTATTCATCGGGATTTGGGGCCACAGCACGCGTGCCGGCCAGTTGTGATGCATCTGATGTAAGGCAGTCACATCTTCCGGCAAAAAAGGCTTTGGCCAGTTCTGCGGTGTTTTCAATCACCACCGGGTTCATTTTCATGCCGGTGGTCCTGAAATAATCAGCCACATTGAGCTCGGTGGTGGTGCCCGGAAGGACACAGACGGTGGCGCCATCCAGTTCTTTGGCGCTTTTGACGCCCAGTTTCTTAGGGATCAAAAACCCCTGACCGTCATAGTAGTTCACCTGAACAAAATCAAGGCCCTGTGCGGTATCGCGACTCAGGGTCTGGGTGCAGTTACGGGTCAACACATCGATTTCACCGGACTGAAGGGCGGTAAACCGTGTTTTGGCTGTCAACGGCGTAAATTTCACCTTGTCGGCATCCCCGAAAACAGCGGCGGCAACGGCCCTGGCCGTATCCACATCAAGGCCTCTCCAGACGCCTTTCTCATCAGGTTTTCCAAATCCGAAAAGATCTCCGTTAACACCGGCCTGAATAAAGCCTTTGGCTTTGACATCATCAAGGGTCCCGGCCATGGAAACGCCTGCCAGTGCAACAACCGCAAAAACAATGATACATAATTTAACAAATTTCATCCGCTGTTCCTCCTTTTGTGGTTTAGAAAATACCAAAATCGGACCGCTTCAAAGCGATCCCTGCTTTTTTAAACGGCACTTTGCTATATTGAAATCGAAGCTGGAAAACTTTGTAATCATTGGCCGTGCAACTGAATGCAAGGGACGGGAGTCGCGATGCAAAACGCACTTCATTTAATAAAGTATTTAATAATAAATTGTTATCTATCATAACCCCCTCTGGGTTTCAAGAAAAAAAGACCGCATCAGCTGTAATGTGTCGGTTTTATCCCACGATTATTCTTGCTGCCTGTTTTTCCAGCACATCACCAATGATCGCAGCATGTTTAACGCCTTTTTTGTGCAGGGCCGACAAAAGATCCGCAGCCCTGTCCCCTGCCACGCAGATCAGCAGTCCACCGGAGGTCTGAGGATCATACATAATATCCCGGAGCAGCGGATCAATCCCATGCGCCATATCAACCATTGCTTCACGAAATTCACGGTTTTTATAGGTACCGCCCGGCACCATTCCCATTCCGGCATATTCCAGAGCTTTGGGAATCAAGGGCAGTTTTTCGGAAAAAACCCTGATGGCAACATCAGAACCGGTTACCATCTCAGCCAGGTGGCCTATAAGCCCGAATCCTGTAATATCCGTACAGGCATGTACCGGAAAACCCTGCGCGATTTCAGCAGCCCTGTTGTTTAGAGTGGCCATGAGACGGGTGACATGGTCGATAATGCCGCTGTCCGCCATACCGCCCTTAATAGCAGTATTGATGATACCGGTACCCAGCGGTTTGGTCAGAATCAGTTGATCGCCCGGCCCAAGCCCACGGTTGCTCAACACTTTGTCAGGATGGATAAAGCCGGTAACCGACAAACCGTACTTGAGCTCACGGTCTTCTACGCTGTGGCCTCCCAAAAGAACCACACCTGCTTCCTTCATTTTATCGATCCCGCCCTGGATAATCTGACGCAATACCGAAATATCCATCTGCTGCAATGGAAACGCCACAATATTCATGGCGGTTTTAGGCACACCGCCCATGGCATAGATATCACTCAGCGCGTTGGCCGCGGCAATCTGGCCAAACCAGTAGGGATCATCTACAATCGGTGTAAAAAAATCAAGGGTCTGGATCATGGCGATCTCATCGGTAATCCTGTATACACCGGCATCGTCAGCCCTATCAAGACCAATGATGACATTGTTATCTGTTGGAAAATCAATTCCGCAAAGTGCTTTGTCCAGGTCCCCTGGAGGCAGTTTCGACGCTCACCCGGAACCGGCAACGGTTTCAGTGAGTCGCAGCTGTTTTGTCCCTGTCAGGCCTATCATTCTTTCCATGTCCGCATCCCTCCATGCTTCGCTTAGGCGCTTAATTTTTAATTAATTCAGTCCCGATCCCCAACCCTTGAATCCTCCGACCACCGGCAGTAGGGGTAATGAGCCAGGTTCGAATTAAAATACCTTGAATCGTCAGTCACTTCCCTGCCAACCCATGAGGGCTTGTCAAACGGCTGGTTTTCATTTTCCAGTTCGATCTCGGCAACAATCAACCCGAGGTTCTCACCAAAAAATTCATCAACTTCCCATATCATTCCGTGGTATGTGATTTTACATCTTATCTTTTCAATCAGTGGAATCTCGCACAATTTTTCCAGCATCTCCCGGGCATCATTATGAGGAATTTCATATTCCCATTCAGAACGTATCGCACCTATCGCGATTCCTTTTATCGTTAAAAACCCTTTATCTTCTATGGTGCGAACCCGCACATTTCTTTCTTTCCTGCTGCTTAGATATCCCTGAACAAATTTCATTTTTTTCCCCAGGGAACGCCATGAATCATTTTTTACCAAAAATTTTTTTTCAATCTCCACGCCCATATTCGGTTTTTCCTTTTTTTAGGAACTTAACTCTTGATTTATGATTTTTGTTACAACAAAATATGAGATGGCCTTTATAGCAGCATAGCACCAGCCGCCTCATTTACCAGTTGCCCCGGTCTTTCAACTCCTGGTAGGCCGCCTGCACTTTTTTAAATCGTTCTTCGGCCATCACCTTGAACTCCTCACCGAGATGGTTCACCCTGTCCGGATGGTATTTGCCGGCAAGTTCGCGGTATGCCTTTTTTACTTCTTCTCGGGACGCACCCCTTGTAAGACCCAGAACTGTCCAGGCATCTTCGCCATCGGCTCTGGCGCCGGAAGTTTTATTGCGTCCCGTGTTTGCCCTATTTTTATCCCCGAGATCGGCACTGCCTGTTCGCCGATAATATTCTGTGGGCCTGCGTTTGGCAGGCCCGGAATAAAAAAAATACCACAACAGCCCAAGAAGGGCAAGATCATCGATCCATCCCCAGCCAGGGATAAAATCCGGCAGCAAATCATAGGGAGAAAGTACATATAACACAGCGATAACCGACAATATGAATTTCATTTTCCGCTCTCCGTCTTCTCCAGTTTCGGCACATGACGCCCTTGAAGAAAATTAATCCTTCTACCTGAAATAATCAACCCCGAAAGATACATCGGGCTGTGAGTTGACTTTCAAAAGTATAACCCGTAGAGTCCTTTCGGCTCACTCTATCAACCCAAAAATATTCAGGATTAACTTAATTCATGCAGATTGTCGGTATTACATGTTCTTTAGGGGCCGCCTTTTTATGGGCTTCGGCACTTATTCTCTTTAAAAAAAGCGGGGAGACCATCTCTCCCATGGCGCTTAATATTTTTAAATGTACGGTAACACTTGCGCTTTTAACCCCGACACTCCTGCTTTTTAATATCGAACTGTTTCCGGACTACCCGCTGTCCGACTGGTTTATTTTCAGCCTGTCCGGTATTTTTGGAATCACCCTTGCAGATACGTTTTTCTTTATAGCCCTGTCCCGCTTGGGAGCCGGAATGACGGCGGTGATCGACTGCCTCTACCTTCCGATGATTTTGTTTTTTTCCTTTATTTTTCTGGATGAAGTGCTTGGCGTAAAAGGGCTTTGCGGCGCAGGTCTGGTAATAGGTGCCATCATCATCAGTTCTGCAGCCAGACCTGCGGTAACTGTTACCCGTAAAAACCTTATCCAGGGAATTATTCTGGGAATACTGGCGGTCTCGCTGCTGGCCGGAAGCATTGTTATGATCAAGTACCGCTTACAAGAGGTGCATTTTCTATGGGCCGTCTTTGCAAGAATGCTGGCCGGCACGGTTGGGCTTTACCTGGTGGCCGTCCTCCATCCCGACAAAAAAGGCCTTGTGGCCGAGCTTTATCCGTCAAAAAGCTGGAAAACAGCCCTGCCGGCCTCTATTATCGGCAACTATATGGCCATGATCGCATGGCTGGCCGGCATCAAATACCTACTGGTTTCCGTAGCGGCGGTCTTGAACCAGCTATCGGCAATCTTCATATTCATTCTGGCCGCCATATTCCTGAAAGAGCCGATAACCCTTCCCAGACTGTCGGCCACCCTTCTGGCGGTATCAGGCGCAATTATCGTCGCCACCACGGTTAACTAGTGTCCGTCCAGAAATGATCTTGAATAAAAATCTCTATTTATAGATAAGCACCAACTAACCCTTTATAAAAAAACATTTTTCATTCAAAACAAGACGCCATCATTTCAGCCCCACCACGGCTTCAGCAATATTATAGCAATAGTCTCCAATTTTTTCAAAATGTGCCAGAAGATTTATATATACCATTCCCTGGTCAATGGTGCATTCACCGGTACGAAGACGGTCAATATGTCCCTGACGCATACGTTCACGCATTGAATCGATTGTATCTTCAAGATATTTGGACTTCTCCATGAAATCTTTTTCATGGATTTTGATTCCCCGGATAACATGGTTGAGAAATTCATCGACACAATCTGAAATTGTTCGGATATCGCTAGTCGCTATCGAAGAAAATTTGATCTTATTTTCAATTATATTTTCGGTTGCCTGAGCAATGTTTTCCACCGAATCGCCGATACGTTCGACATTATTGGTCATTCGCATCAAACTGGAAATTTCTCTGGCCTCGGATTCACTTACATCGCTTTGATAAAGCTTGGTCAGATATACGGTAATTTCTCTCTGCATGTCATCCAAATAATTTTCTATCCGTTTCCATCTGCCAAGCTTTTTATAGTCCCGGTCCTCAATACGGGCAAGTGTTTCATCAAAAGTCAAAATTCCAGCCTGTGCCATCCGGATAATCTCGCTGCGGGCCTTTGCCAGCGCTGCTATGGGCGTATCCACAAACCGTTCACCAAAATTGGGCAGCCGAAACATATCTTTACCTTCTTCGCCTTCTCTTGGGGAAAGAAAGACAGCCACTTTAATCAGCCAGGGCAAAACAGTTAAAAAAAACAGGGCGTTGAGCACGTTAAAAACAGTGTGCCCATTGGCTATATAACGAGGCATATTAACCATTTCGCCATGGACCGCCTGGTCTGCCGGACCGCCTCCCATCCAAAACGTAAGAAATTCAATCAGCTTGATAAATATCGGAAAAAACACAATCATAAGGGTCACGCCGATAACATTGAACATGGTATGGGCCCTGGCAGCCCGATGGGCGTTTACATTTGTGGAACCGATGGTGGCCAGTTCGGCCGTAATAGTGGTTCCGATATTTTCCCCGAGTACCAGGGCCATGGCGGCCGGAAATGTAAGCAAACCCTGACTGGCCAGGGTCATGGTTAAACCGATGGTGGCAGACGAAGACTGAACCATGAACGTCAGTATTGCACCAACCAAAACGCAAAGCAGTATCCCACCGGTGGAATCCGCATTAAACCGGGTAAAAAAATCAATAAAACCGGGATCACTGCGGATGGGCGAAAGCCCTTGCTTCATTACCGTCATACCGAAAAAAAGCAAGCCGAACCCCAGAATGACCTCCCCAAGGTAACGATATTTTTTTTTCCGGCTGAAAAATTTCAATCCCACGCCAATGGCAATCGCCGGCAGGGCCGCACTGGTGAGCTTGAAGGCAATCATCTGGGCGGTCATGGTGGTTCCCACATTGGCCCCCAGAATCATGCCCACTGCCTGCTGCAGGGTCATCAACCCGGCGCTGACAAAGCCGATGAGCATAACCGTTGTTGCCGATGATGACTGTACCATGGCGGTTACACCGGCACCGGTCATACATCCAATTAGCCGATTGGCGGAAACTGCTCCCAGTATTTTTTTAATCCGTTTTCCAGCGGACATCTGCAGGCCGTCGGTCATCATTTTCATTCCCAGAATAAAAAGTCCCAGTCCGCCGATGGTTTGAACAAATACTGTAAACATTGCCTTTACTCTGTTTTATCTTGTTTATATTGCGTTTATCCAAGCCATTCCACAGCATTTTTCAATCCGGCCTGTTTGCAAACTACTGATTAATACCATCTGAAAGCTATTGTCAATTTATCTTTACTGGCAAAAGCAAGCCGGTCTTTGGCCTGGAAGGCCTGCGGCTTTAAAAAAAATCGAAATACTGGCCTCGTTATTTGATCAAAAAATTACGCCGTTTTTGCGACACCATTTATATCATATTGGCTGCCGGACCAAATTGAGGAATTGCGAATTAAAGGGTTGAGGCGCTAAGATAAAAAAAAATTTAAAATTTATCGCCACAAAACTTTAAACCCGCTGACATCAGGGCTAAAGATGCTGCATGGCCCATATGATGGGCAGAAACTTGACATATAAGCATCAAGCTGATATCCCCTGTTTACCGACTGATATTTTTAAAAAAGTTTATGTTTCTAACCGATTCAGGATACCCAAAACTTGGAATTAAAAAATCATAAAAATAAACAAATCGTGATAATTATGATTGACTTTTTGTTTCGAAATCATTATATGGCGGCCTTAGGGTTTCGCTAACGTTTGAATCGCGAATGCTTCTAAACTTTTTTAATAAACAAGGAGATCTATAACAAAAAATTCCATATCTTTAATTCAAAAAAAAATTGTCGTAATTGAGGATAGTCCTTTGTTACCGGAAAAATTTAAAAAATAACCGCCCGCTTCCAATAAACCGGGCTTGATAGAGTTCATTCACCATCCGGTAATAAACCGAAATTTTAGCGTCTAAACATAAAAATGAGGGAGACCAATCATGACGGTAAGAAACTTGCAGCCGGGAACCGTTCTGACCAGTGGCATCGGTCTGAACATGTTTTCCGATGACGAGTTGGAAAAAATTCACCTGGCCACTCTGGAGATACTTCTGGAAATGGGGGTCAAGGTTGATAGCACCCAGGCCCTTGAAATTTTTGACGGGGCCGGCTGTAACGTCAATAAAAAAACCAGAATAGTCAAAATCCCGGCCCATCTGGTTGAAGATGCAATCAGATCCTGCCCTTCTACCTTTAAAGCGTGTGGCCGTGATCCTGAAAAAGACTATGTATGCGAAAACGGTCGTTCGGGCTTTGTCAACTTTGGCGAAGCGCCCATGATGATCGACCCCAAAACCAGAGAGCTGAGAATGCCCACGAAGGTTGATGTTGATGAAGCCACCTTGTTTCTGGACGCTCTGGACCAGGTCATTGTATTTGAAAGACCGCTGACGCCCAGCGATATGGACCAGGAAATCTGCTCTCTTTACAACACCAAGGCTTTTCTGAATTCCTGCACCAAGCACGGCTATATCGGGCTTAATTCGGTTGAAAATCTGAGAACCTGTTTTAAAATGGCCGCCATTGTGGCCGGCGGTGAAGACAAGTTCCGTGAAAGACCGATTTTTTCCACAACCTGTGACCCGATCAGTCCACTGATGCATTCCAAAGATGCCTGCGACGTTCTGATTGAAGCATGCCGTCTGGGTGTTCCTTTAAAAATCAATCCGCTGGGTCTGGCAGGCGCAACCACCTGCATGAACCTGGCCAGCACCCTTGTCACCCATAATGCTGAGAATTTAAGCATGATCGTTCTGGGACAGGCCGTTCGCAAGGGTCATCCCATGGTATACGGCAGTTCCACCAGTATCATGGACCTTAAGACCGGACTGGTTGCCATGGGGGCCCCGGAAATGGGTATCTTCAGTGCGGCAATTGCCAAATTGGCCAAATTCTACCGGCTGCCCTCCTGGGTCGCCGGTGGGTAGACTGACAGCAAAATGCCCGATGCTCAGGCAGCCCACGAGCTCACTTTAACGGCCCTGTTCCCAGTGTTGGCAGGTGCCAACCTGATTTACGGCCTTGGGATGCTCGACAGCGGTTTGACCTGGGATTACGCACAGGCGGTTTTACAAAACGAAATGTACCGAATGATCATGAAGGCGGCAAACGGCTTCCCGATCACCGATGAGAAGATTGCTTTTGACGTTATCAGGGAAGTTGGCCATGGTGGTGAATTTATCACCCACCCCCATACGTTTGAACATATGCGTCAGCATTCTCAGGCCGATCTTTTCGACAGAAAAAGCCGCGACGGCTGGATCACAGCAGGATCAAAGGATGTTGTGGAGGAAGCCTATGCCAGGGCAGCCCACATCATCGATAATCACAAGGTAAAGGCTTTGCCTGAAAACATTCAGACCCAGTTGAACACAATATTTGAAGAAGCCGAGGCTGAAATGAAAGAAAAACGAGCCAAGGCTGCTTGGAAATAACCCGGTAGAAAAAAACTTTATTAACAGTAATTAACAAAGGAGACAAAAATTATGGCAGATTTAAATGCACTTTCAAACGCACTGATAGCTGGCGATTCCGGAACACTGCAGGGCCTTGTTCATGGCGCCTTGGATGAGGGCGTAATAGCCAAAGAAATTCTCAACGGCGGATTGATCAAAGGTATGGATATTGTCGGCGACAAGATGCAGAACGGCGACATGTTTATCCCCGAAGTTCTCATGTCCGCAAAGGCCATGTCTGCATCAGTGGAAATTCTTAAACCGTTGCTGAGCGAAGAAGATGCCAGCGCGGCCGGCAGAGTAGTTATGGGAACCGCCAAGGGCGACCTGCACGATATTGGTAAAAACCTGGTTGGTATGATGCTGGAAAGCGCCGGTTTTGAGATAATCAACCTGGGTACCGATATATCACCTGATGAATTTGTTGCCGCCGCCAAAGAAAATAACGCCAATATGATCGCCATCTCGGCCCTGCTGACCACCACCATGGGCATGATGAAAGCGACCATCGAAGCGCTGGTTGAGGCGGGATACCGAGACCAGGTAAAGGTTATCATAGGCGGTGCCCCGGTGAACCAGAAGTATGCCGATGAAATCGGCGCCGATGGATATGCCGCAGATGCCGGTTCAGCAACCAAGCTGGCCAAATCCCTGGTATAACTTCCGACCTGATTAAGGTTTCATTTTTTAACCCGGTCCCCTGGTATTCTGCATTTATGCGTATCCCGGGACCGGGTTAATCATTTTAGGCCACTTTTTTTCCAACCCTCCGCGCAGTGTTGCCGGCTTTTTATCCCCCGAACCAACGCCTGATTTTCAAACCAGGTGTTCTCCAGCTGATGCCCAAGTCGTTCCGCATCCCTGTGAAGGCAATCTACCTCTTTTGCAATCTTCTGATGGCCATGCACTTATTCCCTTTTTCAAGGCCTTTTAAAACAAACTACTTTTTGTCGATGAATACTCCCGAGAAAAAATAACTCCTTTTCATTCGAGGTCCAAGGGGTTATAATATTTTCAGACCGCATGAATTTAGAGGAAACGATAATGAGAATCAAAACATGCGTATCACCACAGGGCTCTTTTATATTTGGACTGCACAAACCAAAATACCAGGTCGAAAACCTGCGTGAAAGCCACTTATCGGAAATACTGGGCACCCTGGACAACGGCGGTCCCCTGTTCAATACAGCCAATTTCCCCGATGAACCGGTTCAAGAAAATTCAGCGGTTTTTATCTATGAAATCCCAAATCCGTTCCCCTTTCGGGGCACCACTTATATTGGCAAGGCCTGGGCAGATAAAAATACCGAAAATATAAAAGGTATTGGACTGCCCCGAAAGCCTGAAATTTCCATGTCTAATGTCATCGAACAATGGGCAGCATCGGGGTATACGAATTCAAAAGATACAGTCAAACTTATTCAAAGTCTGCCCGAGCCTCTGCTGCTGGCACTGGCGGCCAATTCCACCGATCCTGAAGACCTTGAAATCATGGCTGATGCCTGCTGCGAATTTATCCGCAACCCGCAAACCATGCGACCGGTTGGAATGCCCTATCATCTTGACGAAAACGAGAGGCCCAGACCCGTTATCAAAAACAGGTTGCTCTTTGACACCCTTGCCAACAATTATTTTACCCCGGATGATTATAAAAAGATCATGATTTTAAAACCCGGGGTTCAAGGGGCCAGTAAAATCGTGGGGGAAGTAAACCGGCCCGATAAAGACAGTCATGTATTTGAATATCTGCGCCGTAATTCCTATATACCCTGGGGACATTACGCCGCCAATATGGCCGATGATTCAGTGCGGTACCGGATAGAAGACCTCTCCATTGTCGATATGAAAGGAATGCGTCATTTATATTACCAGCGGACCTTTGTCCGGTTGGCCTGTGAACTAAAACTTGATTTTCCTTCTCCATCAGGGATGCATACGGAAAACGAACTCGAAAAAATACGTGTAGCCATTCTGGACAAACTCGCCATCGAGCCGGAAATCAGGCTCAAATTCAATGCGACCCTCTGGGGATGGAATTTTGGATTTGACTATTCACCCAGTAAATACCGTCTGCACGCATCCCACCAGCAAATTCACCAGCAGTTCGCCCTGGTCCCGGCAGAGGTCTCCATGGGCACCGACGATACGGACTGCGGGCACCAACTCGCCTCCTATGCATGCGGTGACCTTGTAAGCAATTTTATCCGTGAATACCGTGAGGAAACAGGGGCCGATTTTTTTGATGCATATGCCCGGGCCATCTTCACCAATTGTCGCATGGATGGAAATACCGACAGGGAATCAAGCCTTATTGTTTTTAAAGATGATAACATCATCCTGTTTGTGCCCAAGGCTCAGACCTCACAGTGGGAACTCCAGCTCATGCCCCTTACCCCTGTCGGTAACATCATCGAGGCCGACCCCAGTGTCAGGAATTCACTTGATATTGGATTGCTGAAGGCGATAAAAGCACTGAGTAATCTGGGTGCACAGATGGTCACCGTTATCGAATACGCCAAAAGATTTGATGACAATGAAAACGGACAACGGCTTTTATATTCATTTCTGCCTCGCCTTCCCCAGTCTCCCGGTGCCTTCAGTGAGGCTCAACTCCGATGGATCAACGGTCATTACCCGGAAGACTTTGCCGCTGCCTGCCGGGCAGGGCTGAGAAAATCAAAAAACACAAATTGATAGAGATCCATTGAGCCAAAAAAACTTTCAAAGGAAGACTCTCATGTATGATTTTCTTTTAACACCTGAGGAACAAACGGTTAAAAAAGAGGCAAGGGCTTTCACCCGAAATGAAATCAGCAGCGATTTTCTGCGTCGGATGGATAAGGACGAAATCACCTATCCAAGAGAGGAGTTTGTCGAAAAACTGGCGGCTAAAAATCTTCTCGGCGTCCGCTTTCCTGAAAAATATGGTGGACGGGGCATGAACTGGGTGGCCGATGTTACCGCCACAGAAGAGATTGGCTGTCTGGGTATGGCCCTGGGCTGTGCTTTTGTGATGCCGTCCATCGTAGGGGAAGCCATTAACGTATTCGGCACTGAAAGACAGAAAGAAAAATACCTGAAACCTTACCTGGAGGGTAAACTTGTAGCCGCCGAGGCCCTGACCGAGCCCAGGGGTGGATCGGATTTTTTCGGTGCTGTTACACGGGCCGATCTCAAAGGCGATCATTTTGTTGTCAACGGCCAGAAACGTTTTGTAGTGGGGGCAGAAGGTGCTGATTTTTTTATAGTTTACTGCCGCACCAATTTTGAACCCAATGCCCATAAATACATGCGTCTCAGTCTTTTGCTCATCGAAAAAGGTCCAGGTGTCGAAGTCGACTATCTATACGGTCTCATGGGATGTCGTGGCGGCGGCACCGGCAGGCTGGTATTTCGGGATGTCAAAGTACCCAAAGAAAATCTGGTGGGAGAACTTCACGGCGGAGCGCTTTGCTTTAATCAGATGATGATTCCCGAACGTCTTACCTCCGCCGCCGGATGCCTTGGGGTCTGGGGTGCCCTGGATCTGGCGATGCGATATTCCAGTCGACGCAAGGCCTTTGGTCGGACCATAAAAAAATTTCAGGCCATAAACTTCATGGTGGCCGATTCCATTACCCAGCTGGATGCGGCCCGAAGCCTTACCTACATGGCAGCCCGGGCTGTGGACGAAAACGCATCCAATGCCCGCCGCCTGGTCAGTGAGGCCAAACGGTTTGCCACTGAATCCGCCTGGAATGTGGTCAACAACGCCATGCAGATCATGGGGGGTATCGGGTATACCGACGTTTATCCGGTTGAAAGAACTTTGCGCGATATCCGGCTGGCCATGATATGGACCGGCACCAGCGAAATCATGAATCTTCTGATACAGCATGAATACTACAATGAAGTGCTGGACCCTGCCTATGACCGCCGCAAAATGGAAAAAGACGCCATGAACCCGGATGAAAGTGAACGCTGTTTCACCGATGAAGATATGTGGGAAGTCCATGACAGCGGTAAAAAAAATTAGACCGCGGGTTAGAAAAATCAACAGCCGGCGGGGGCCGGGGATTCAATCTTATCGGGCACCATGAGATCATGCTGTCGCTTACTGCCGCATATTTTTTTTGACATATATCCCAAATGGTTGTATAAAGTATTTTTCCGCTTAAAATTGATATTGCGCCACACCCCTGACAAAGGACGTGCCGACACGATGAATAGATAAACCCCATGTCTCAATCCGATGGATGCCGAGAGGTGGGGTTTTGTTGTTTATTGCAATACTTTTTGGTTTTTGTACATATTTTAAATCTCAATATACACCTAAAAAGCGTTGTATTTAGCGTAATATCAGTAAATTGCTTAAATTATAAAAAAAATAATATACGGCAAAACAGCCGCGTATTAGAAATAGGCAGCATTTTTGCCGTATTTCACATTTCAATATGAAACAAGGGTGAGTGCGAATCCCCTGTATTGTTTATATTTTTTAATTTTGTAATGGCAAATAGCCGTAATTAAATACGGCTATTAGGCCGTCTAATCTATGTTGGACTAAGCCGCTGCGCGGCAGTTAACCACCCGTAAATCCTACCTTTATTATATTTATTCACTTCCCAATACAATTCTATTATATATACCTCTCAGGG
>Ga0307991_1000733_pt1 | contig 23496 bp, 22 predicted proteins | sample EllFjometagen131_FD_203146 | JGI IMG/M metagenome (GOLD analysis project Ga0307991, IMG submission 203146) | Marine microbial communities from Ellis Fjord, Antarctic Ocean - #131 | ecosystem: Environmental > Aquatic > Marine > Unclassified | place: Southern Ocean | collected 2014-10-08 | reverse complement strand
AATTTCTTTATGTTAGCAATCATATTATTAACATAAAGATCTTGTGCCTTTAGCACTTCTTTTGCAGTAGTGGGTTTAATGATTTTATCAATCCTAGCATCCTCTGCCAAAATATATTCTTCAGGCATATCTACTTTTTGAAAATTAAAATTATGCGCCCACATTGGTGCTTCTACAGTAAACTCTGATTCAACCGAAACATCAAAAAGGTCAAACCAGTTAACTCCTTTATCCTTAAAGTAACTTCTGGCCTTATCGCTCATTACAGGAAACGGCATATCCTGAAATTTTCCCATAGGAACATTTTTATCAATTCCTCTACCGATTTCAAGCCAAGCATCTTTACCTGAAAGAGTAACTGATGTCTTACGCCCATCGGACCATCTTTCTTCACATGTTAAGGTGTTTTCGTTACGATTCCATTCAATAGAACGATGAATAGCAAGAGTCGTATTTCTAAACCCGTCTTTAGTTAACCATTTGAGATCTCCCGTTACATCGTAAATTTTCGTATTATAAAAGGTAACGAAAGAATTATCCTCAGCAAAAATAATACCTTCTTTTGAAGAATGTTCTCCATTAGCTCCAAAAGTCATCTCCCATGTTGTCCAATTGTCTTGTTTCACATCCCATAGACCTCCGAACGCATCGGATGTCCCGTCGAAAGTTTCTTTCATTTCCCAGTTATCTCTAGCTATTATCCCCATACCTTCAAATTTTTCTTTTTCTTTCAAATATCTTTTAATAATTTGCGGATATGCAGGAAGTTTATAACCTGTAATTTCCATTGCACGTTTTAAGGTGGCAGCTTCAGAGTAAATTCTCCACTGCGGAGCATTCCCCGAAGGCCTCATATGAAGAACTTCAATCTCTGAGTCAGATTTATTTTCTTTCTTAAGAAACATTCTTACACCATCAAGAAAATTCATTCTATCAATTCCGCCGGCAAACCCTTTATCCGCCCCAAAATATCCTTCTAAAATTTCTTTTTTTGTGTTCATATCAATAGCAAATTCATCATCTTTATCTGCATGAATCTTTTCTCCACTTGCCATAATATAATCTATGCTACCATCGTCATTAAAAACTACTTCCATTACATTTAAGTCTCTAGGAGAGTAGCTTCTCATTATCGCTTGCCCCATAGTAGCAGTATATTTTTTACAGATCTCTGTGTTTTCAGGATCATTTTCATCAATAGTAGAAGCCTCTATTAGCCCTGACCACGCAAAACTGGCATATTCGCCGCTAAATCTATCTTTTACAAGCTCTCCAATAGTTTTGCCTTCTTTTTTAGCAGTATGAAACGCGGCAATAATTGCAAGAGCTGCATCACGAGTAGGAAGCGCTTTAAAAACCTTACCGCTATCCAGCACAATATCACTTCCCAACAAATATCCACCATTTCTTTCAAACCCCGCAACAATAACTTCTTCTCCAGCCTCTTTTGCTCTTTCAAGTCGATCTTCCATAGCCTTAACCACATAAGGGGACCCGATCTTAACCTTAGCAACCTCTATCCCAAGACTTTCCATCCTGCGGATAACAGCATCGCTAACAGTTGCAGTTACCGCTACAAACATTTTCTTGTTTTTGTTAGACTCAAGATTACGTATATATTCACTTGTAAGATAACCAAGCTTATCACCATAAACAAATGTACCCTCTTCATCAAATAAAGCAGGCCTGTCAGTATCACCATCACTTGTAAAAATACCGGTTAATTTTATTCTTATTGTTTTAAACTTGCTTGATATTTTTGCAACTATTGCAGCTAGCTTAGGGGAAATATCTTCTGTATCAACTATAAGACCTTCTACCCAATCTTCATTTCTCTCAAAATTTTCTGTTTTACTTCCCAGCCCAACAAATATCTTTTTAATTAAATCTCTTCCAACTGACATATGTTCAACAAAGGCCATGGTATCGTTTTCATCAAAAATCTTACCAAAAGAATCTACATAACGATCAAAATACATCTGTTGGGCTTCGACATCAATTTTGCTTTGCACTTCCAGTGCTCTTTCAAGTAATACCAATTGTTCATCAGACAGATCCTGTTTATCTTTTCTCATACCGTCTTTTTTAAACTTACTCTGAGCTTGGCTCATCATAAATTCAATTTCCATAAATTCACGCACATGTTTCAGTATACGTCTTTCATCTTCCTTTAACACTTCTCCTGTTATCCTGTTAGGCTTAATCCCATTCTGCTCTATAGGTAACGGCAGAACCGGACAATGGCTGGCAGTGACCATCTCACTCGGAACAGCACCTTGTTTTCTGTACATACCAAAATTAACTACCGCAGGAGTCGGAATACTTCCGGTATTAAAAACTTCTTTACCCATCTCTAAAGCTGCCAATATTTGTGAAGTCACTATACGTTTTGTGGACGGTCTAAGATCTCCCGCAATAGCCATAGCTTCGGGTTCTCCAATTTCTCTCATATAACTTAGAATAGCTGACCCAATAGAATCACATTTTATATCTTGCAAATATTTAACATATTCTCTAATTCCACTTGTTCCAAAAACAAGCTGATCGCCAAAAGCGCTTCGTGCAAAAAGTTTCTTGCACATTGCATATCTTCCTTTTATTGTTGGGATATTAACATCATTAACAATTACTTTGATACTAGCGTCAGTTATGCCTCCATTAGTATTGATAAATTGTCTTATTTCATCCCCTAATGTGTTTCCTGCATCTCCCCAAAAAACGGGACTTTGTATTTCTTCATATACAATTTTATGTCCGATTTTATGTTCTTCGGGAACATGTTCATGAAATACATATTCTGCGGCTTCGTCTAGATCAAGAAAATCTATTAAGTCAACTGCAAGTCCGGGAACATTTTCATAATTAAAGCCTACAAGATAGTTCTCCTTATCTATTATTGTTGCCCTTGCTTTGAATAGATGTGTTTTATCAAACTCATTTTGATAAATAGCAACAAGCGTCTTCACCAGATTAGAAATAGTTCGCTCAGTTCTTTCTTTATGTTCCTGTGGAACATATTCAAGATTTTCTTGCGCCTTATCAATCGCAAGACTGATAGCAGCTACTGTTTTTCGCAAACTTTCTGGCAGAATATTTATTTCGGCTCCTTCCGGAACTCTTCCTTTAATTACCTCACTAAAAGGAATACCATTTAAATCAACTTTAGCAGGTAAATCTCCTCTTAATAAAGCTTCCCAAGGAAGCCCCCTTCCAATGGCGCCCGGTTCAAGTTCTCCTCCTATATCATCCTTTACTTCTGGCTGTTCAACACCTATACTGTTATCGCCAACTGATACTGTTGCTAAATTTTCAGTGGCAAAACTTGGCTGAATTTGTCCTAACATAAAGCTCATCATAATAAATAAACACATAGTTTTGTTTAGAGTTTTATTCATATCTTTATCTTCTCCTTGGTTTACTACGTTAGTTTTTTGAATTATTAGTATTATACCACGCTTCTTTCCAAAACTAGATTTTGACAATCTAACTTTTTTATATTTAATGCAAAAGTTTGTGTTGATAAGGATCGTGGAAGTTCCGCGAATATAACTGTTTGAAATGAAAAGAAGAAAAGAGTAACTATAGATATGGGTTTAATAATTATGGTGTTCTTGACAAAACATTTACCCATTCAAGATCCTTTGCCTTGTTTACATAGTTGTTAAGGGATAAAATTTTTTGTAGTTATTCTTATTTTACCACATTTGTTAAATTTAAATAGAAAAATACACCGTAATTATAAAATATAAAAGTTAGATTGGGTGCTTCATCTCATACAGGCCGGAACTAAACTTGTTTCCAGCCCCGACCTGGAAGTTAAAATGAAAATTCGAAATGATAACAGGATAGCTTTAGACCCTTGCGTTCGTAAAAGCGATGAGCAGATTTCCGATGAACACCGAAATCCAGATGAAATTCCTGACACTGATTTTCTTTAGCACGCTCTATTAGCCAATCGATCAAATTATCTCCGTAGCCCTTTGACCTATAAGATTCGTCTGCAACAAGATCATCAATATACAAATATTTTCCTCGTGAAAGAACATGACAAAACGAAATCCCGCAACAGAAACAACCTACCCATTATCTTCAATAAAAGCAAGCTTATACCCTTCCTTCTCCTGTTCTTTTACCCTTGAAAGAAACTCTTCTTTTTTTATATACGGCCTTAACTAACTCATATTTCCATAACAGTCCATAATCTGTTCATCATTTTCAGCAATTCGTATTTTCATGTTTTCACTCCCAACCTTACACCTTGCACCCACATCCTTTTTTCTTTATTAAAAGCCTTTGAGCCCCTATCGAATCAATTTTTTTATCTTGTATCTTTTTACCAGTTGCTTCATCGAGCGACAAAGAACTTTTATGATCATATCCGCGCTTCTCCATTTCTTCTGCTTCTTCCTGATGCCTCAGATACAGTGCCTTAAGCTTCCCTTTCCACCTAACAGTCTCCGGATGATGCGAATACCCTTTCTTATCCTTAGTAATTACAGTCCATATCGCATGCAGCTCTCTATGTTCTCCTAATAAATGCGCCCGACACAATTTTGAAACTGAAAAATCCCATATTCTCATAAAATGAACCTATTTAATTATATGCATCGCCGCTTTTATCCCGTCTGCAGCGCTCGACATGATCCCACCGGACCAGCCGCTTCCTTCTCCGGCAATATAAAGATTTTCTATTCCCTCGCAAAGACCATCCGTTTCCCTCAAAACCTGGATCGGAGCTGAACTTTTGCTTTCAAGCCCTAAAACATTTCCTGTATCAAAACCCTTGATCTTCTTGCTAAAATCCTTAAGCCCTTCAGCAATTGAATTACTTATTTCTGAAGGCAATAAATTCCACAAATCAGCAGATTCTATCCCCAAAGGATAACTTGTCTCACATATCTTATTCGTTCCTTTTTTATTAATAAAATTTTGAATCGTACAAAATGGAGCCTTAAACCCATCTGAAAATTGATAAAACTTTTTCTCAAGATTTTCCAACCAATCAAGTGCTTCTAAGGGCGATACCACTTTCCCTATCAAACTCTCCAAATTAATACCCGCAACACAAGCTGCATTTGCAAATTCCCCGCTCCTATTATAATAACTCATGCCGTTTACAATATTTGTATTACCGTATGAAGCTGAAGGAACAATAATTCCACCCGGACACATACAAAATGTGTACACCGGAAATTGCGCACCTTGAGAAGTCAGCCTATACTCTGCGGCTTTAACGCCCTTCAAACTTTTCTGTCCCCATTGGGCTTCATTAATGACCTCTTGAGGGTGTTCCATCCTGCACCCTATAGCAAAGTTCTTTGTCCTAAACTTTACCCCCTTATTGATCAACATCCTATATGTCTCAAAAGCAGAATGCCCCGCCGCTATAACAAACTTATCAGCTTCTATCACTCCCTTGGTTGTTATGGCTTCAGAAACTCTTCCCTCTTTAATTCTTATATCTTCCAGAAAAGTCTCAAACAATACTTTTCCCCCAATATCCAGGAACTGCTGCCTAAGAACTTTGAGGATCTTTTTCAGATTGTCACTTCCAAGATAAGGATGCGCCATATACTTTATTACTTCAGGAGCACCGGCATTAATATAGCTAGCGACAATAAACTCTCTTTCTAACGATATATGTTTAGACCTGGACGTAAGTTTACCGTCAGAAAAAGTACCCGCCCCTCCTTCTCCAAATGCATAGTTACTTATAGGATCAAACTCTCCCGTTTTTTCAAAATGTCTAATACCTTCTGCTCTTTTCTTTACCTCTGTTCCTCTTTCAATCAAGATCGTATTAAAGCCTGCCTTTTGAAGAACAAAAGCACAAAAGAATCCAGCCGGTCCGCTTCCAACAACCACAACTTTTTCTTCTGTTTTTCTATATTGAATATCTAGCGAAGGAGCTGCTTGAGGAATTGGACCCTTAATATGTTCTGATAAGACTGAAACCTGTATCTGCCAATGAATTCTGTTCTTTTTCCTGGCATCAAGACTTTTTTTCTTGATCTGCCACGAAAATACTTTTATTCCTAGCTCTTTTTCAATTTTTATTCTGAGTTGATCATCAGAATAATCCGTTGGCAATTTCAGTATTATTTCTTTATACCCCATTTAATACCTTTTTTGTTTTACTAGTCTTCCTCCAGCACCTTGAGACATACCTTCAAGTGCTTTTCCTCTTTCATATTACTTAACTATTTGTCCGGCAGCGCCTTGAGCTAATCCTTCTAACGCTTTCCCGATAGATGCCATTTCTTCGGAAAGTTTCATATTAAAATACCAATGTAAAGCCAACAAAACTGAAACAAAACCCACAATAAACAAAATCCTGCCTTTTCTTTCTTTAGAAGCAAAAGCCAGCAAAACCCCCACAACTCCAAAATACATAAACACTAAAGGTATAGACGCCACATCCGGTAGTTTGAGCCATATAGCAAAAACATATCCCGGAACACTTAAACAAAAATTCGTAACAGACTGAACAAGCTCATTATCAACAAAATCATTATTTACCACAAACAGCCCAAAAACTAATCCCGCGATAACAACACCTAAAGTAAATCCTTTTCTCATGATTCCTCCTATTTTCATCTGTAACACGTGTCATGTGGCAAGTAGCATGTTTAGCCACTGTCAGCCAATTGGCAGAAAAATCGTCATCCCCGCATGCTCTTAGCGAGAATCAATTAAATCATTCAATACCCAGCAATAATTTTTTCTATATATCCTGGAGTAATAGATTATAATATTCTTTTAAAGTTTGTAAAGTTTTCATGGTGCCGACAAATAGAAAATAACTTAAAACAACAACAACAATGCTTACTATTATTTTTCTTCTTTTCGTGTATCGCGGATTTATCCATAATAACGGTAACGCAAGCGGCCCTACAGTCAATAACCCTATGACAAACCAATAAGTTTTTAAATACCATTCATTCGAAGCTGTTTTATTAAGATCCGAAAAACAATATCTGCATTTAATCGCTTCATCCTGGATCTCTTCAGCACAAAAAGGACATTTCTTCATAAACACCTTCCAATTTAGTCAAGAACATTAAACACTCGCACAAAGTTCAAATCCTTGTTTTTAAAATCCCGTACAAAAAGATATGATCATCCATCTGTCTCCTCGATCTCCTCTATCAATCCGGATAATTTCTTTTCATACCGCTCGGAACATTTTTCCATAATATCGTTTATTGACGCACCAGCCTCCAACAAAAGCTCAAAACACAACATTACAAGATCACCTGTTTCAACCAAAAAATGTTTATCATTCCATCCTTGCAGCTCTTTAATCTCTTCAACATGCTCCGTCATAAGCTCCAACAATCGCTCTGAATGTTTTCTCTTTGTAAGTTTATTATACTTTTCCGACAACTTATGTATACCTTTGATCCTTTCTAGCCCATGTTGATCAATAATCTCGCTCATTGTTATCCTTCCTATTTAGCCACTAGTTTCTAGTCGCTGGTCACTAGTAAAGTCAGCATTCTTTCATTAGTTTATGCTGAAAAATACAGCTATTTTTTGGTCAAATTTAATGTTGAAATACCAGTGTAAAAGTACCACGATAATAGCAAAACCCATAATTAAGTATTTCTTATGTTTCCGATCTTTACAAAAATATGCAAACAATGATCCTATTAGTCCGAAATATAAAAATATCAGCGATATGGCAACTGCATCAGACAACTTCAGCAAAAAAACAGAAAGATAACCGGGAGCACTAAAACAATACTCAATAACCGTTTGCAATATATCATTATCAACAAACTCATTATTGAGAACAAATACCCCAAGCATCAATCCTGCGAAAACTAGTCCTAAGATAAAACCTTTTTTCATAAATCCTCCCCTAGGAATATAATATTATTTTTCTTTTTCAGGCACTGTAATATATTCAATCGGTCCCGCATCAGTTGCGTTTTAATATAACAGCTCAGGATCAAGACTCCGTTACCCTGAGATAAAGTTCTTCTACTTTTTTCCTGGCCCAGGAAGTCCTTCTTAAAAATTTCAGACTGGATTTCACGCTAGGATCGTTTTGAAAGCACCTTATACGAATAATACTCCCCATCTCTTCCCAGCCGTACTGCTCCACCAATACATTGAGCATCATTTCAAGTGTAATCCCATGTAATGGATCTTTAGATACCGATGCCGCCATATCGCTCCTATCCTCAAAACAAACAATAGATCTTTTCTATAAATAATTACTTTTTTGGAAATCCTTTTTTAATTTTCTGTTCGCTAAAAAACACCAGGGACAAATTTTCTCCACACCTCTACAGATATAATATAATATATTCGGTTTTTTACAATTTCGGGTGTATTTACACACCCAACAATCAGCACAAAGTTTAACAGAAAAACTTGTTTCATTCGCATTTTTATCCATCTAGCACCTCCGTCTCTATTATTTTATTGCTCAGATTAAATTTCACATTACTGGCTGCTTGATTTATAACTGGTTATATTATAACAGCTTATCAAAAGCTTTTTCAATATTATTCCAATACTTTATTATTATTCAAGAAGAACACTATTACAAGAATATTTCTATAAAAGGATAGAGGAAGAACAACTGACGCCGCTTTTATTGCAGTATCAGCTGCCATACCTGCAACGCTAGTAACCACGCCCAAGGTGCCACCCACAAGTTGAGTAACTGGGCGTATAACAGCGCACCCATTAAGGAAAAGCAACGAAACAGCAAAAAGAATTAACATTTTTTCATTTAGTTCCTACAATAATTTATTTATTAAAATCTTATTGTGTAAATCTACCTGTTCCAACATCAATAAACGAATTATTTTAGCTCCTAAGCAATTTCCTGGGCCACATCACCCGTTATCACCGGAGGCTCCTCCGCATGTATGACCTTTATATTTCTCCACTTTCCGCCTCTATACCTCAAGCACACAAAAACTGAAGACCCAACAAATATAAAAACAAGCAGCATCCAACTGATCTCTGCTGACAACTCAAACACACGAAGCGAAATAAATATGACAGGCACAAGTACCCAGTGCAATATAACTGTATAACACATCGCCCAGAAAGTATCTCCTGCTCCCCTTAGTGCTCCTGTGAAAATAAATATCAGCACATCAACGATCACATATAAGGAGGCTAAACGGATCATAAATATCGCGGTAGGCGCGGCCTTCATAAAGATGTCACTCACAACATCGGGTTTAAAAAACCCGATCAAATGTTCCGGGAACAAAACAAAGAAAAAAGCAACAACCACCGCATATATCATCCCAAATTTTATTCCTGACATGACCGATCTATGCGCAATGTCCGGCCTGGTCCTTCCCATATATCTACCGACAAGACTTGTCACGGCTATTTCAACACCTATTAAAGGCAAAAAAGCCACCATGTCCCAATTAAACACTATCGTCGCAGCAGTCGCAGTTACTATCCCTTTCGAATGATAGATCAAAACCATACTATTAAAAGCCAGAAGATTAAGGAACATCTCTACTCCGGCTGGAGATCCAAATTTCAATAATTGTTTCATGATACCACGATCAAATTTCCAGGCTTTCAAAGCACCATACTCTTGCCGGTTCCGTTTGTTATAATACGCCTTAACAAGCACTAACAAAGCACAAACACTACCAATAATCGTTCCATAAGCTGCACCGCGTATTCCTAAAGCCGGCATACCGAATTTCCCAAAGATCAAAACATAATTCAAACCCACATTTACACTCATAGCCGTAAATGCAGCCATTAATACTACCTTTGTTCGACCGATCCCGGAAAAAAAACTGCTGAAACAATTTCTCCAAAGAGTTATCAACACTCCACTTAATAATATATTGAAATACAATTTTTGCGGTCCTATTTGAAGAGGTCCAACCCCAACAAAATCAAAAAGCATATGAGCTAATGGCCGACAGAGAAGTATGAACGGAAAAGCTAAAGAAGCAACTATAAGAGCCTGAGTTACAACCATAGCACTTTTATCCTTAAGCCCGGCTCCATAATACTGAGCAGTTAAGGCTGTGGTGTAGCTAGTCAGACCAAGAAAAAAAGTTATCATCATAAAGGAGGTTAACCCTCCGCCCATAGAAGCATTCATAACTTCGGGTCCTAAACGGGAAAGAAATAACCGATCGGTAAATATCATAAAAGTATAACATGCCTGCGAAGCCACAATAGGCAAAGCGATCTTCACCATCTCCCGGATACCGCCCTGCCCTGTCCCCATGGCATTTATCTTTTTAAACAACAACATATTTCTCTTTTCATTGTAAGGTATTTGATTTGTAAAGAATTATACCATAATAGGTTATCAAAAGCATTTTGATAACCTTCCTTTGGTCGGTTCCGGGATGACAATTGAGAAGGAGCTCCAGACACATAAATATGAACAGTCTCAATAAAATCGTAGGGGCGGGTTTTATGCCCGCCCCAAATAACGGATATTACGAAAATGTCAAATTTTGTGTGTCTGAAGATAGAACATTAAGGAACCCTTATGACTGTCATCCCGGGCGAGGGCGTAACCCCGGGATCTGGTAACGTTTGAGCTCCCGGATACCTTCCTTTGGTCGGTTCCGAGATGACAATTGAGAAGGGGCTCCAGACACATAAATATGAACAGTCTTAATAAAATCGTAGGGGCGGGTTTTATGCCCGCCCCAAATAACGAATATTACGAAAGTGTCACATTTTGTGTATCTAGAGGATAGAACTTTAAGGGACCCTTATGACTGTCATCCCGGGCGAGGGCGTAACCCCGGGATCTGGTAACGTTTGAGCTCCCGGATACCTTCCTTTGATCGGTTCCGGGATGACAATTGAGAAGGGGCTCCAGACACATAAATATGGACAGTCTTAATAAAATCGTAGGGGCGGGTTTTATGCCCACCCCAAATAACGGATATTATAGTTCCGATTGACTATAAATATTAAGTATTTTTGGAAAGACTACGATATCGGAATGGGATAGATCAAGACACAAATTATGGAAGATATTTGTTTTGTAACTGATTATATATTAACAGCTTATCAAAAACGGTTTCATTACTTATGCAAAAACAAGTGTTTTTGCATCCCATCGTTTCCCCATTTTATCCACAAATTTTTCAAAAGGCCGGTACATAAGAACGACTTTTATCAACTCGCTAACATCGACATCTTCATCAATTATTGCTTTAAGATATTTATTTAACATATCCTTTTTATCGTCAATATATCCGGTATATCTTTCAACTAAGGTTCTCAAACAATATATCAGCATTGGATCGCTTGACTCTCCCGAAAACTTTCGAACTAAAAGCATTATTGCATAAATGCTCTCACGGTATTTCTCCTTCTCTGTCTTTTTCGCTGCTTGACTTTCAGGACTATAAACATCTACAGTTACAAATCTAACGCCTGCTTTTCTAAGTTTTTCGACCTCCTGAATATCATCTTCATCCGAAACCACCGGAAGCTGAACTACAACCGTCTCAGGATCAATGTTACGCGTTACGATATCTGCCAGGACATGTCGGGCAATCTCCCCTGCCTTGTCTTTTCTTATTAAGTTAAGATCAAATCTGCCGGAATATTTAAACTCATCATATCTAAATTCATCCATTGAACAGAACCCAACTAACGCGTATATCGTATACATTTCAACCGGCGGACAGAGCGTTATTCCCACATCTCTTACCGCTTTTAACGTTTCGACATCATCATACCGCCTCAGATCCATTACCGGTGATATTTCAGATTTAACAGGATCCTTTACTTTTTCTATGTTTTTTTTCATCAAAGCATCACCAGGGCGCCAAATCACTTTCGCTCTATCATATACTTTCACTGATTTTTCCGTAACCCTATCACCTTCCTTATCCTTATCACTTTCTACCCCACCTGACAAAACCCATTCCAACAGTTCGTCCTCTTCTAAAATGTTATTTCTCTTTTCTGCATACCCTTTCCCTGCTCTGGACACTATCGCAATTGCTCCGGCAAACAAGCTTATGAATAATATGAAATTCATATCTCCGTTTTTGTTTAACTCGTCAAAAATATCCCCCACTTTCTCATAAAAAGAGGGTTCTACTACGATCAGCTCATCTTTTTCTATTCTCCTATCCTCATTTATTTCCCATCCATTAACTTTGTAAAAAAGATCATAAAATAATTTTTCATTATATGTTTCGGATAAAGCCTCCATAAATGCTTCATGTCTGTCAGAAAACCGCGGGGTTTCGGACCCCAAATGCTTTTCATATTCTTCAGGGTTTGGCCCGCCTTTTCTTAAAGCCCCTTTCAGCCTATCGACAGAAAGATTATGCGCAAAGAATGCTGCCTTAAACACATCGTATCCATTCGCTTCATTAACCCCACGTATCTTAAAATACCCTCCTTTCCCATTTTCTTTTTCTACAAACTTGAGCCTGCTTAAATCAAACTTATTAAGCTTTAAAAGTAACCCTGCTACACGAAAATGATAATTTTCATTATAATCAGGATGATTATGATTTACTTTTTCCCAAATAATTCCTTCTTCAAACCCGAACTCTTTAAATATTTCTAGTTTCCCCTGATTAACTATTCCCATATATTTTCCTTGCTGCATGATTATTTTAATTTCTTGAAGACGTTTATTTGCATCTTTTATCGATGATCTCATCAGTTGCATAGGTCCTACCGCGCCAACAGCTGAAGTCATTCTTTTCTTTTCCTTGTCGGTCAATTCTTCCTTTGCGCTTAAACCATCGGACTCAGTCAAAACCAAGGCTATCAGTATTCTTACATCAAATCCTGTCTTTTCAGAGATCTCAATCAAGCTTCCCATTTCATCTAGCGAAACAGCACTTAAATATTTAGTCATTATCGCCTGGTGATCAACAATATGCCCATTCCCTGTTGCTGCATTATTATTTGTAACTGAACTCAAAAAAACGATGATAACCATAGAAACAATTGCTGCTGTTCTTTTAAGAATATCAAATATTTTCGACAATCTGCTTATGGAAATTATTTTTACATCTCCTTCCTTTTCAATTAAGTTTTGTTGGTCTTTTACTACCGTTACTTGCTCTAGCTCTGAAACATCTTTGATACTTTGTTCGTCAATTTCACTGCTCTCCACTACCATTGATTCAGTATTTTTTTGTCTTTGTTCCCATTCCTTTACAACTTTTTCAACTTCATCTTCGCGATAAATCTCTTTTAGAATAAACCCATCTTCATAATCCTTATCGAAGCGAAAAACCACATAATAAGTTTCTAGCTTACCCTTGTTAAATACCCGTCCTATTACACGAATATCCCCGTCCTTCTCAACAGCCTCGATTATAAAAAACCACGGGAGTTTCTTATTCATCTTTCTCTGATAGAAATTTTTTTTCTTCTGATCCCTTTTATTTTTTCTTTTTAGAGCTTCTCTATTTAGAGCTATAAATCTTCCATAATCCAGACCTTTTATATCCTTCCCCTTAAGCAGGCTTTTCAAATTTTCACGTAAGCCGAACTTGATCAAAAGAACAACCGAAGCTCCCGAATCCATCAAATTATTCGGACTTTTCATTACCGGAGAAAGGTTATCGTTCCCACCCATGGCTATAGGACTAGAATGGCCCAACAATCCACCACCAAGGCTTGCCTCTATAGCAAAAACCAGGATAATAACTGTTTTTAAAACCCTACTCACTATGAACGATTTACACATCTTCCCCACCTATATCGCCTTTTTAATATTATTTAATAGTTACCCAAAATAATAAGCCATCACAAATATTTCCAAATAATATTCGAAATAAACGCAATAAGCTTACTATTATCCCCATATCAAGTATGCCCCCTTTTGGCACACATGCAACTTTTTCATGTACTAACAAACTGAGAATACATATTTGAGGGAATTTAGTAAAACCCGTTTAATTTATAGCGGAAAATAGCACTGACGAAAAAGAATGGGGACAGCTTTCGACTAGTCCGAAGAACCGTCCCTATGTTATCAAGCAAAAATCGTCATCCCCACATGCTCTAAGCGGGGATCATGTAAAATTAGTTATTTCTTCTTAGTCTTTTTTGTCTTAGAAACTTTAGCTTTAACCTTAGGTTTGGCTTTAAACTTAGTTGTAGTTTTTTTAGTTCTAGTAGCTGCGGATTTGGATGTTTTCGTTATATCAACATTCAACGTTTTAGAAATTTCTGCTACAAGTTCATCTCTATTCGGGATATTTACCGGACTTCTACCATTTCTACGTTCAGCAAAACATGACTTACAATAAACCGAACGATTTGCTGATGGCATAAAAGGCACTTCAGTGCTTTTCTTACACTGCGCACAAATAACTTTGTACATTTTTCTTTCTCTTGGCCTATCATCCTGTACCGGAGGAAACTTTTTAGTCACAGTAGCCCGAGTTTTAAAACTCGAATCCTGTTCAGTGCTTACCATACGAGATATCATAGCTGTTTTTGACAACAACGCATCAACCTTCCCCTCAAGAACATCAAACCGAGCCTGCATCTCGATCAAGATAACATCAACAGGATCTTTCTTCTCCGCCTTTTTCTTTTTTACTGTTTTTGTTTTCTTAGCTGTCTTCTTCACCGTCTTTGTTTTCTTAGTTGTTTTAGTCTTTTTAGTAGCCACTTTTCACCTTCCTCTTATTTATTTTCTAGGTATCACTAGGTAACCCCTTTGCTCTTTCTTTTCGGTTCACGCTATTTAATTCGAACATAACTGACTTTAGAGCTTCCGGGAGTATGCACAACCTTATAAACTTTTCCGCCATCATGGTGTCCGCTTGATACCTGACGCGAACACGAAGAATGACCATAACTGTGATGAGCACTTTGTTTAGCGGCCTGGACTTGCTGAACAAGCTGAGCTGCGGCTCCAAGAGCATTAAAAAAAGCTGCGGCTTGCTGTGCCTGAATCTGTTTCTGCTGCGCCTGATACACCCTGCTTTCTGCTTCACGCTGTTCACGTTCCAATCGCCGTTCTTCCATATCCTGACGTTCTTTTGCAAGATTCCATCTTCGGGAACCCTCGATCAAAAGATCCCGCGGATCCAATTTTGAAACATCGATCCCCCCTGTTTCCGTCGTAACTTCAGCAGCATCAACCGGCTCGTTTTTCTCATTAGAATCAACCGAAGGTTCTTTCTGGCTATCCTTCTTCTCTCTTCTGCGTCTACGCTGTCTCCGTGCATCAACTCTTGACTGTACGTCACTTATGTCTGTTTCCGGACTTTCTTTTTCAGATAACGTTTCACCGCTTTTCGCTTCGTTCAAAAGATCAGTAATCTCCTGCACAACCGGATCCGGCGCTTGTTCTGCCGGTTCAGAAGTTTGGTCCGATTCTGTGCTGACATCAGCAGCAGACCCGTCAAAAAGATCGTCAAGAGCGTCCGGAAGCACCCCAAGAGTGGGATCAATAGGCACATCAGCTGTTTCAGCGGTTTTTTGTATAACAAACGACCCTACATTACCTATAAAATTTTCAGCCGCTGCGATATTCTCCGGAGACACTATATCATTAAACTGCGGCATAATACCCGTACTTTTAGCAACTTCATCTACCGCCCCGGCAGTAAGAATTCCGCCAACTTCTGCTACAGCAAAATCTTTCAGATCAGTTCCCACCTCTTTAATAGTAGCCTCCAGCGCATCAGACTCAAAGGTTTCGTTTGCGCTGATATTTTTATTTAGGGATAAAGTATATCTGCTCATTTCTTTTCTTCCCTCTTTAGTTTTTGCTCTTTCCATATCACGACTATGCGAATTGATCACAAAAGTATTTTTTGCCTGTTCGTGTTCAACCTCAAGTATCTTGTTTTCTAAACTTATCATCTTGGTCATTTGGCTCTGGGCTATATGCTGTTTGTCTGTCTCCTGATATAGTTTCTTCGCCGCCTCATATTTCTCTTCAAACTTATTTTGTTTCTGCAGCAATTCTTGATTCTTAGCCCCAATAATTGAGATCTCCTCACCGGTATATCCCTCATTAAGCACTTTCTTATAGTATGTCAATCTATGTTCAAGAGTGTTATTGGCCCCCTTCATACTCGCTTGCACTTCATCGAACCCGGAAAAACGTAAAAAAGTTTTTGCACCCAGTTCTGCGGTACCTATCCATTTAGTACATGCTCCAACAAAGGCTAGAGATCCTGCTTTTAAAACCCCGGCTGCCGCTTTTACCCTGGAATCAGATCCGGCATATTCAATGGGTAAGCACGCGCTTAGAACAAACGTGACCATGATCACATAAACTGCTTTTTTTATTTTTATCCTATTCATATAATAACCTTGTTTTTATTTCGTAGGCACAGGTAATGTTTGAACATATATTATTTTCCCGTCGAATATTGCCACTTTCACCTGATTATAATAATCGTAAAATTTTATGCCTTCCATTATTTCAAGATCGATCCTGCCTGCGGCAGTGGGTTTATTAAGGATCTGTTCCAGTTCTTTTTCAGTCATACCATTCTTAAATTCCGTAGGACGCAGTTTTGGCCATACAAATCCATCCGGAAGTTTTTTCTGAGTTCTAAGATCAGAAAAAACACCATTATTGAAATAGAAATTTTTTTCATACTCGAAATATGTCCAGACCTCTTTACGTTGATCCCCATCAATGGTAACGACAAAAACATCCGGATATCCTAACTTATCTACAAATTTTTGCTGGTCTATTGAAAGGGCAGCTTCAGGCGGTTGGCTATTCTTTGCAAGAATAAGTTCATTGCCCGTCAGAATAACCGTTACAACCAAGACCGCCGTAACGGTTAAAATAATATATTTTTTTATATTCATTTTTTAAAGTATCTTTCTTCCGGACTTTCTCTCAATATCTTTGATAACACTTTTTAGTCCGTTTTTGATCCTTCTGCATTCATCACCAATAGTTACGGCCTCATTCCTGTCAAAAATATACGCCGCGTCTTCAAGATATTTGTTCGTTTCAATAAAAAGATCCGCTATTTCGCTTATATCCTGTCCCGGGCTTACGGGATTTTTGCCGACGATCACGATCTCTTCAAGATTAGCATGTGCCATCGACATCATTTCCATAGCATCCAGACGTTTTGCTTTTGTATGATCAAGCCCCCGATCTATTAAAAGCTGCCTCATCATCTGTACAGCATTTAAGCTTTGATCAATATATCTGTCGGCAGATGAGAAATTCGCACCGGATATAGCTTTTGACGCCGCGTCAAGATTCGTCGCCCAGACTTTTTCAAGTTCATTTATCCTGTTCAGATCCTGCTCAGCCAGAACTCCAGATTGTGGACTTTGTTTTTTTTCTTTCAGGCGATCCGCTAAAACTTGCATATTTTCACGCACTATTTTTTCCACTCTGCCGCTGGGGTTTAATTCCAGAACTTTCTTGTAATCTTCAAACGCGGATTCATACTCGCCGAGATTAAAATACGCAGTACCTCTATCAGCGTATATTAGTGCATCATTCGGATTCTTCTTAAGGAACTCGTCATAATCCATAATTGCCGATTCATATTCACCCAGCGCATAATAAGACCCGCCTCGCATGCTGTAGGCTACTCCGGATTCGTAGTCGGGATCCAGGGCTATTATTTTATTGGAATCTCTGATGGTTTCTTTTTCATGGCCGCCAAGATTAAAATACGAAGCACCTCTCTGATAATAAGCATATATATGTTCCGGATTTAACTTGATCGTTTTGTCATATTCCGCAATCGCATCGTTATAGTTCTTTTCATCAAACAGATCATTACCGTTCATATAATGCTGATTTGCCTGCGCATTTTGATCAGCAGCATATAGAGATAAGTTCATAGCACAGATCGAAACAGCAAAGAGACAAATAAATACAATTAATCCTTTTTTCATATTTTTCCTCTGTTTTGCGTTGTTATTATTAGTTAAGGATATCATATAGTTTCACGATCTGCAATATACCGTTTCTGGCTAGCAACACACCCGTCGTACATCGGCGTATTACGAATCGAGTATTGCATACCGGCGTCTGAGAACCGACGACTGACGACTAATAAAAGCGTCTGACTATTTACTCTGTTTTCTTTTTGCGCCTATGGTGCTTCTCAATATGTTTTTGAGTTCTTCATCAACAAAAATGCATGGTTTATTAGATATACTGAAAATCCCCATTTTTTCGCTCGGCACAAGAAATATCCAGGTATTAAATCCACTGACCCATCCGTTTTTACTGAATGTAACAGGTAACGCATTATGTGAATAGTCTACTTCCCAACCAAGCGCCATCCCGCTTAAACCGAATGAATAAGGGTTCACCAATTCTGTGCGCTGGACATAAACCCCATGGGCAATATCAGTAACAGGATAGTAGTGCTCATCGATAAGCCCTAAATTTAACCGTACGAATTTAGTAAGATCATCGGCGGTGGAATATATTCCACCGCTGGGCTGTTCAAATTTGAAAACCCAATCATTTTGAACAAGATCTCCGTTCATCCAGTAGCTCGCGGCTTCGCGCATCTTTTGTTTCTTGTTGGGAGATACTGTAGTGTCTTTGAGCCCGTAACGATTTGCGATATATTTATCTACAAGTTCACCATAGGTAATGCCTTCCCTGCGGGCAAGAATATCTCCAAGCAGAGCAAACCCAACATTGGAATACAGATAACGCGTACCCGGTTTTACTTCAAGTTTATAGTTGTTGAGCCATGGATAAAATTCTTTCGCCGTGTAATAAGGATTTTTCTGGTAGCCGCCGCTCAGGTCACTTTTTAGATCTTCACTTTCTATACTACGCGGAAACCCTGACGTATGGGTTGCAAGATCAAGCAATGTAATTTGACGTCCTTCATAACTCGGAACCTTAACATCTTCTGGAATATAATTCCGGATCGGATCTGTCAGCTTGATCTTTCCTTCGACAACCATTGCCGCAAAAATATTAGTGGTGAAAACTTTTGAAGCAGAACCAATCTGCCAAACTGTCTGACCATTTGGTTTCACTCCGTTATCTTTAACTGTTTCCCCAAGTCCAAGGATAAATGTATCATCTCCGGATATAACCCCAATAACCATTCCTGTAACGCCGGTCATGGGAAAAACCAGCTCTTCCATCATTGTTTTTATTTCTTCTTCTGGAATATTGGACTCCGCAAATACATTAAAAGATGTCCCGCACATAAAAAGAGTTACGCATAAGACACAGAACAATTTCTTTATAATCTCCAGTTTTATTTTCATCTTTACTCCTTTTATTTAGCTCACACCGTCTAGCAACTTTAGGGGCAGAGCCACTATTTTTCATCCTGTTTGTCTAATATAGGGGTTACGCTTCGTTTCAATCCCTAAGGCTAAGTTCTTTATTAGATCGCCTCCATACATGACGGCGGTTTGCAAGCGATGTTATAAGTAACGCTTACCACGCCGGGAACTGTATTAACTATCTTGTCAGCCATTTTGCAGAGAGTATCATGAGGTAGCTGTGTGGGAGTTGCTTCCCTTGCGTCAATACTATCCCAGCACCTTATTTCGATCTGCGTGCCGAAATCGCGCTTTCCGTCGCGCATACCCGTAACCCTATCCTCGTGCAGGATCGCCATGTATTGAAAGGCGCCTGATGATGCCAGTTCATCCTCGACAATAGAAGTCGCGGTCCTAACAATATCTATTTTTTCCTTTGTTACATCCCCGATCACCCGTGCCGATAATGCCGGACCGGGGAAAGGAGGACGGTTATAAATCTCTTCCGGCAACCCCACGGCCTCAGCGAGCTTTCTCACCCCGTCTTTACGAAGCTGAATCAAAGGCTCGATGATCTGGTATCCAAAGGCCTCCTGGGGATCGATGCCCAGTTGCGCAAAGACATTATGCTGCCTTTTTATCCCGGCAATTGTCTCGTCGACATCGGTCAGGATCGTGCCCTGCAGGAGATGCTTTGCACCGCTGTCCTTCACAAGCTTGCCGAAAACGTCTTTATAGAAAGTCTGCGTGATCGCTTCTCTTTTTTCTTCAGGATCGGTTATACCTTTTAACGCGTCAAAAAATTCTTTCTTGGCATCAAGAATCTCCACATGAACACCCAGGTCCTTGAATATCGACGCGATCCTCAGAGGTTCCCCTTCTCTCATTATTCCATTATCAATAAAGTATGTTTTAAGCCTGTCTCCCAAAGCTTTATGTCCCAGCATGGTTACCGCGGAAGAATCAACCCCGCCCGAGAGCGCGTTGATCGCCAACCCGTCACCAACCAAATCGGAAATTTCCTGAGATTTTTCCTCGATGAAAGCAGCTGTGTTCAGTTTATTCGCCATAATTTCCGTAACGTTCCCCATTTCTCCTCCTTTTGTCGTATTTCAAAACCTGACCCTAGGTTCTTAAATACCCGTATGTAGTATGTAGAAAAAAACAAAAAAACAAAAATCGTCATCCCCGCGCATGCGGAGATCAATTAAATATTAGACTTGTCAAATGTAGGGGTTACGCTTCGCTCCACCCCACTTCGTTTCAAGCCCTGAGGCTGAGTTCTTCTTTGCCGTGCTTTTGCACTCCCGTATATAGTACCTAGTATGTCATATGTAGAACTATCCCCTATACTCTGGACACCGTGTTAAACAAAAGTTTACGCTTTTAGGGGCCGCAAGTTGAAGACGCATCGAACAAGCGTCTAACTTTAATTTCGTTATAACAGTTTACCAAAAACGTTTTCAATTGTACTATATTACATCCTGCGCTCTACTACCACTACATCTGTTTCGGTCTTATATCCCCATGTTTTCATCATTGTAAGAATGATTTGTTTTCCGTTTTCCGCAACCGCCAAAATATTATTTTGCGAACCTGCCATAAAATTTCTGTCTATGTCATTATTCCCCATTGACATGGAATGTTCGTCATCGAACGACGCATTCATCAATACATCGGGAAACGCCCACGTTCCGTTGTCTTTCAGTATCACATTTTTGCCGGTCCATTGCCCTCCTGTAATCGTAGCGTTCATATCCGCGAAAACCTCACCTACCGGCATAACCAAAAACAAACATATAAGAATAAATATTATTTTATTCACCCATATCTCCTTTCGTTGTAGCACTGTCGTAATCTTTAGGGTCAGAACTGTACTTTGTACTTTTAATACATCCTTGCCCCTCATTGTCCAATGTACAGCCCTGACCCTAAGCTCTTCCCTTTGGAATAGCAAACACATCCTTCAAAGCGTCTTGGCAATTTTTGCAATGAGCTATATGACTATCTATGTCTTTCTTCTTTTTACCTTTTATTCTTCCTTCTGTGTAGTCTATAAAAATCTTCGGAGATGGACAGGCAGTAATAGTAGTTATTTTACTTGCCTTTTTTTGTGTATGTTTTTGTGCTGCCTTATAGACAATGTAAAGTAATGCCATAAATACTGCTATTCGCACCAGAAATAATATCATTTAAACTGCTCCTTTACATTGAACGGTCACAATATGTAGACTTCCTTATAACAACTTCACTTATTTGCTATCCACTTCAATCTGATATTCTTCGCTTAGCGGGAATCTAATGAAATTTCGTTATTTCTAATTTCGAACCCTGACCCCTTAATCTTCATGGTAAAGAACATACCAGATAAAAAACGTCATCCCCGCATGTTCTTAGCGGGGATTAAATAAAAATTATATTTGTCAAATGTCAAGCCCTGGGGCTGAGTGCTTTTTATCTACGCTTATCATTTAAATTTCTCTCAACTGAGCGCTCTTTTGTTTGATACACCTTCTCCAGTCCGGGGCGGTCTTTTTCCGCCATACGCTGCTGTCTTTCCATGCGTACCATCTCTTCATAATGCCCGCCAGGTCCTACAGCAACTTTCCCATCGCCATGCTGACCGTCATCCGCCACCATCTGCCCTGCAGCAACTTTCCCGTCACCATGCCTGCCATCATCCGCCACCATTTCTCCACCGGTTGGTTTAGCCAAACCAAGTTCATCCTTTGGCTCCGAAAAATAGTGATCAAAAGGATTAGGCCTTGCCTGAACAGGCTCTTCTTCCTCTTCAGGCTGAGAATATGCCATCGCGCTCATACAAACACAACACAAAAAACACAATAAATATACCAACCATTTTTTCATAATCCACTCCTTCATTTTTATTTAATTTCCCCAGTATTTCTTTTATAACTATTGTCTTTTTAAAACCCGGCTTTAGAAAATTCACGGCTTTAGAAAATTCATTAGCTAGACGGCGTATAATTCCCAGGTGTGATCGCTCTGCCAATATTCTTTTGTATCAATATCCATAATGGTCAGCCGGCCGGGCCAAAACCCACTTCCTGTATCCATACACCAAACATTACAGAATCTTTGAGGAACATCAGCATCCATTACCAGGGTTGGTGTATGTCCGATAAAAACACTCTCAAAATCAAAAAATCTTTTCCCGGGCTCTTTCTTATGTATCTTCTGGATCCTTTCCAAAAAAGTTCTATCCCACGTCACAAAACATTCACTCTGATCTTCCAAACTCTTATTAGCATCGATCCCAGCATGTACAAATATCTTATCATCGATCTTTATCAAAGATACCGCTTTGCTTAAAAGTTCTACATGTCTTTTCGGTGGTTCTCTGAAATTGTAAGAACAGACTGTCTGATACCCGCCGTTATACATCCAATCCACGGGAATATTCCCCGTTTCGCTCCATTCCAGCATCCACTGATCGTGATTACCTATAGCCATTTTAAAATTCTTAATTTTTAGCAACTCATTGAACACTTCCTTAGTCCCAATGTTCCTATCACAAAGATCTCCTAAGGAGACAAGCAAATCCCTTTCGTCGTCAAAACCCGACCGTTTTAGACACTGTTTTAATCCACGGTAATTACCGTGCACATCCCCTAAAACAAATCTTCTCATCTTTAGACATACCTATGTTTGTGTCACGTGACATGCGACAAGCCAACTGAAGACACTTCTAAATCCAGTCCCGGGACAACTCTCAGTTCACCCGAAGAAACCTTCCCTATGCTTTTTATTATATACCTATTTACAGGAAGTGGCTAGTTGCATGTATTTGATATGAGAGTTAATGTTTATTTACCCAGGCAGGTTTGGGAGGGCGGTTCGCGAACCGCCCCTACGTATTTTTATTGGATCCCCGCTAGGAACGTGCGGGGATGACGTTTTTTGACTTTTTTATTATTGCGAAAAATCGGTTTTATGGTATACTTATCCAAGTGTTTTCAAGACGTTCTTTATATATGATATATATGCTGTCGGCCGGCGTAGCTCAGTGGTAGAGCAGGGGTTTTGTAAACCTCTGGTCGGGGGTTCAAATCCCTCCGCCGGCTCCAGTTATTATATTCTGGGGAGATAGCGAAGTGGTTAAACGCAACAGACTGTAAATCTGTCGGCTCAGCCTTCGAAGGTTCGAATCCTTCTCTCCCCACCATATAAATTAAAATCCCTTTCATGGCTAATACCGTGAGAGGGCTTTTTGTTTATATGGTCCTATAATTGTGCATAGCACAATTATAGGACATTTCTTCGTCGTTAAATAGC
>Ga0307991_1000731_pt1 | contig 23524 bp, 14 predicted proteins | sample EllFjometagen131_FD_203146 | JGI IMG/M metagenome (GOLD analysis project Ga0307991, IMG submission 203146) | Marine microbial communities from Ellis Fjord, Antarctic Ocean - #131 | ecosystem: Environmental > Aquatic > Marine > Unclassified | place: Southern Ocean | collected 2014-10-08 | reverse complement strand
CCATCATACAGTCTAAAAGGAAAATTAAAAAAATCTATGAAGATCAATTGCGCGATATTAAAGGGATTGAAATTTTAACTGATTCTGCTGAAGATACCGTTGTCCCAGATTCACATTTTTTAATTTTAGCCAAGAATAGAAACAAGTTAAATATATGGCTAAAAAGTAAGGGGATCAGGCTAATCTCTCATGATTATCCTTGTTCAGTTTTTAGTCGGCTGGAAATGTTTTCATCTTTTATCAAAGGTAAATATCCGAATAGTGATGAATTTTTAAAAAAAGCATTATTTTTGCCCATGTTTACTTTTTTAAAGGGAACAGAAGCCATGTACATCGTTGATCAGATCAAAGGGTTTTACGCGAAGAGAAGATAAATATCAGTGCTAAAGAAATTAAATCTGCCGGAGATAACTAAACGGCGACAAATACTTAGTATTTTTATTTTTCAAAGCTTTTTGCTTAATTTTCTCAATTTTCCCCCAGTTAATCACAGCTTTTTTACCGCTGATAAATCCGATGGCAGGACAATAAATATTATTATAAATTTTTTTCCCCGAAGTTATAAAAATACTATTATAAAATTTTTTTTCTTTATAAATTTTTTTAATTTTCAGAGTGTTAACTCCGGTTAGTAACCATTGCAAATGTAATAAACTTAAAATTAGAGAACTGTTTGTTTGAGTTGATTTTTCTCTTGCCATTATTTTTTTTATTATTTTCAATAATAAGTTTTTTTGTGAGGATGAAATGGTTAAGTTATTATTTTTAGTTTTATGGCGATTATAATAATTTATGTTTTTTGTATAAAGATTGACTTTTAAATTGCAATTAATTTTTTTGATCAACAGGTACAAATTAAAAAAATCAGAGCAGTTTAAATTAGTAAGGATACACTTAATTAAAAGAGGGGTATGGAATTTTTTGATCAAAAGAATATTTTTAATTGTATTCTTAAAAGCATCGCTTGTGCCTCTTTGTGCATTATGGGTCCTTGATAAACCATCAAGGCTGATATTGATTGAAAGCGGCTTAAGTTTTGTTTTAAATTTTTTTAAAAAAAGTATAATATTTTCTGAATAAGCATTGGTTGAGATGTTTATGCCGGAAATTTTATCCTGCAAGTATAGTCCATGAAAATAATCATAAATTTCATAAAAATCAGGATGTAAAAGAGGTTCTCCTCCCGTTAGAGAAACATAACAGGGTGAAGGTGTCGATGCCATTACTTTTTTTATATCCGATAGCAATAAAAATTTTTTATTTTTTTCTTGCCAAATAGTACAAATTTTACAATGCAGTTCACAGACATTAGTTAACTCAAACCCAATGCGAAGAATTGAGTCTAACTTGAGGCTGCTTGCAGGAGAAGTCATTAAATGCATTTTTATAGACCTTTGTTTTGCTAAATGTTATAATTTAATATATTATATAACATTTCAATAACGATAGCTAATTAATGGTTAAATTTATAATAGCCTATGAAAAATTTTTTAGTTAACTCTTATATGCCGGATAATTTCTGCCGAGAATTTGTAGAAATTAAAGGAGATTCACATCAACTAGGTATGTATATGGCGCTTGTGCTGGGGCTTAAACCTCTGATGGATGATCGAATTTTCATTGAAAAATTAGCTGAATTTAAAAAAATATGCAAAAAATATAAAATTCATGTTAGAGAAAGCATTATTTTCCTAAGAGTACCCAAAGCTAAAATCCCAAAATATGTTATCGGTAAAGAAAATCTTAGCACGACAAGCGGTTTCGGTTTTCCTGTAAATTCTGCAAAACAAGGGATGGTCCATGTTTTTTTATCCAAAAATAAAAATATTCTAAAAAAAGCAATGTGGTATCCGGCAATTATAAAAAACCGGGTAATTTTTCCGCCTTTAGCGGATCAATTCAAGTATGGCTATGCACTGGGTTATCCGGATTGCTGTATAAAGTATTTTAAAAAGTATAATGATTGGGAGAAATATAATTACTTACATAGAGCTTATGAAAACACTAAAGGAAAGGCTTCTTTTTTGTGCAATCCTTTCTTAAAGGAAACAGGGTACTCATATATTTATCATATGCCGTGCAGTTATGCTTGTAAAAAAACAATGAAACAAGTTCAAAAGTTAAGGGAAGAAATAAAGAAATATGAACCAGGCTACGTGGGATTAACAGATAATTTTTTAAAAAAACCTTGTTTAGTTTTTTTTGAGAGAAGAATGTATTGTTTTACAGGCAAAATAAGAAACGGCGTGTTAGAATATTCTGATTTTCAGTTTACTTCTTTGGAAAAAGATAGGGATATTTATGGGAAATACTTAGAACAGGCAAATAGGTTAAAAATTAAAAATCATCAGGTTATTTTGTATAAAGGTAGAAGTATTACTAAAATCCTTCCGCTGCTTTCTAAAAACAAGGTTCAAGAAACCCCATTTTTAATAGATTTTAGTTAAAATTAGGCAAAATGAAAATAAAAGACGTTACAAATATCAATAAAGAATTTTACAAAATTACCAGGATTTCGCTGGTGAGAAAAACTAATTATCTCTCGGATGGGATCAGGCGAAAAGATGTTATTTTCCCCGGGCTGGCGGTAGAAACATTTGATAATCCCAGGCTTTTAAAGACATTGACGGAAAAAATTGAAAAATGGACAAAAATAACACAAGATGAAGCTATTTGCGCTATAGCCGGATATATTTATTTCTTAAAGGAAGACTTTAGGAAAGCTAAAAATTTTTTTAAAAAGGCCATAGAAAAAAATCCCGATAATTTGGATAACTGGTTAGATTTGGCGTTTACTTTGTATCATTTAGGCGCAAAAGAAGAAAAATTGGCCAAAGCAATAATTTTTAATTTTGATGTATTTATTAGCATATATTCAAAAACAAAATTAAAGCTATCAGATAAGTTTTTAGCCAAGATAAGTGAAAAATTGCTGCGCCGATAGATTTAAAACTAAAAATAAGAAAGAAAACAATGTTATTACTTTATGTTATTTTGTTAGGAATGGTTACAAGCTACACAGATATTAAATTTAGAAAAATTAAGAATAAACATCTTTTATTAATATTATCTTTTGCTTTGCTGACATATATCTTTTTAATAGTTACAAAACAGTTAACTGTAAACATTACGCTGTTTTTAAATCCATTGATTGGATTATTTATTGGTGTTATTTTTTATCTTACCCATGTCTGGGCAGCGGGTGACGCCAAGCTTTTTTTTGTGTATTGCTGCCTTGTCTTAAGCAATAAAGGGTTCGGGGTAATCCATTTTTCCAGTATCATAATTTTGATGAATATTTTTCTCGCCGGAACGTTATGTGTAGGTTTTATCAGCATCATCAGGATGTATCAGAAAAAAGAAGGTGTTTTCCAAAAAAAGCAAGCGGGTATTTTTCTGCAGAGATTTTTTTATGTTTTTTTGATTTTATTTTCATTTGGCTGGTTTGTTTTTGGGTTTTTTAAAAGATTTACTAATGCGGGAGATTCATTTTTGAGTATTATTATTCTCTATGGTTTATATTTTCTTATAATGCGGATAGTTAACGCTAACTTCTCCCGTAAAATAATTTTTTTGATTTTGCTCTTACTGATTGTGTTAAGATTCTACGCGGATCCGCTGGCTCGCAATTTTAGTAATTTACTGGCATATCTAAAAGGAATGTTTGTGATCACTTTTATTTTTACTCTGGGGAATAAAATTGCGGACGATGTTAAAGGCAGCAAAGAAAGGATTGCTTTTGCGCCGATTATGTTTCTGGGGGTTTTGCTTTACTTTACGGATTTTCTTTTTGTTATGATCAAAGTTTTAAACTTTTTGAAGGGAATAGCATGATAAAAATGATAAAACCGCTTATAACAATCTTTGCCATGCTTAAAAAAGAAGGCGTTTGTGTAAAAAATAAAAAATGGCAGATCTTGCTTGATTGCGCCGAAGTAAAAATTAATTTAAAGAAAATCAAACCAATAATTTATTATTTGCTGAATAATTTTGAGCAAAAATATTTTATTGTGCTGCAGCATGTACCGTATTGTCTCTTGCCGGAGGCGAGCCATCATATTGTGTATAAAAAAAACAGCAAGTTTAAATATTTTAAAAAGTCTAGATGTAAGCGCTGTAAATACGATTTATTATGTCCGGGGATTAGCGAGCAAAGATATAAGACACTTAAAGAGTTTCCTGCGGCAATCCCTGATATTCCGGAGGAAGTGGTTTTTGAGCTAACGCAAAAATGTAATTTAAAATGCCCGCTGTGTTTTCGTCAGAAGAAATCAAAAGATTTATCCTGGATTAAAGTAAAAAAGACAATTGACCAGTGCATTAAGCTAGGGATAAAGGACCTTCGTTTTACCGGCGGAGAACCATTGCTTTATCCGGATTTAGGGAAAGTATTAAGATATGCGAAATCAAAAGGGGCTTATGTAACTTTAAATACAAACGCAACCTTATTAAATAAAGATAACCAAAAAATCTTAAAACAATATGTTGATAATGTGCTGATTTCTTTGCAGGGATTTGATTCGGTTTCAGAAAATAAACTAACAAAAGGAAAAGTAGATTTTAAACAAAAGCTGAAAAATATTATTTATTTACAGCAGACAATTTCCTTGTCTCGGGTTGGGACGATTATTTCGCAAACGCTCTGCCGTAATTTTAATAAATATTTTAATATTATTCATACATTAGGCATAAAACATTGGGAATTATATCGTCCGATGAGCCAGAAGAATATTTTAGAATTTAAAATTTCTCAGAATGCATTGCGATCTTTAATGAACAAGATGAAAATGGTTAGAGAAAAGGGCAGCATTGACCTTAAAATACTCAATGCCCTGCCCTTTTGTGTTACAGATGATTGTGATTTAAGTAGGTATGTTTTATTTGGGGCGCAGCGTGATGATGGATACAGTCGTTTAATACTAGACAGTAAGGGGCTGCGACCAAGTTATTCGATGATTAAATATTTAGGACAGGATATAGAAGTTGCTTGGCAAAGTCCGTTTCTTAAAAAACTAAGAGATCTAAAGTGGGTTCCTCAGCAATGCAGATTGTGTAGTGATTTAAAATGGTGCAGAGGAGGCAGCCGCTACTTGGCAAGAATAGCAACGGGAACTTATTTTGGCCCGGATCCATTAATGAATAAAAAAACAAGGATAAATAGTGAAAAAACAAAGTAAAAAAATCGCCGATATTTTGCTTTTACTGTGCCCTTTTTGGATAACCTGGACGCCCTCGTTGGGATTAGCATACATATATGCCTATTTAGAATCTAAAGGCAAAACAGCGAAAATTTTAGATATTAATGCTAAAATGTTCCATAAAGCAGGCGCGGAAGATCGCACGGTATGGCAGAAAGTGACAAGCGATGTTTATAGAAGCAGTAAACTTTCTCAAAATATCTTAGCTGGTAAAAATTTTTCTCAATATATAGAGTTTTACGCTAAAAAAATTATAGCATCAAAAATTAAAGTTATTGGATTTTCTGTAAATATTTGTAATGTTTTCTTTTCTTTAGAATTAGCTCGGCAAATTAAAAACAAGGATCAGAGTAGGGTTATAATTTTTGGCGGGCCGTTAGTCAATTTGCTTACCCCCGGAAATGCTGGTATCTAGGGAATATAAAGCAGCGGATGCTGTGGATATTTTTGTTAAAGGCGAGGCAGAGGAGCGTCTCAATAAGATACTTGATCTTATAAAAAATAAAAGATCGCTTTTCATTATTGACGGAGTAATTATTCGTGAAAAAAACAATTATTATGAAAGCGCAAAAATAAAAGAGGAAGGTGATTTAAATAGTTTGCCATTGCCTAATTTTGACGGCTTTGAATTAAACGATTATGCAGAAAAGACAATGCCTATTGCAACTAGTCGCGGGTGCCCCCGGCAGTGTAGTTTTTGTAATAATTCGACAAATATAAATAAATATAGGTTTCGTAATGCAACAAGTGTTTTCAAAGAGATGCTTATAAGTATTGATAAATATAAAAGTACAAGGTTTGTTTTTTGTGATTCAATGCTTAATGGGAACTTAGTTCAATTGGAAAAACTTTGTGATTTAATTATCAAGCACAAAATACGCATTGTTTGGGGTGGGTATGTGGCGATCCTAAAAAATATGCCCTATGCATTATATGTTAAAATGAAAAAGGCGGGTTGTGAATATGTTGTGTATGGGGTGGAGAGTTTTTCGGATAAAATTTTAAGGGCAATGAAAAAAAATGTTACCGTAGTAGATACTTTAAAAATATTAAAATTTACGACAAAAGCAGGGATAAATGCCAATATACATATTATTGTTGGTTTTCCCGGGGAAGAAGAAAAAGATTTTCAGCAAACACTGAAGCTTATAAAACAACACCGAAAAAATTACCGTAAAATAATTAATGTCGATATTTGCCGTATTCTCCCGGGATCTGATTTGTATAATAATCCAGACCAATACGGCATAGTTTTTCAGAGCAAAGGGATTAAAATAAAATGGAAAACAACGGATGGGAAAAATACAAATAAAATTCGCAATATTAGAATGAAAAAACTTGTATATTTAATTGTTAATGAGGGGATGGTTCTTCCTCGCAGGATTGGCCGTAGAGAGGGATAATCGATAGAAAACAATGTGAAGACATAATGTTAGAAGTGATTAATTATTTAAATCAGATATTTCATAATAAAATTATTGTTTTAATTTTGATTAATTTTCTGATGCTGGTTGCACTTGTTTTTTTAAATCTTAGAAAAATTAAGCAATACTTTTCGGAAATCAGTAAAAAAAGCTGGTTGATTTTAGGAGTAATATTTTTTGGTATGATGCTGTTTCGTTTATCATTACCGATCTATTACCATCTTGTATTTATCGATGAACATTTATACATGCAAGCCGCAAAAAATATAATTTTGTCTGGGACTCAAGGGGTATATTCTAAATCTATTGGTTGGCCATTTGTTTTAAATCTTTTTTTTCGTGTTTTTGGAATTAATAATTGGGTTTCTTTATATGTTTCTGCGGGGTTAGGGATCGCAACAATAATCTTAATGTTTCTTTTTGTGTATGTTTTGCTCAGTAATGAGCAGATGGCATTAATTGCAGCAGGAGTTTTTTCTTTCATGCCACTGCATATTCGTTGGGCAGCTACCGCGGAAACCAATGCAGCCGCTTTGTTTTTTGTTATGATTAGCATGCTATGCGCTTTGTTTTACTTTAAGAAACAAAGCGCATTATTATTATGGTTGGCGTTTATGGCTGTAGCTTTTGCGGCGCAATTTCGTCCGGAAAATTATATTTTTTTTGTGATTTTTATTATTGGGGTAATGATTTTCTGCAAACAAAAAATAAAAATTACTAGCGTGCAGTTTTTTGTCCCTTTGTTGTTATCTCTGTTTTTATGCTCGGCAAACCTCTGGCAGATTCTTGCTTTTCAGCTGCCGGTTAATTGGATTGCCAGCGATACGGGGGGGGCAATGACCGGAAGTAATTGGAGTATCGGGAATTTTATTTACAATTTAACCCATTACGCGATGTTTTTTAATGCAAAGAATGGTGTGGCGATTATAATCATGACCAGTATTACTTTACCATTTGTTGCCCACGGGATATTTTTATTATACAAGCATAAAAAAAGGGAATGCAGGTTTTTATTAGTTTGGTGGATAATTTTAGTAATTGTTTATTTTAGTTCCTGGTTTCAAACAATGGCGCGTTCCAGATTTTACATGTCTTTTTACCCGATAACCATAGTTTTTTTTGTTTACGGATTAAGGCATGTGTATTTTTTCATTGTTTCTAAAATGGGAAAATATTTTCCACAAAAAAATATTAAAATAATTTTAGGAACAATTATTGGATCTTTGGCGCTAATATCCTTGGTTACGGTTTATTTGCAATTTTCTGCTTCGAATAAATATGCGCAAAAATTTATATTAGAAACAAAAATACCAGAATTAGCAGAGAAGGATTTGCCGCAAAAATACTTAATTTTGGCAGTTTTGCCGGAAGTTTTAACAGCCACAACCAATTTAGAAGTTATGCCGTTAGACAAATTTTTAAATATGTCAAACGGTCGACAAAAAGTAATAATAAAAAATCAAAAAGTCCTATTTTTTGAAGATTATTGTGCGTTATTTTATCAAAACCCAAAATTCAAAGTATTTGTTAATAAATTAAATAAAAATTTTTCTTTAAAAGAATTTAAAATATATCAATTAAATGAAATAAAATATTCTTTTTATGAGATTAGTTTAAAATGATTTTTTATTTTGTATAATTTTTTACGATTGTCTCGGGATAAAGAGTAAGAAAAACAAAAAAACAAACAATGGGACGCAGCCACAAGTAAAAAGGTAAAAGTAAAAAGGAAGATTAGAAGAAAATATATGCTCAAGCCGTTTGGCGCGGCTTGAGTTTATTCAAAGGTGAATTAAAAGAAAAATTCATTTTTCTTATTGAGTTCACTTTGATTAAAACCAATGTTTTCAAAGAAAACATCTTGAGCTTATACGCTTAGGAGAATATATTTGAGCTAAACAGTGTTAATCAGCGTTTATTGAGCGAAGCGAGCGGTTAATGGTTTATGAAATTTTATGTTTTAATCTGTGTAAACCAGCGTAAATCCGTGTCCCATAAATTTCAAAACTAAACTGAAGGACGACAGACGCCCGCTGCGCTAGGACGCAGGACGAAAAAAGCAAAAACTTATTTCAGATAAAGAACCAAAGTTATTTTAAAAGTGAACGGAGCCTTAATTTTTGGATATTTGGGCTTATGCAACAAATACAACTAAAGCAAATACAGCAACTTAAGAGATGGCTTGAATGTAAAAGCGCGAAATAATTGTTGCTTTACTAGATTGAGGAAGGTCTTGACGGATATAATAGATAATGTTATTCTATATCAGCCTATTTAGCGCATCATAAAAAGGAGATAATTATTATGAAAAATATGAAAATCACAAAAGAATGTGCAATTTTAAGCATTGACCCTCAAATATATTCCAAAGAAACAATTTTTGCGGCCGGATATGTGTTTTTGCATAAAAGCTATATTTTAATTGATAAAGAAAAAAGTAAATTTATTGTTTCTTTGTACTCTCAGGGGAAAGGGGTAAATCTTAAAAAATTAGGCATGGATTTTTACAACGAATTGCTTAATTATGGGCATTATTTTTCACAAGCTAAATTAAATGCGCAAGCGGTTAAATCTATAATGCAAAGAGCGTTATTTTCTGCGGCGCCGGCTTTAGCTGAGGAAAGCCAGGATCAGGAGATAAAAAAACTAATTCAGGAACTGGAAGCTGAGGAAAAAAATGAGCAAAAGTCTAATCGTAAAAAAAGAAAAAAATAAATACTTATTATATTTAAATAAATCAATTTTTTCTCAAAAATCTCTGCAAAAAGTTATTGCCGGAGAAGCCTGGATCAATAAGCTGACTGCTGAATCCGGGTATTTTGTGCTGGATTTAAGCACGGATAAAAAAACAGATGTTTTAGAATTAGCAAATTATGTATTATACTCCCAAAGGTCAGCTTAATAAATTATTTTAAAGAATAATATGTTAGACGATGCTAAAAATTAAGAAAAAAGCAGTAATTACCCGCTTGGATTTAAAAGTAGGATATGCGTGTAATAATGACTGTCTTTTTTGTGTGACTGCTGATAAGCGTAAGTTTGGTCAAGATACAACAACGAAATTAAAAGATAAATTAACCCAAGCTTTTAAAGAAGGTAAAAAAGAAGTAGTTTTTACCGGTGGAGAATGTTTAATCCGGCCGGATATCATCGAAATTGTTTCTTTTGCGCACAAGTTAGGGTATGTAACGATTCAAATTCAATCTAATGGCCGGAAGTTTGCAGCGGTAAAATTTTGTTGTAAATTGCAAAATGCGGGGATGACTGAGGCGGGGATCTCAATTCATGGACATAATGCGAAAATCCATGATTTTTTAACATCAAGACGGGGAAGCTGGCGGCAAACAGTTTTGGGCATTAACAATTTAAAAAAAATAAAAACTAAGGTTTTAACAAACAGCGTTATTACCAAACAAAATTTTAAGTATTTACCGCAATTATCTGAATTATTAATCAAATTAAAGGTTGATATGATTCAATTTGCCTTTATTCATATTAATGGGAATGCAATGGTAAATTATAAAAAAATTGTGCCTAAAATGACACAAATAATGCCGAGTTTAAAAATAGCAATTGATCTTTGCCGGGAAGCATCAGTACGCGCTGTTGTAGAAGCAGTTCCCTTATGTGTATTAGGTGATTATAAAGGATACGCGGCTGAATTCTTTGTGCCGGCGGTTGAAGTACATGAAATATATCAGAATATTAAAGATTTTCAAAGCATCAGAAGAAATAAAGCAAAAACAAAATTTTCAAAATGTCATACTTGTAAACTTAATGACCAATGTGAAGGCACATGGCGAGAATATTCAGAACTGTTTGGGGATAAGGAGTTTAAACCGGTATGTTAAAGAATATAAAACACGATAAATATGCTGTTTTACCGTTTAATACGGAAAAAATAAAAGACTGCTATCTCGTGAGCAACTATTTAGGCGGGTGGGGGATTTTAAGCGAAACCGAATTTAAACAATTGCATCAGAATAATATTATTGCTCAGAATTTAAAAGAGAAATTGGTGCAACGAGGGCTTATCGTCAATAGGGATAATGGCGCAAAGTTGATCAGTGATTACCGCCGGCTTAATGCGCATTTGTTTACCGGGACTTCTTTGCATATTGTTGTAGTCACAACGCGTTGCAACCTGCGCTGTACTTATTGCCAGACAAACAATAATCCGAATATGGATATGGATATAAAAACCGCCAAGAAAGTTTTAAGCTTTTTCCAAGATTGTCCTAATCCGTTTATAAATTTAGAATTTCAAGGTGGGGAACCGCTGCTTAATTGGGAAGTAGTAAAATTTTTAACTTTAAATGTGCAAAAAATTCAAAAAAAATCAAGATTAAGCCTGGTTACAAACGGAACTTTGCTGGATTTAGAAAAGATCCAGTTTCTTACAGAAAATAACGTTAGCATTTGCATTTCTTTAGACGGCCCGCAATTAGTGCATGATAAAAACAGGTTATTCGCTAAAGGCAAGGGGACTTATAAAAAAGTAATTAGTGCGCTTACAAAACTGCAAGTTTTTCATAAAAAAAATAAGAACAATAAAACCATAAATTTATTACCCACAATTACAAAACACAGTTTAAAATATTACAAACAAATTATTGATGAGTATGTCAAATATAATGCAGCGATTATTTCTTTGCGGCCGGTAACCGAGATCGGCGCGGCAACCTGTGAGTGGGATAAATTAGGCTACAAATCGGAAGAATTTAATATTTTTTGGCAAAAAAGTATGGATTACATTCTTCAGCTTAACAAAAAAGGCATAAAAATCAAAGAAAGAATGGCCGAGGTCTTGTTAAAAAAGATTTTAGTTAAATCTGATCCGGGATATGTCGATTTAATGTGCCCTTGCGGTGCGGGAAGAAAAGTTTTAACCTATATGCCTAACGGCGATATTTATCCTTGTGATGAAGCAAGGATGACAGATGATGAGATGTTTAAATTAGGTAATTTAAATCAAGGGACAAGTTATGCGCAAGTAATAAAAAGCCCGAATTTGTTTTCATTGTCTTGTGCTTCTTTAATGCAGCTTTGGGATTACAATAGCGCATTTTCTCCCTGGGTTGGCACATGTCCGGTATTAAATTATGTTAATGATAAAAATTTAGTGCCTAAAATTACCACGACGCCAATGCATAAGATCTCCAGATTTCAATTAAAGTACTTGTTTACTAAAATGTTAGAGTCCAGAAAAAATGAAGAAATTTTTTGGCGCTGGGTAGGTAAAGATAAGCCGGAATTTAGCCTTCATGATTAAAAATAGCGTAAAGCGTTTAGCGGTTAGCGTTTAGGAAAAAATAATAGCTCATAGCTGATGGCTGATAGCTGTAAAAAGTAGCGAGTAAAAAGGTTAGCGGTTGCGATGCGCGTATCGTCTCAAAAGGCAAGGGTAACGGCTAAAGGCAAAAGAAAATAGCACCGTTGGTGCTATAGCTCAAAGCAAAAAGCCGATAGACGATCCTCCTTCGCTACCTACTTCTTCAAGACTACGAAGGTCAAGAAAGCTATGGAGGACAGGGGGACGATCGTCCGCCAGAAAACGGCGAGACAATTGCCCGCCAGGGAACGGCGAGGCTATGACGAAGGACGAAAAAGCGAAAAAAACGCTACAGGTTACATGCTGCAGGAAAATAAAAAGTTATAAGTTATGAATTATCCCGCCAGAGTACGCGGGACTCCCTTCGGTAGCAAGTGATGAGTTAAAAGCGTAAAAACAGCGTAAAGCGTTTAGCGGTTAGGAGTTAGCCAGTAAAAGAATCGAGGGATGAGGGGAGATTACTCGCTTTGCTCGTTAGGACGAAGGACGAGTAAAGAATAAAGCCGAGGGATGATCCTCCTTCGCTACCTACTTCGCCAAGGCTACGAAGGTCAAGAAAGCTATGGAGGACAGGGGGACGATCGTCCGCCAGACGACGGCGAGACTAGGACGAAGGACGAAAAAGCATAAAGCAGGAAAAGCGAAAAAATAGTTAAAAGTATATAAAATGAGGGTATTAGGATTTAGGAAAATTGAAAACCAAAATAGATATGGAAGAATAGTACAATAATAAAAAAGGTTGACATCAACTGAAGGCGAGCGGTAAAATATAGCATAAGGTATTTTGTGCAATAAACTTAAAAGGAGTTCAATATGAAGAAGAAAATCAAACAACAATTACAGGATTTTATGAAGGATGAAAGCGGGAAGATATCGAAAGATAAGATTATGAAAGTAGGATTAGGAACAATTGCGGCTTTAGGGATTATGGGAGCGTTTACCCCAGATGCCAGCGCTGTGCATACAAGCAGTATTCCGGTGGAAGATCCGGTAAGTGCTTGTGAGGCAACGGTATACACTGATCATGTTAATCATACCAATCATTCTAACTATTAATTATTTGTAATAATATGAAAAAACTATGAGCTTAAAGAATTTTTCTCTAATTTTAATAATTTTATTCCTCGGTGTGTCTTTTTTTACGAGTTTTAGTTTTGCGCAAGAGATGCCGGAACCGCTGGTTTGTGCAGATCCTTACCTGGATTTAATCAATAGCAAAATAGAATTAACTCAGCAAAGCCAGGCCATCCTGGAGTTGAAAATGTTTTTAGCGTTAAATTGTGTTGATATGCCCGAAAAATTAAAAAAATTAGATTTGGATAAATTTTATCAAGATAGATTTTTGCGTCAACATGAGCTTAAATATGATATGAAATTATTGGCAGATGTTCATCGAATGCTTCATGGCAATATAGATAAAATTAAAGATAAAAACTTTAAAGAAGTTTATTGGGCCATAAAAAATAATGATACTACAGGATTAAAGGGGTGGTACAAAGATTTGGCTCAAGGCATAATCCAAGAAGATAGGGAATTAGTTAAAAAAGCGATAAATAGTAGGATGGATAAAAATTTAAAATTAAAAGAAGATATTCCTGGTAAACTGGCAGAGTTAGTAATGGTTGACTTATATATTGCGAAATACGGGGAAGCTGCAGCAAAAAAATTTACTGAAAAAAGAATACCGGCAAAATATTGGGTAGAATTAGTATTTGCTAAAAATTCGCAAGCAATTATTAATCGAATCACACGGGATTTAACCTTGTTTGATTTAGTTCGTATTTGTAATGAACCGGAGTTGGCAAATAGAATTCAGGATGAAGATATTAAAGAAAAAAGTTTAGATAAATCACTACAATCAATTTATGATTTTTGGGGTAAATATCCCTGAATTTTATTTTAAGATATATTGAAATGTGTAGTTATTGTAAACACCCCAGGCTAGCTTAAGCATAGGGTGTTTTTGTTTATCTATGGTTATGATAAAATAGCGTAAAAACAGGGATATTTATCCCAAATCTTTGAAAATATTAAAGATATATAAAATAATATTTTTTCCGTCAGTTTTTGTTTTCTTTCATATAGAGTAATATGTGCAACTAAAACGAGTAGTTTTACGGATAGAGGAAACTCCGTCGATAAGATATACTTGTATACAGAGGCAATCTATCTATGAATGTTTTGCATCCTTAAACAGAAAAATAAGGAGAAAAATATGAAGATCAAAAAAGGCTTTTTAAGCGGCAGGACTCAATCACTGCGTACTCTAGGAATTTTTACATTGATCGGGGTGTGTCTTTTATTTTTTACTAAAGACATGATTTTCTCTGAGCAGAATTCAGACAATGAGATTAAGTTAAAATCTTCGCTGATCTGGCGTACAGACTCACAAGGAGATTATCAGCTTGAACCGGTTAGTCAAGGCGTGTTTGAATTGATGCAGGCTGTCCAAACCCAAGGGAATATCCAAACGATCATTGCTAATTGGGAATTTACCGGGGAGGTTAAGCTCGCTCTCAGCGCAGACGAGGGAAAGACTTATGCTCAAGTGATCAACGGAATCCCGGTAACAGCTGGTTTTGGTGTAGGCAATAAATTAAAATGGAAAGCGGAAATCAAGGAAGACAGTCAACTCTTGGCTTTAAAAATTGATTATATTGATGATTCCGGGATTAAGGGCGCGTTTGGAGAGCCTTTACTTTCCGGATTTAAATACCGCAAATTATTAAATATTGAAAATACGGCACAAGAAGATTTGTACAATTATCAGGTAAAAGTAAAAATTGCGAAAAAAGCCGGTTCTTATGAATATGATTTCGATTGTGATGGGAACATTGAAGCAGATTTTCAGGATGTACGATTTACCGCAGCGGATGGCGTTACCCCGCTTTCCTATTACTTAGAAGAAGTATGCGACAATAATGCGGCAGACCTGGCGATTTTTTGGGTGAAAATACCTCAATTACCGAAGTCTGGGACAACTTGCTATGTTTATTATGGCAATGCTAAGGCCCAGGATTTTTCTGATGCGGAGAAAGTTTTTGATTTTTATGATGGATTTGAAGGCTCAGTTCTTGATCTGAATAAATGGAAACCAGAGGCAAACATAACCGGCAGCGTGAGTTTGGAAGATTCTGCTCTAAAATTAAATTCCGCAAATATTATTTCTACGAATTATGAATTGAAAAACGGGATCATTGAATATAAAGCCTATACCGATGCTGATTCCGGCAGTGAGATCCGCGCAATCATTCGTGGGGATGATGAGGACGCAACAGGCAATCAATTAGCGTATTCATCAGTTTATGACGGAGCTGAACATGCGATTTCTGTGGGCAGTATTGTAAAAGCCAATGTGTCAAAGCCGATTGTTCCAGGAGATGCTTATAATTTCCAAATTGCCGTGCAAAATAGCAGCATTACTTTTGACCGTTACAGCTCAGATAAAAAAGAATTAGAAGCCAGTGTAGAATTAAAGGAAGCCCAGGAATTAAACGAAGGCTGTGTTGGATTAGAGGTTGGTGGTAATGGCAATAATGACAAAATTGCTTATTTTGATTATATCCGTGTGCGTAAATATGCGACAGCAGAACCTGTGGTTAAAGCGCAAGCGGCGCAGGAAACAGTCACGCTAGAAGAATTCCAAAATGTGATCTTATCTGCCAAAGCCAATATTGCTTTGGATGCCGGGTCAAAACACGGGACTTATACGATAAAAACAATTACGACAAAATATGCGATCAGTGAGATCACTCCGACGATTATAACTACTAGCGGCACAAATGACGGCGTAACTGTAGATGTTTCGGCTGACGGGGGTAAAACCTGGGGACAGGGATTTACCAGCGGCACTACTTATAAAGCCGCCGATGATTTTAAGCCGGGTAAAGAATTAAAAGTAAAAGCTCATTTAAGCAGTTCTTCGCGTGGTCAGGATGTGGCAATTGAAGAGATTCAGGTTGCTTATGCTATGGGCCCGATTGTTTCTTCTTCGAATATTCAGGTCAGCGGTTCAAGCGGAGAAAACGGAACATTCATTCTCGGGGATTCGGTGATTATTGAATGGAATAATTCAGCTTCCGGAGACAACAATCAGGACATTATTGCCGTTAATGGTAATCTCTCCAACATTGGCGGGCCATCTGCGATAAAAATGCTGGATAACGGTAAGATTAAAAAATCAGGGGATAAGAAAAAGAGGGATAAGATTTATAGTTTAAAATATGAAATACCTGAGGGCGTGGATAAGGTCGGGAATATTTATGTGACGGTGAAAAATTCAGCCGGCATGACTACGCGTGATGGGCATATTTTAAATGTAAATACTACAGGAGAAGCTAGTGAGGTATCTAGCGAAGATGAAGTAGCAGATGATGAAGCCGCAGAAAAAGATTCAGAAAAAACAGAAGAAACAACTGATGAATTAATTGTTGAAGAAGCAGAATCTGAACCGGCTCAAGTTCCAAGTTATTCTGGATTTGGTTTTGGCGGAAATTTGAATGTTATTGTTTATAATGCCGAAACTGATCCGCAGGATTTTTATTTAACAAATGCCGAAGGTAAATATGTGCCGTATATATTTAACAAAATTTCAGAGACAGAATATGAAGTTAAAGTTAAATCGAAAAATGGTGTGCAAAAATATGTGTTTAGTTTAGACGGGGTTTCTTTGTGGGAAGATACGGGAGAGGGATTTATTGAAAAAGTAAAGAATTCTAATTTTTATATCCAGGATCAGAAATTCTTTGTGTTATGGGAAAATCTGCCTGCAACTCAAAAGCAATTATTATATAAAGAAAATAATGATGGCACGATTACAGTAACAATAAAAACTGATGTCGGAGAATTGATCGCGAAGATCGGTTTTGACGGGAAGCGTTATTATAATAAATTTACATTTAAAGTTGATGCGGCAAAAGGCGCCTTTGGCACAGCAAAAACCAGACGTGTTTATTGGGATACAGTATTAGCTGAAAAAGACGCGATTAAAAAAGATGCATCCAGTGTAAAAAAGATTGTAAAACAAAAAGAAAAAGTTTTATTCTGGGAACAAGAAAAATTGGTTAAAGTTGATGTATCAGAAGAAAAATTCGATGATGTTATTATTGATTGGGAAGATTTTAAGCTTACAGGAGAAAATGAAAAAGCCACAAAAACTCGTGCGGAACGAAAAACAGCGAATTCAAAAGATAATAAATACAAAAAATCCCTAAGTCGGGTTTGGTTTTATGAAGATGGGAAAAAAGATGACATTGAAGTTGATCCAATTTTATCTACAGAAAATAATTCAACTGTAATCACGATCCAAACCTCAGGCGTAACCACGGCTGATTTTAAATTAGTATTTAAGGAAGCAGATGCGGGAATTTCAGAATTCTATAAAGGAACTGGAGCTGATTGGAGTACTAATTATGGATCAGATACAGAGCTATTATCAGAGTTGGACCAGGATTCAGAATTTCAAGTTGCGCAAACTTCTACATTAAGACTTTTAGAAGCAAGCAGTCAACGCGTACAGATCAAGAACACTTTTGTTCTAGGTGTTGAAGCAACCGTAAATGAATGGTGGACGATTTATCCAGACGGGACAATACTTAAGAAAACATCTTATTTAAAAACTGGAGCTGGAACTGAAGCACGCAGTATTGATAATGACGATACTGATTATTTAGCTTATGATAGTGCACGCGTAACTGGTTACTATTCTGGGGTTACTCCGCCGACAGATCGTGTTTGGGATGCTGATATTCCTTATATTAATTATCAGATAATTGAATTGCTTGGTGCGGACGCACTAAGGGTTATAGAATATCAAAATCCTTTGGATTTAGCTACAGAATTTACTACCGGTAGTTTAGAAACTCAAGCGGCTAATGATGATAATACTGATGGATATAATGAAACAGAACACGCTTATGAATTAGATGCAGATGGCTCTAATTTAATCAGTTTTGATTTTGATGGATCTGCGCAAACACGTTATACCCCATTTTTTAAAATTTATGATTTTTATCCAGAGTATACAGAAACTTTAATCCCGCCGGTTGCGCACTATAAGATGAATGATAACGGCACGACTGCGATTGTTTTAGATAGTTATAATTATAATTTTGGTCGCTTTATTGGCGCGGATGCTCCGGCTTCTACAGGCCTAGTTTCGCATTGGAAAATGAATGATAATTTACCAACAGGTGTAGCTATAGATGATATTGGTGTAAATAATGGAACTTTGTTTGGCGCAACACCTTCAAGTACAATTGCAGGTCAATATAATTTTGAATCAGGGACTCAAGGATGGACTGGTGGTGCGCGATGGACTTATAATGGGGTAGACAATGGTGCTGCTAGTATGTTATGTCATCTAACTGCTTACCCGCCAGCTGTTTCTCCTACATTTGATTGTACTGGTTATAGTAATGTTGCTGTAACTTTTTGGATAAATAAATATGTTTGGAGTGGTGTAGGTCGATTGCTTTGGGATAGAGGTGGCGGGAACTGGGTAGAACTTGGCAGAAGAACAAGTAATTATGCTCAAACCTTTAATGTTTCTATTCCTGATGGTGATTTGTCAGCAAATAATAGAGTGAGGTTTGAAATAATTAGTGGTGATTATTCAATAGTTGATCTTATAACTGTTACAGGGTCCACAGATTATAATTCAGAAGATGCGTCTTGTGTTGGTAAAATAAATACAGGTTTTAATTTTGATGGAAGTAATGATTATGTTGATATAGGAAATGATGCAGCGTTTAATTTTACAAGTGGAGATTTTTCTATTGGAATGTGGATACAGCCTGATACAACTTGGACGGGATCAGGAGATATTGTTTTAAGCCGCGGGCAATATGATCAAGATGGATATTATCTTCAGCTAGGCAGTACAGCTACTTTTAATGCGAAAATGGTTTTTGGTGCATCAGGAGCTAACCAAGTTATTTCATCAAATACAGTTATGAATAGAGGAGAGTGGAATCATATCGTATTTGTTCGAGAAGGTACGAATGCTTATTGGTATATAAATGGCTCAGAGCAGACAGCGGGAACTCCAGTTGTTATTGATCCCTTAACTTCTACTAAAAATCTATACCTTGGAAAATATAATACTGGGACAGCCTGGCAGTTTAAAGGCCAAATGGATGATGTGCGGATTTATGATCGGGCAATAACTCCAGCAGAAGCAGTTTCTTTATATTCCTTAGAATATGCAGGCAGCGGAACTGAAGGCGATACACAGCTGGGAGTAGTTAACTCATCAGTTGCAGGAAAAGTTAAGAATGCTATAGATTTTGATGGTGTAAATGATTTTGTCAGTATTGACAATGTAGCCGATGATCTTAGCGGCGCAACAGACGTAACAATTTGTGGTTGGATTAATCAAGCTACCGCAGATAGTAGTGATATTTTTGTTGCAGTTAATGATCAAACTGGCGCAGATATTTTATCACTGCGTGTTCGTGGGGATGACGCGGGAGAATTTTTAGATGCTGTGGATAGCACTCCGACAACAATTGCCACGGATGATGATATTATTGATGGAACCTGGCATCATTTAGCTTATGTAAAAACAGGCACAGCTGTGAGTTTGTACATTGACGGGGTAGAACAAGCCACCGGCACACATGCAATAACATTTAGTGCCACAGATCTTTGGTCTATTGGTCAGGAATATGATGCAGGGCCTGTGCCATCTGATTTCTTTAACGGAGAAATTGATGATGTACGTGTTTATGACCGAGCATTAACAGTAGAGGAAGTAATTGCGCTTGTTAATGAGAATAATGGGACAGAAGCGTGCGGTATTGGCACCATGGATTTTTCACATTTAAAATTGGATGAAATATCAGGTACAACTTTAGACAATGCTAAAGGTACAAGCGCTATGGATGCAACTGCGAGTGAGGCAATTACAACTTCTGATTTAAGCACAACTACAGCCAAACGCGGTACAGCCATAGAAATAAATGAGGACGGAGAATATTTTCGTTTAGCTTCAGCTGATCTTTCGCGTTATTGGGATCGCGGGACAATAGAATTCTGGTACCAGCCAAGTTATGATTTTGATTCAGATCATTCAAGCGGAGATAAATATTTATTTGGTACAGCAGTGAGCGGTGGTGCAGGTGCGAGTGCGATTTGGGCGCGAGTTTATGATAATGCAGGCACAGCAACATTAGAATTCGGAATTAATGACGGCACAAATTCTGCCACGACAACTGTAATCCCTAGCCAAGATGTATTATGGTTAGCCGATACCTGGGCGCATTTAAGATTTGTTTGGGATGATGCAAGTACAGATATATGCCAGATTTATTATAACGGGAATTTAGTAACTCAAACCCCTGCCCCAGTTAGTTTAAACATGACTACAGTAGGAACATATCTTTATTTTGGGGATTATCAAGCATCAGGAACAGATAATGCCCAAGGTATTTATGATGAAGTTTATATTTATCCGCAAAGTATTAATAGTTATGGTGCGTATTTTGTGGATCAAGCTAATAACTATGCCACTCCAGATAGTGATATAACTTTTTATGATAGCTTAGATTCAAAATCAGCGATAGCTGATGTTGCAGGCGGAACAGCAGCGCGGGCCGAAAGCGGCACCAACACTTTATTTGGCGCGAATGCTCTGGCCATAAATTTTAATGCGGTTACTGATTATCAAAGTTTTTCTAGCGCTTCTAATATTAGTGAAGATGCAGGATCATTAGGTTTATGGATAAAGTCTAATTCTGATGTGAGTTCGCTTGCGGATAATGAATATGTATTTTATGCAGATACTAACTTTAATATTTTTTATGATACGAATTGTTATTTAAATTTTAAAGTTGGGACTGCAACAACTTTGCAGCATGCAGTAGACACTTATGATAATAATTGGCACTGGCTGCGAGTAACTTGGGATTATACTAATGATGTTTATGCACTTTATTTAGACGGAGTATTAGAAGCATCTTCAACTACAGCAAATGCTGCGCCGACGTTTACAAATTTTTATCTAGGTAATGATGCCACACATGATACTTACAACTTTAATGGAGCAATTGATGAAATTTATATTAGTTCATCTACAGCTACAGCACAGATCAATACACTTATTGGAATGCCATTACGTCGTCCACAGTTAAACATAGATACGAGTACCAAAGCATATGGCACGGATTATCTGTGTTCGAATTATTTTCAAGCGAGTGATTATATGCTGCATTATTTATCCAGTATTACATCAGATGTAGCGATTGATCTTAATTCTAAAATTGGTGCACCAGCTTCTTATGTGCTTTCAACTAATCCTTCGCAAGTTACAGGTACAGGATGGACTGAAACTGTAACAGCTTATGATGCAAGCGGCATGTTAGTTCTGGGAGATACAACAACTGTAATTACGCCAAGCATTCCAAATGCTCATGATGTGAAATTTTATCCGGATGCTAATTATAATGATGGAGAGGAAGTAACTTCATATACTATGGATGCAGATGGAGAAATCACGATTTATGCTAAAACTATAGTATCCACTAATATCCCAGGAGTATATCCAGCCTTAGTAGCTACGCCATTTACAATCAGAGTTGATGATGCTAACGGAGCAACTGGTATAACCGGAGGCATAACTGTAGTTGCCGAAAGTATTGATCGCATGACGATGACGACAATTGTGAATCCAGCTCAGGCCGGACATTATTATACTGTAAATGTAGAAATTTTTGATGTTTATAATAACCGCGCAACTGGGTATACAGGCACAGTAAAATTTTCTAATAATGATGAGAGTGCTCATGCTGATATGAGTTTGCCGGGTGATGTAAATAGTCAATATACTTTTACATCCGGTGATGCAGGGATTCATATTTTTACAGATGAAGTGACTTTTGTTGAAACAGGTCTGGGTCGTTTTTTAAGAGTAGAAGATATGGCGGATCCAACTAATCTTTTTGCGCAGCAATCTGATATTCGGGTTAATAATGGAGGAATTTATTCCTTTACTGTTACAGGAATAACTGATCCGATTATAGCCGGTGGAACTAGCGATGTAATCGTAACGCCACAAGATAAATATGGCAATCCGCCCACAGGCGCAACCGCGAGTGATGATTATGCTGGAACAATTGCTTTTAGTTCATATGATAGTGTACAAGCTACACTTCCTTCAACTGGTCTTACCTTTGTTGATGGAAACTTTGTAACTTTTACCAATGGAGTTACTTTAAGAACAGAGGAAGCTGCGGCTTGGGTAAAAGTAACAGACGGCGCAGGTTCAAATATTGATGGTGCGGCGATTGAAGGACAACAGCAAGCTATAGTTGTAAACAACAGTCTTGTAGCTGATCATTTTACAGTTACTGGTTTTGCCAGTTCTGTAGTTGCAGGTGATGATACCCAAAGTGTAACTGTTACAGTTTATGATGCTTTTGATAACCTTATTCCAGAATATACCGGCACAGTGAGCCTGAGCGTTTCTCCTGTATATGCACAAAATGTTTTACCAACTAGTTATACTTTTAACGGCAGTGAAAGTTCGCATGTTTTTACTGGAGCCAATGCCTTAGTTTTAAAAACAGTAGGCACGTATACATTAACAGCTAGTGATGGGACGATCTCAAGTAATCAGTCTGGAACAATTGCGGTTACGCCTGCTACTCCGAATTACTTGACAATAACGAATAACACTGGCGAGCTTAGAGCTGGGATTCCTGGAAGTTTTACTGTTAGAGCTTATGATGTTTATGATAACTTGGCGACAAATTATAACGAAACAGTTGAATTCACTAATAATGATAACAGTAATAATCCGTATGATGCTGATATTGTGATGCCTTCTGGAGCATTAACAAATGGAGTACGTACTTTTACTAATTTGACTTTAGTTGAGACAACAACTAATAAAGGTACTTCGACAACAATTACTGTTAATGGGATAACCGGAGTAACAGTAACAGCTGATACTGATAGTGTAACAGTTAATAATGGTGCGGCAAATTATTTTACGCTAGCTGATATCGGCGGCGGCGATCTTACCGCCACAGCTGGTGTTGCGGAAAATGCAACAGTTACAGTTTATGATAAGTACGACGAAACTCCGCCGACATTATACACAGGTACAGCTGCTTTAAGTTGTGCAGCTGACCCAGCAGCAACAATGTTGAGCCAGGCATTTTCATCCGGAGTTGGCAATATATCAATAACTAATGGAGCGACTTTTGAAACAGTGGGAACAACAGGTTCTGTTTCGCGTACAGTTACAGTTACCGCAAGCGGGATTACTTCAGCCACTCAGGATGTAACGGTTGTTCATGCCCCGGCTAACTATCTTGAAGTTACAGGTATCGATGATCCAATTCCTGCGGGTTTAACAGATTCTATAACTGTTGAAGTATTTGATGAATTTGGAAATCGTGCTACGCGTTATACCGGAACAATAGAATTTAGTTCTGATGATTCTTTAGCAACTTTACCAGAGCCAGGAGCTAGTAATCAATATACTTTTCTGGGAGCAAGTGTAGATGATGGATTAAAAACTTTCACAGATTCTGTGATTATGGGAACAGTAGGGGATAGTTATGTTC
>Ga0307991_1000729_pt1 | contig 23546 bp, 22 predicted proteins | sample EllFjometagen131_FD_203146 | JGI IMG/M metagenome (GOLD analysis project Ga0307991, IMG submission 203146) | Marine microbial communities from Ellis Fjord, Antarctic Ocean - #131 | ecosystem: Environmental > Aquatic > Marine > Unclassified | place: Southern Ocean | collected 2014-10-08 | reverse complement strand
ATATAACCCATGACCAAATATCTCTGCACTTAGACAATGAGGACATAAGACTCTTTGATCTTTATTAAGATCCTTTTTTATTTTATCTAATTCAGGAATGAATCCCATATCTTTTTTCAGAAGATCGTATAACTTTTTCTTTTCTGATAAATCAAGCCCACTGAGTATTTCTTGTATTTGCATAAATATATAGTTTGAAACAAAGATACAAAAAAATCTACATTATTCTAAAACATAACCTATTTATTTAAGTTTGAAATTGCAATTTGCCTACTACCTATTTATTCGAAAAATTCCTTTTTGAAATTTATCAGATACAAATTTTTTGTCGCTCTTGTCAAGGCAGTGTATAGCCATCGTAGATATTCAATATTTATCATTTGCTCTGTAACATACCCTTGGTCAACAAAGACTGTGTTCCATTGTCCACCTTGAGTTTTATGGCAGGTCATTGCATAAGCGAATTTTACTTGTAAGGCATTAAAATGATGGTTGACTTTAACTTTTTGCAAACGTGAAAATCTTGAAGGAATATCTTTATAGTCATCCATTACTTCATTAAAAAGTTTATTGTTGTCTTCTTTTTTTAATGCGGGAGAATCAGCCATAATTGTATCAAGAATAATTTTGACATCCTGTTCTTTTTCATCGGGATAATCAAGCATGCGGATAGTAACGTCAGCAAAACGAAAACCGTAAAGTTCTTCAAATTTATTTACTCTGAGAAGTTCAATAATATCACCATTGGCAATAAATCCTGCTTTAGATTCTTCGTCTAACCAGAAGTAATTGTTTTTGACCACCATCATTAAATCTCCGGCTTGAATTTCGTTTTCACGGAACAGTATTCGGTGGCGGATTTCTTGATTATAAATATTTGCTCTTTTATTTGAGCGTGTTACAACAATAGCATTTTCGGTGCCTTCTTTTGAATAAGCATCATGAAGTTTATCTTCCAAATCAATTCCATTTAGCCTGAAAATGTCAGTTTTGTTTTCAACAGAAAAAAATGGAAACTCACAAAATTCTTTGCTGATTTTTTCGCGAAGTTCTGTTGCGTTTATTAAAATACCTGACTCTTTTGCCTGACGGACAACATCAACCAATTCATATTCGTCAACTATCAAGTTGTAATTAGTTTGAAAATAATCAATATCCAAAGCAGGGCTAATTTCAAGACCAACAGGAGGAAGTTGGGCAGTGTCACCAACAAGAAGGATTTTGCAATTTTCACCGCTATAAACGTAATGAATCAAATCGTCAAGTAAAGAACGACTTGATGAAAAGCTGCCATTTGCTTTACTTCTGTCATCAGGAATCATTGATGCTTCGTCAACTATGAAAATAGTGTTTTTATGCAGATTCTTCTGAAGGCTTAGAGCTATATTTCCGTCTTTTGAAGTGTGTGCAAAATATATTTTTCTGTGGATTGTTGATGCGTGCTTTGATGAATAATTTGATAATACTTTTGCTGCTCTTCCCGTTGGAGCAAGTAAAACCGAACGAGTCTTAATAAATGGCAAAGCTTTTACAAGCGAACTTATTATTGTGGTTTTTCCTGTGCCGGCATATCCTTTAATAAGAAAAAGAGATTTTTCATCTTTTGTTAAAAGAAAATCTGTAAGGGGGTCTATTAATTCTTTTTGTCCAGATGTTGGTTCATAAGGAAAGTGTTTTATAAGAAGATTTTTTAGATAGTTATTTGTCATTTTTCATATTATTTGCTATTCTTTTAAAAGGGGTATCCGATAGCAAAATTTATATTTAGTTTAGAATTTGTAATGACCCATCTATCACCTTGTGGTTTCGATGGGTCATGAACAGGCAGACCAAAATCTGTCCTGATAATAAAGAAAGAAAAATTAAATCTTAGTCCGAGTCCCCATCCAACAGCAATTTCTTTATAAAACCTGTTGAACTTGAATTCTGCATCAGGAAATTGGGAGTTTTTGTTTAGGTACCAAACATTTCCGGCATCAACAAAAGCAGCACCTTCAAAGATTTTATAAATTGGAAATCTATATTCAAGACTTGTTTCTAATCCGATATCACCTGTTTTGTCAAAATCTGCTGTATTAGAATTATAATAACCACCGGGACCAATATCACGAATTCTCCATGCCCTGATTCCGTTAGCACCACCAACGTAAAAGCTTTTTTCAAAAGGTAGAACATTCATGTTTTTATATGGAATTCCAATTCCGAAATCATAGCGAAATGCTAAAATGTCTTTGTGTGAGAAATAAAAATAATGCCTGTAATCAAAATCACCACGAAAATATTGAGCATAGCGAATGTTAAACAAAGTGTAATTTCCGTTTTCATCTTTGGCAGAATTTAACATAAGGTTGGTTAAATACACTAAATTCCCAACGAATTCTCCATTAATTTTGAAATAAGTAAAATCTTGAAGTTTGTTAATTTTTTGATTATTGTAAATCCAACTATATTTCAATCCCATTACCAAATGGTCGCTATAGGAGTTTTGTATTTTTTTGTCAAAGGATGATATTTTTTTTAAGAATGATGAATCAGGATAAATTTTAACGGAATTAATTTCAACGAGATTTAAAATATGTCGTTTATATTCCGATTCTTTCCAGTCATATCCAAAAGTAATATTTGTTATATATCGTGTGTAGTCAGGTCTTTTTTGGTAGTTATATCCTGTTGATATGGTTGATTTTGGTTTAAAATATTTAGGAAAACGCTCTTGTTTGATAGGAACTAAAAATTTTGGAAAAATAATTAAAGCATCAAATCCGGCTTCGATAGTATTAAAAGGTAATATCGAAGATTCTAAAACTTGTGATTGTGTATTATCACCAACAACTTTTTGCATTTCCAGAGCACTTTTTGCTTTAAGAAGAAATATCTCAGAACCTTTTAAAAGATTATTGTTTTGATAAACTAAGTTAGCAGCTATTCCCAGATCGCCCGAAGAATTTGTGCCTTCGGTTTCTATGGTGTATGATTGTTTTTCTAAACGTGTGAGTTTTATTATACAATTTAGCAGATTCTCTTTTTGTGGATTGTTCAACGAATCTTTTGATAAATCTGTGAAATGAATGTCAATATATTTGAAATTGTTAAGCTCCGACAAGCGTTTGTAAGTCATATTAACATTTTCTAAATTATAATATTCTTTACGTTTAATGAAAATCATTCGCGAAATGGTTTTTGGCTTGTATTTTGGCTTGCCTGAATTTAAAAAATAATATTTATTCTTTTCATTTTTTCCATATTGCAAGGTGTCATATTTTATTGTATCGGATTTTATTGGATGATAATCCGAAAAGATATAAATGTTATTGATTTTATAACGTTTGTGATTAGTCCGAATAATTGAGTCGGGATTTTCTTTTGTCCTGTAGCTGAAATTTGAAATTGTTATCAAAATATCAAGCTGATGAGAATTTAGGGAGCTATCAATTTTAAAACGGATATATTCTTTTACAAAGTAAAAATATCCAAGGTCTTTCAAATTTTTAGTTATTCGTTCTCGTTCATCATCTAAAATATCAACATCATAATTGTTTCCTTTTATTAGCAAAGAATTATCCTGTTTTTCATGAACGAAATTCAATGCTTTTTTGTCAGCTATAGAATATTCAATATTTCTTATTTTATATGGCTGGGCAGCAATAATATTGTAGGTAACTTTTGCTTTTTTCTTTTTTATTTTTATTGATTTTGTAACCTCAGAATTAAAAAATCCTTTGTTATTCAAATGAAAACCTATTTGATTTACTGAATTATTAGTGAGAATTGTATCTAAAATTACGGGAGGTTCGCCAACAGTATTTTTCAACCATTTTTTTATTTTAGTTTCTTTTTTTCCTCTGTTGGCAAGATTATAAGCACCTAAATGAAAACGGTAGAATCCAAGAAATTTTCTGTTTGGTTTTTGTTTTATAAAGGCTGAAATGTCATCGGATTCGATACTCCTATTTGAAATTTCAATTTTATTTTTGATTAATAAATATTGTTCATCAGATAAATGGCGAGCAGGATTACAAGCAACAAGTAATGCAAGTAAAAATATATATACTATTTTATGATATGGTTTAAGAAGTTTCAATTTGTCTTTTATATTCAAGCAAAAATAGTATTTATTGCTTTAATATTATTTTGAAGTGCCATAAAATATTTTCATTCATTCGAATTCAGTAATATTTTCATTAGAAGTCCCCTTTAATTATTCAATAGGTTTTATGTTTTTTTTGCCCTTATTTATTATATATTTGTTTCTTGAAAGAAAGGAATTATTAGAAGTCCCCTTTATAATAAATAAAATTTAAGATTGAAAAAGACATATAAATATAATTTTACCGTTAGGGGTTATGAACTTGATAGTTTTGGGCATGTTAATAATGCTGTATATCTAAATTATCTCGAGCAGGCAAGATGGGAAATAATGAATGAATTTAATTTGTTGGATTATTTTAAAAAGACAAAGAATTTTTTAATCGTAATTGAAACAAACATAAAATACATTAACGAGCTGAATATTTTTGATAATACTTTTATTGACACAAGTATGCAGAAATCAGGTTTTTATTTAATATTTTCTCAGATGATAAGAAATAAGGATACTAATCAAAAAATTGCTAAAGCAGAAATCAAATGTATTTTTGTTGATAAAGACAGAACACCACTTGATGTACCGAAAATTCTAACAGATAGTCTATGAATAAAATAGAATTAGTTGATAATATTTGCTTTATCAGCATTGACAATAAACCTAATAATTTGTTGAACAAACCCGAGTTTATTGCTCCCGATGTTTTGCAAAAATTTGCTGGTGACGATAATTGCAAATCTATTTTAATACATAGTACGGGAAGAAATTTTTCTGCAGGTGCTGATATTTCTGCTATTTTCAATATGCTTAAGAATGGAGAGTTGGAAGATGAGCTGAACAAAGGAAAGAAATTGTTAAAACAAATTCTTTCATATAATATTCCTGTTATTGCTGCAATTGAAGGTGTTTGCTTTGGTGGAGGTTTAGAAATTGTGTTGAATGCTGATATTAAAATTGCTTCCGAGAAAGCTCTTTTTGCTTTTCCTGAAGCAAATCATGAGTTAATGCCGGGACTTGGAGGAACACAGAATCTTACCAAAGTTGTGGGAAAAGCAAGAGCAATTGAAATCATCCTAAAGGCTGATACGATAAATTCCATTATAGCAAAGGAACTTGGCATTATTGATAATATTGTTGAAGCTAAATCAACCATGAACTATGGAATTGAATTATGCAATAAACTTGTTTCAAACAGACCTGTTGATGTAATTCGGGCAATAGTTCAAAGCATTAGAAATGTTGAAACTATGGAGTATGAAAAAGCTTTAGAAGAAGAAACAATATTATTTTGCAAATTAGCAGAAAAGGTATCTGTGGAAGATGATTTATAAAAAAGATTATATAATTTCTTATCCTGATTTTGAGAAAATATTAGAAGAAAATGATAAAAATGATCTTTTTTCTCAAATGGAAATTGATTTATATGGAGACAAAAAATCAACCGGAAGTCTATCAGGAAGGTATTTGCTCAAAATAGCGTTAGAAAAATTTCTGGAATCTAAACTCGTTTTTAATGAAATTGAAATCCTTAACGATGTTTCAGGAAAACCTTTTTTGAAATATTCTAAAAATATTGAAAACATGATTAAAGCAAAAAATATTGCTTCAATTGAAGTCTCAATATCACATTCGAAAAACAGAGCAGTGGGATTGTTTGTTGCCGAAATTATTAGAAGTCCCCTTAATTATGGAAAATAAAAATCTGAAATTTGAAATAAAAAACCGAATTGCTTATCTGAAGCTTTCATCTCCTCCGAAAAATGAAATGAGTAATTTGTTTTTTTCAGAATTGTCGGATATTGTTGAAAATAAATTAAAAGATAATAAAGAAATTTCAGCTTTAATCATTCTTTCCGAAGGAAGACATTTTTCTTCCGGTGCTAATATTGACGAACTATTATCTTATTTTCATGGCTTAAAGGGAGAAATTCCGCCGTCGGTTTTGCAGAATTGCAGAAGTTTTTATGAAATAAGTCAAATGCCTTATCCTGTTGTGGCTTGTGTTCGGGGAGTATGTTTTGGTGCTGCTTTTGAGTTAGCATTATTTGCTCATTACAGAATTTCAACTCAAGGTGCTTTATTTGCATTACCCGAATCATCATTTGATTTATTGCCCGGACTCGGAGGAATACAAAATATGTATATTTGCAGCGGAAAAGCAAAAACTATTGAGTATTGCCTTACAGGGAAAAACATTTCTGCAAATGAAGCAAAAGAAGTAGGATTGATTGATATGATTGTTCCAAAAAATGAAATTGTTTCAACTGCTGTTGAGCTAATCGAAAGTCTTCCTGTAAAACACTTAAAAGAGTTGAAAAAAGTATATCTAAAAGAATTTTTAAATTAAAATGCAAAATAGCAAATCGGTAAAAATTATTGGAACAGGTTCGTATTTTCCGGGCAAGCCTATCACGATACATCAAGTTGATGAATATTTGGGTGAATTAACAGAAGCCCCACCAAAGATTTCGAGATGGTTAAAGCGAATGAAAAAATTGATGGAAGAACTGCTCGAAGTCGAAAATTACTATTTTGCCATTGACCCCGTAACAAAGGAATTTACCGAAGATAATATTACAATGTCTGTTAAGGCAGCAAAGAATGCTTTAAAAGTTGCTGACATTGACATTTCGGAGATTGATTTTATTTCTTATGGCAGTGCACATCAGGATCAGATGCCTACAACTTCTGTTCGTATTCAAGAGGAATTAGGAATTGAACGTTGTGCCGAAATGGGAATTCATGCAAATTGTACCTCAGCTTATAAAGCTTTAGCTGTTGCCCACGATTTTATAAAGAACGGAAGATTTAAAACTGCTCTTGTTTTATCTTCAAGTATGTCTTCGTCAGAACTTCGTGCCGATTATTATAACCAGAAAATTGTAAAAAAAGAAGAACTTTTTCTTAGGTATTTTTTAAGCGATGGGGCAGGGGCAATTATTCTTCAAGCCGATGAATCGGAAAAACCAAAAGGATTATATCTCGAAAATGTTTATTTCGAATCTGTAGGTGGAAAAAAACCGGCAGCAATGCTAAATAAAAGACCTGCTTATTGGATGAATCCTAAAGAAGAATATGAAAAAGGATATCATCATTTGGCTCAGATGTTTAATGAAAACCTTCATGAACAATTTAACGAAAAAGACAATTCTGTTTTTTTTAAAGGATTGAAGCGGATGATTGATTTGTATAAAATTGACATAAGCAAATTGAAATATTTTCAGGTTAATTTTCCATCCAAACATATTTCGGAAATGGTTCTTGAAGAAACCAGTGAACTTGGCATTTTACCTCAAACACTTTATTCCAAAATGTCATCGATGGGATATTTAGGTCCTCCAATGGCTTTTGTTGTTCTTGATGAGATTTTTAGAAACGAGAAGTTACAAAAAGATGATTTGATTTTAAGTTTTGTTACCGAAGTAAGCAAGTTTATGCAAGCGGGATATTCAGCGAAATATTTTTAATATTATGCAAAATCAAATTAAAAATATTGGAATTGTTGGTGGCGGTAAAATGGGAACCAGCCTATTTAATTTCTTATCTGATTTAGATTTCCGAATAATATGGTTTCAAATTGATAATGTAGAAAAAGCAAAATCAAAATTTGAAAGAAAATTTGCCCGAAAATTCAAAAACAAAATAATCTCTGAGCAGGAATACAAAAACAAAATTGAGTCGGTTATTATTACTGAAGACATTAATCAGCTCTCAGAAGTAGATATAATAATTGAATGTATTATTGAAAATCAAGAAATAAAAAAAGAGCAATTTTCACGTCTTGATAAAATTGTAAAACCAAATACGATTTTTGCTTCAAATTCTTCATCAATTTTGCCCTCCGAATTATCAGATTTTAATAATAACAATAGAACAGTTGTAGGTTTACACTTTTTTTATCCTGTTGAATTTAAAAATATTGTTGAATTTATTTTCAACGAAAAAACATCAGAAACTTCCAAAACAAATATTAGAGAATTTCTTAATAGAATTGGCAAGTTTTGTTTAGAACAAAGTGAAGAAAATGCTTTTTTTATTAATAAAATAATGCTTGAGATTCAGCTTGAGTCTTATTTGTTATATCAAAATAAAGGGCTGTCATTTTCGGTTATTGATGAAATTATTAAAAGAAATTTGTTTGATATTGGTGTTTTTGAAATGATGGATAATATTGGTGCGAAATTATTATATGAATCAATTATTAAGTACACGAAAGGAAGCGATTCAAAGGAAAAATATTTGCCACTCATAACACAATTGAGTAATTTTGTTTCGGCAAAAGAGAATGAATCGGATGTTGCAGATTGTTTTTATAAAATGCAGAATAATAATGAAGAAATAACATTTTCAAAATTACAAGAAGAAATGGTTGTGTCTGCTATTCGGGATGCGTATAAAAAATTTGCGGCAATTATAATTGAGAAAAAAGCTTGTAAAGTTGAAGACCTTGAATTTGCTATGAGTGAATGTTTGGGGCTGGAAGAAAAATTATATTTGTAAATAAAGAACAAATTATTTTACAATGAAAGATAAAGTTGTAGTTACCGGAATAAACGTAATTAGTGCATTGGGTTTAAGTATTTCTGAAACTTGGAAGAATTTATTGGAAGGAAAAAACGGTGTAAAAAAGATAAGTTTATTTGACCCTGTTGGTTTAGAAACACAGATTGCAGCTGAGTTGCCTGAAGGTTTTGATGAATATTCTAAAAAGTATATCAAAAAACGTATGGCAAAACAAATGACACGCGTTACTCAAATGAATACGGCTTGTGTTAAAGCATGTATTGAAGAAAATGAAATAGATTTTGATTATTTTGATAAAGACCGCTGTGCAGTGATTCTTGGAATTTTAAGTACAGGAAATTCCAGTTTAGAAAAAGATATTAATCCTAAAAATTCAATTCTTAAAGGGATGAACAATGCGGTAGCAGCATGGATTTCTATAGAGTACGGTTTTCAAGGTCCGAGTTATACTGTTGCCACAGCTTGTGCATCTTCGGCTTATGCCATAGCAAATGCTTATGACTTGATAAGTCGTGGTAATGCTGACCTTGTAATTGTTGGTGGTTCCGATTCAATTATCAATCCTGAAGAAATTTCCGGTTTTAACTCATTGTTCGCACTTTCGACAAATAATGAAGAACCTTCAAAAGCCAGCCGACCTTTTTCGAGAGACAGAGATGGATTTGTGATTGGTGAAGGAGCCGGAATTTTAATTCTCGAAAGTGAGAAATCTGCTCTGAAACGAAAAGCGAAGATTTATGCCGAAATAGCCGGATATGCTCTTGTTAGCGAAGCTTATAATATTATGTCTCCAAGTACCGACGGTGTTGGAATGGCAAAGACTATGGAAAAAGCAATGAAAAATTCTGGAGTTGAAAAGTCAGAAATAAATTATATTAATGCTCATGGAACTTCCACAATTTTAAATGATTTGTATGAGAGCAAAGCTATTAAAACTGTTTTTGGGGATCATGCAAAAAATATTGCAATTTCATCAACAAAGTCAATGCTTGGACATACAATTGCTGCTGCCGGTGCCATCGAAACTGCAATAACTGTTCAGTCGGTTTATGATTCAAAGGTTCACCCAACTATAAACTTGATTAATTCTGACCCTGAATTGGATTTAGATTATGTGCCAAACAAAAGTCGTGAACTTGATATTTCTTGTGCAATTTCAAATTCTTTTGGATTTGGAGGACATAATTCCAGTATTGTGATAAAAAAGTATTAGCCTGATTAATTCATGAAAATTAAAATTTTGTTTTATTTAAATATAAATCATAAGATTAGCAAAAATGATTTTACAAAAAACTTTTTCAAATTTTACCAAAAGTGCATTTCTTTTTTGCCCTACTCTTCGTTGCAAAGCCCTTGCAGTATGAGAATACAGCTTCAGGCTTTGACGTCTTGATTAGGACAAAAAATAAACGCATGAATTAATCAGGTTAGAGTCTTGCAATTTATTCATGAACTTTTCTTTATAATTTTTATTTTTTAATTTTTCTCTATGTATTTATTAAAAATATTATATTTTTGTACTTAAATATTTTTTAAATATATGGCTGAAATAACTGATCAAATTGCAAAAGAAGTAAAAGAAATTATAATTGATTTCTTTGCTAATGAATGCGAAGTTGATACTTCTGAAATAAAAGACTCAACACATATTTTTGATGACCTTGATGGAGATTCATTGATGTTTTTAGAGTTGATAGAGATATTTAAAGAAAAGTATGATTTGAATATCGAACTAAAAACTATCGGAAAATATAGTGTCAAAAATCCTGTTAGAACAATTGGTGAGCTTATTTCTATGCAAATGTTGATTATCGAACATGAAAATGCCATTCTAAACAAATCATAGCAAAATAATGATTTATGGATGTGGAGTAGATATTGAAGAAATTATTAGATTTGAAAAATATAATCTTGCTCCACTTTCTTCCAGCTTTCTCTCAACAATTTATACTCAAAAAGAATTAGAGAATTATTCTTCATATAAAAAGTTTTTTACTACTTGTCTTGCACTTGGTTTTTCGTGTAAAGAAGCTTTTTTTAAAGCTTTTAATATGAACGTCAAGGATTATGATTTTAAAGATATTGAATTGATTTTTTTGTCAGACCCTGCTAATCATAGAATAAGTATTAATTTTTATGCTTTTGCAAAAAGTTTGATGAAGAATAATAAAATATCATTAGAATCTGCTACATATTTTTTTAATGAATCTTTTGTAAAATTTGATTGCATTTTAATAAAATGAAACAAAAAGAAGCACATTTTTTTCCGGCTTTTGTAATAAAATATACTGGTAAAGAAATTAAAGTTCTTGAAAATAATTCTATTGAATTATACCCATATCTAAATAAAGCTTCTGAAATATTAGATGTTGACCTAAGAAAATTCGATATTGTAAATAATGATTATTTATCCGATGAATTAAAAAATCAATATCTTACTTATATTTTTAGCTGCATATTTTCGGATATACTAAATTCAAAAAATATTAAACCTGATTATGTTGCTGGTTTTAGCATGGGTTTGTATGCGGCAATGTATCATTCAAAAGTTGTTAATTTCGAGAGTGGTCTTTTATTGATAAAAAAAGCATATCAACAAGTTAAAGAAATTCTTTCAGGCAGTGAGTATGCTATGGCTACAGTAATTGGATTTGAACAAGAAGACCTGATTCATACTTTAAAAAAATGGACAAGCATTGAATTAGTAATTAAAAATGGTGCTTACTCATTTATTATTACCGGAGAAAAAACTGAAATCAAAGAATCAATAAATTTTTTAATTAGTGAAGGAGCAATACATACAAGCATACTTAATGTTTCGAATTCCTATCACACAAAATTGTTGAAAAATCACAAGCAGAAGTTTATTTCTCTTGTTAATGATTTTGCTATTTCTGACAGCGAAATTCCAATAGTTTCATTTGTTGACAGTAAAATCATTAAACATTCAGATGAAATAAAACAAGAAGTTGTTAGAAATATTATTAGTAAACTCGATTTTTATAAAACTATTATTTATTTGAGTGATAATAATGTTAAATCAATATTGGAGTGTGGTCCCGGAGATAGTTTGTATGTTAGTAGCAAATTTATCAAAGGTGATTTTGACTTTCGGTCAATTGCAAAAGCTCGATTAAAATCCCAATAATTTAGTTAATATTTATAATAATTTTTTAACTTTGAATATAATTAATGGTTTTTATCTGGCTAAGGGTTGGTAGATAAAAAGCATTAACGGTTGTTATCTACAAGTTACCGCCAAGTGTAAAAACAGTAACAACCATACAAATTGAAAAATAAACTATTATATAGAAACGAAAAAAAATAACTAGCCAATAAAGTGCACCCAATGTTTTTTGTTAAATTTATAACATAAACGAAGATATTATAATGAACAATTTAGGAAATCAGTTAATACCGTGGTTAGTTAGAACAGCCAAAATGCTAGATTATTATCAAAATAAAGAACTTCAATCACTTGGTTTTGATTTAACCAAAGAACAATTTGTAGCACTTAAAATATTGTCGGATTGTAATGGTGCGTCTCAAAACAAATTAGCTTGCATAACGAACCGTGATAAAACATCAATGACAAGACTAGTGAATACCTTGGAGAAGAAAAACTATATAGCCAGAATCCCCTCCCAAGAAGACAAAAGAATCAACCAACTATTTATAACAAAAGCAGGTGAGAAAATATTAAACGATGTGACTCCATATGTGATAAAAAACATAGATAAATTACAAAAAGGAGTAAACGTGGATGAAACGAATATGATAATTGATGCATTAAAGAGAATACAAAAAAATATAGGGGAACTAGATGATTGCTAGTTTTAACAAATAGAAATCTTACAATATTGACCAATCTACCTCAAACACATTAATAAAAAGTGATTTGCAAATTCATCAAATCAAGGATTCGTTTGAGAAACACCCTCATTTTTAATAAAATAGAAAGAACTAATTCCTTTAATATTATTTTATATAAAAGTGAACAACTATTAAAAACATTTCGTATATTTGACACCATTGTCAAACACTAATGTTAAACCTTATGATTACAGATAATATCGAAATAACTGAAATTGAAACTAAAATAATTGAAGCTGCGAACAAAGTATTTTTGGAATATGGTGTTGATTCAGCCAAAATGGGACAGATAGCAGATGAAGCTAATATTAGTCGTACATCTTTAAATTACTATTTTAGGAGTAAGAACCATTTGGTTAAGAAAGTTCTAAATAATTTAGAAAATAAAATAGTCCCTACTGTATCGTCACTTATTAGCGATGAGACTATGCCTCTAATTGTTAAAATTGAATCCTTTGTTGATGAATATATTAACCTTATAATCAAACATCCAATGGTTCCTTCATTTATGGCATGGGAATTAACTCGTGAACCCGACTGGATTATTCAGTTAATTAAACAGCGCAATTTGAATTTTGATAAATTAATTTTTCAAATTGATGATGAAATTAAATCTGGTAATGTTGTTTCATTCACTTTAGAGGATTTATTTGTAAATATTTTCGGATTATGTGCTTTCCCATTTGTAACAAAAGCTCTATTAATGGAATTCTTTTTTGATCAAAATGAGGAAAAACTATCAAAGTTTATGTTTACACGAAAAGATGAAGTAAAAAGAATCTTACGTAATTGGTTGAAGCCTGATTGATCTTTTTTGCAATTGATTTGACAGCAGTGTCAAACTTTATTGTCGAATTAAAAAAAGAGAGAATATGAAAACATTTAGATTAGGAGTCGACATAGGTTCCACAACCGCAAAGGCGGTATTGACTGATTTAGCAGAGAATATAATATTTTCAAGTTATGTAAGACATAATACACGAATTAATGAAACACTAATAACTTTATTAAGTGATATATACAATAAATATGGAGATATAAATATACAAACGGCATTTTCAGGTTCTACAGCAATGGGAATTGCTGAAAATACAAATACTTTATTTATACAAGAAATAATTGCAGCTGCATCACTTGTTGTAAAACGATATTCCGGTGTGAAAAGTCTTATTGATATTGGCGGAGAAGATGCAAAACTGGTACTATTCTCAAATTTTAAAAATCCTGATATCAGAATGAATGGAAATTGTGCAGGAGGTACGGGAGCTTATATTGACCAAATGGCTGCATTATTAAATGTTACTATTTCAGAATTGAATGATTTAGCATGGAAATCAACAAAAATATATCCCATTGCTTCACGCTGTGGAGTATTTGCTAAAACCGACATACAAAATTTGGTGAGCCGAAAAATAAATATGGCTGATATAGCTGCCTCTATTTTTGAAGCGGTAGCTGGACAAATTATCAATACCCTTGCAAGAGGTTGTTCTATTGAACCTGAGATACTCTTTTGTGGGGGACCATTAACTTATATTAGTTATTTGAGAGAATCATTTTCAAGACTTTTAAAAATTAATAAAGAAAGTATCATTGTTCCGGAACATGCTGAAATGTTTACCGCATTGGGAACTGCCTTATCAATTACTACTACTCAGAAAATTATTAGAATTACTGAGTTTATAGATATTATAAAATCAGCTAAACAAAGTTCTTCTGAAAATAGCACACTCAATCCATTGTTTAATAATAGTAGTGAATTTGCAAGTTGGGAAGCCAACCGACATGTTATTACAATACCACAAAAAAAGTTAAAAAACGAAGGAAAATACTTTTTAGGAATTGATTCAGGGTCTACAACAACAAAGGTTGTCATCCTTGATCTTGAAGGTTCTCTAGTGTATCATTATTATAAAAACAATAATGGAAAACCTTTAGAAGCAGTTATTGAAGGGTTAAATGAATTTGGACTTCAACTTAAACAAAACAACTCGATAATTCATATAGCAAAATCAGCAGTTACAGGTTATGGTGAAGAATTGATTAAATCAGCTCTGGGTATTGATTATGGAGTAGTTGAAACAGTTGCTCATTTTGTTGCAGCGCAAAAAATTGAACCCGAAGTATCTTTTGTTCTTGACATTGGCGGACAAGATATCAAAGCTATATTTGTTAACAACAATACCATTTCAAATATTGAAATTAATGAGGCATGTTCTTCAGGCTGTGGCTCATTTGTAGAAGGATTTGCCAATACACTTGGGTATAAGCCCGGGGAATTTGCAACACTTGCAACACAATCAAAAGCTCCCTACGACTTAGGCTCACGCTGCACGGTTTTTATGAATTCAAAAGTAAAGCAAGCTTTACGAGATGGAGCAACGGTTTCTGATTTGTCCGCAGGTTTGGCATATTCGGTTGTTAAGAATTGCCTAAATAAAGTATTAAGAATAAAAAGCAATTCAGGTATTGGAAATATCATTGTGGTGCAGGGTGGTACTTTTAAGAATAAAGCAGTATTTAGGAGTCTTGAACTATTATCAGGAAAAAAAATAGTAGTATCGGATAAACCTGAATTAATGGGTGCTTACGGAGCAGCATTATATGCTTTGAAGAAAAGTATGTCAGAAACATCTATGAGTACATTTATTGGATTCAAAAATCTAGATAATACGGTTAACTATTCAACAAAACTTTCAACTTGCTCCGGGTGTACTAATAACTGCCAAATTACCACTTACAAATTCCCGAATGGAGGTAAATGCTTTTCCGGTAATAAATGTGAAAAGGTATTTACAAATAACATTACTGCAATTACCCGAGGATTGAATATTTTCGATTACAAACGACAGATTCTGTTTAACCGTGAGCCTAAACTCAGGTTTTCCTCAAATAAAATTCGCATTGGTATTCCAAGGGTATTAAACATGTACGAAAATTATCCTTTCTGGCAATCACTATTCTCTAATTGCGGTTTCGATGTTGTACTTTCCGATGAAAGCAATCATGAACTTTATAAAAAAGGAATTGGGGCATTAATGTCAGACAATATTTGTTTCCCTGCAAAACTTGCGCATGGTCATATTGTTAACCTAAGAGAAAAAAAGGTAAACCGTATTTTTTTACCTTTTGTAGTTTATGAGAAGAATGAACATAAAAATTCATCAAACAGCTATAATTGCCCAATTGTAACAGGGTATTCCGAAGTATTGAAAAATACCACTTTTTTAACTGAGTCTATCGATATTCCTTTCGACTCACCTGCTATAAATTTTAACAATATAAAGCTGCTTAAGAAGGCATGTTGGAATTACTGCAATGAATTAGGGGTGTCCAGTGGAACATTCAATAAAGCTTTTAAAACATCCTTAATTGCTCAAAATGATTTTAAAGCTCAAGTAAAACTGAAAAATACAGAAATACTTGCTGATGCGATTAAGAATAAAAAACCAGTGGTTCTAGTAGCTAGTCATCCGTATCATATTGATAATCTTATACATCAACAAGTTTCTCAAATTCTATCTGATTTAGGTGTTAGTATAATTAATGAAGATATCGCTTATAGTGATAGCAATGAAGGTTTTCATTCTTTCCATACTGTTTCTCAATGGGAATATCCTAACCGCATACTACAGGCTGCATGGTGGGCTTCTCAACAAAAAAATTCGATTGGTTTTATCCAATTAAATTCATTTGGGTGTGGACTTGATTCATTTATAATGGATGAAATTAGTGACCTGACCAAACGTTCGGGTTTGTCATTTGCTCTGGTTCGAATTGATGAAATATCGAGTCCGGGTTCTACCAAGCTAAGGTTACGTTCACTGGTAGAATCACTAAAATTAAAAATAAATACTGTTCAACATGATAAACAACTCGCATTATGAAAAATGAACATGCCATTTTTACAAAAAAAGATACATCGAGAACTATTCTGGTACCTTGGTTTTCAGAATTTTATTCACCATTTATACCTGCGTTAGGTAAGCTACTTGGTTATAAAATTGAAAATTTGCCTCCTTCAGATAATATTTCAATTAATTATGGCTTAGAATATGCTAATAATGAAATTTGTTACCCTGCAACTTTAGTTGTTGGCGATATTATATGCGCCTTAAAAAGCAAAAAATATAAATTAGATGAGATTGCAATTGGTATAACACAAACCGGGGGACAATGTAGAGCAACAAACTATATTTCTTTGATAAAAAGGGCTATGGAACATGCCGGATTTAGTAATGTACCGATTGTTTCTGTTGCTCCTTCCAACTCAACCTTTAACAAACAACCAGGTTTTAAACCTAATTGGTTAAAAGTTATTAAACCCGCTTTTATCGGATTGCTTTTTGCCGATAGTATCTCTCGTTTGTATTACACTACGGCTTCTCGCGAAAAGGGTAGTTTAAAATCAAAAATATTAAAAGAAAAATATTTATTTCATGCAATTGAACTATTGGAAAATAGAAAAGAAAATAGGCTTCTTTCCTTATTAGATGACGCTATTGTTGATTTTAATAAGGTTTCGTTTTCGAATGTTAATATAAAGTCTGTAGGTGTTGTTGGTGAAATATATATTAAGTACAATACTTTTGGGCATTTCAATATGATTGATTGGTTAATTGAAAATCAGGTTGAAGTTGTACTCCCACCATTAATGGAGTTTTTTATGCAATCATTTGTTAATTCGAAGGCTTGCGAAAAGGACTTTATAAACCCCAAAAACCGTTTAGGTTTTGTAAATAATATTTTAGAATTATTAGCCAACAAGCATATTGATAAATATGAAAAAAAATTGGAGCAATCAAATTATTACAGACCGGTATACAATATTAATCATTCGGCACAGCTTGCATCTAAAATACTTAACCTTAACAATCAATATGGTGAAGGGTGGCTTATTCCTGCCGAAATTGCATCCTTTTCAAACCAAAATATTAACGATGTAATTTGTATTCAGCCTTTTGGATGTCTAGCTAATCATATTGTAGGTAAAGGCATGGAAATGAAAATCAAAAGTCTTTATCCCGATGTAAATCTTTTGTATCTCGACTTTGATTCGGGCATGAGCAAAGTTAATATTCTAAATAGACTTCATTTTCTAGTACAAAACAATACAAAATCCACGTCATATGTCACTAAATAACCAAACAGAGTTGGCTATTATTGAAGCTGCCCGAAAAATATTTATCAGTAAAGGCTATAGCGGAACCACCATGGAAAAAATAGCTACTGAAGCTAATGTAAGTAAGGCATCACTACATTATTATTATAGATCAAAAGACAAACTTTTTGAGATTGTATTATCAGAAGTACGTGAAATAATACAAGAAAAACTAATCTTGATTATTAAATCAGAGGATAATATTGAGGTAATAATTAAGAAAATAAATGATGTATATGTTGAAACACTAATTAATCACCCTTATCTCCCAAATTTCATTATCAACGAAATTTCAAGCAATCCTGAAAAAATAGTAAAAATACTTTTAGGAGATAAACTATCAACTTTTACTATTTTAAGAATGATGGTTATTATTCGAAATAAAACATTTAAAGGGAATAAAGATGTTGTTAATTCATATGACCTCATTCTTAATGTAATCTCTCTTAATGTTTTCCCATTTCTTATTCGCCCAATTATCAAAAACATCTTTAAAATTGAAGATGAGCAATTCAATTCATATATGAATAATCGAAAATCAGGGTTGTCAACTTTTCTATTTAAAGCCTTAAAACAGTAAAATATCTAAAATAATTGAGACTATGAAAAATCCAATCTAAATAATAGATACCCAAATAAGAAAATCAAATGCATATTCCTTTATTAACTGTTTATGAATAGAACTAGTACAAATGAATAAACACCAGGCGGTAACACGCGGTCATAAGGCATAGCTTGCCGCAGGCGCAACACAAGCTACGTCTCATACCGCCACCGTTATTAAAAAACCTAATAGAATAATTTTTTGCGATATTTTCATTTGTCGATATTTTCACATAAAGACAAATCTTTATTTTCTTAGTTGTAATTTCAGTGAAAAAAATAATATTAATACTCAAAAATGCTTGGTGAAAGTTTTTATATAAGAGCCATTAGATAATGTCTTTTCCTTTTTTAATTAACCACAATTTCCCTACGTTCTCATAAAAATCCTGTAAAGGAAGTTTTGTTTTTAATACACAATTAAAAAAGTTGTATTTCGATAAATCGTGGTCAATAATTTGGTCTTTCACTTCATCATGATAATCAGTCCCGGGCATTGGTGTCAGTATTGTGTATCCTGCATAAGTAACTTTGTGAGAATTGGCATATTCTGACATTGCTTTGAAATCGTCTAAATCATAATCGTTAGGAATTACATAATTTCCTCTGAGCATAATTTCGTTTTGATGAAAAACGTCAATAGCTTTTGAAATATATGAAGCCGAAGAATTTTTATTGTATTTTTTTAATTCTGCATCACGATAAGATTCAAAGCCACAAATCACAATCTTTAGTCCGTTTCTCGCCATTTTCTCGATTAGCTTAGGATACTTGACAGCTGTGTCTGACCTAATATCCATAATGATAATCTTTTTTATTCCTTCTTCTTCTATCCTGTCAAAAAGCTTGTCGATGAAATTTATATTCACGGTGGTATTTGCATCGGCAAAACGAACAATATCGTAATCAATTTCTTTTAGTTCTTCGATAATGCTTTCTATTTCTCTTTGAAAATATATTCCATCATGTTCTTTCCAAATTGAACAAAAAGTGCATTTATAAGGACATCCAAGAGAAGTGTAAATATAAGTTGTTGGAGTTGGTGCTCCACCTACTTTATAAGTTTCTTTCCATCTGTTAAGATAATTTCTATTGATTTTCAGGAAATCTTTTCCGGCACAATCATAAGTTTTTCTAACACCTTTTGTTTTTATAAAAGTCGAGCCATTGTTTAGATAAATTCCTGCAACTGATGTCAATGGTAATCCACGCTCTTTGGCTTCAATCATGTCGCGAAATTCATAAGCCGAATGTCCTGTGAATGCAACGTCAATTGAAGAATTATATGAATCTTTTAAATTTAAAGTTATATGAGTGCCACCAATTGCTGTAAGTATTTCAGGGTTTTCTTCTTTTACTGTCTCAAGAATTTCTACTCCATAATAAAATTCTGAGGTAATAACAGTAGTTCCTACAACATCAGGTTTATGTTTGCGAATCAATTGTCTGACCAATTGTTTTAAAGGAGGTGTTTCGGGAATTAAATCATATTCACCTTTGGTTTCGAAAAAAATTACATCGTGATTGTTTTCAACAGAAGCGGCAATAGTTAGTAATCCCAAGGGAGGACCTATTAGCTTTTTATGAATAAAATGTTTGGCTTCTTCAGGTGCGTTTTCTAAAATGCTGTTGTGAGGTGAGCGAGGAGTATTTATAAGTAGAATTTTCATAAAAAAATGATAATTTGAACTTTAGTCTGATAATTTGTTTGTTATTATTAGATTGCTAAAATAGATATAAATATTTTATTATTCCCCTAATCTGGATAAATCCAGACGGGCAGACTAAAAAAACAAATCCCAAAAGACAAATAACAAATAAATTCCAAACCTGTTGATAATTGGCTGTTAGCAATTACTAAATATATTTTAAGTTCTGTGTGAAAAAATCTATAGAATTCATATTTTTGTAAGTGGAAAACTTTCTGAAATAGAAAAAAACAGGCCTCAATTTTAGAAAAAGTCTGAATTAATTCTTAGTAATTTCTTTGCCTCGGTCCTAAAGGATGTAAATTACTAACAATCAATTCATCCTTTAGGAACGAGGCGAAAATTGATTGGGTGAATTTTACATCCTTTATTGGACTATTAGTTTTAATTAGACAAATTATATTTTAATATTTATAGAAAATGATGACAGTAAAAGAAGTAATAGATAAATTAAAAGCAAATGCAAATTCCAAGAGTTTAGAGGGAATGTCACATTTTGGGATAGAGGTTTCACAACGTCTTGGTGTTTCAATTCCCAATTTACGAAAACTCGCAAAAGAAATAGGAAAAGACCACAAACTCGCTTTGGAACTTTGGAAAACAGGAATATCCGAAGCTCGTATTTTAGCTTCTATGATTGGCGAACCCGAAAAGCTTACAGAAAAGCAAATGGAAGATTGGATTAAAGATTTCAATTCGTGGGATGTTTGTGACCAAACCTGTATGAATCTTTTTGAAAAATCACCAATTGTGCTGAAAAAAATTCATGATTGGTCAAAGAGAGATGAAGAATTTGTTAAAAGAACTGCTTATGCTCTGATAGCTTGCCTTGTGTGGCATGATAAGAAAATGCCTGATGATGATGTTTTAAAATTTTTTCCACTGATAAAAAACGGAGCAGACGATAACAGGAACTTTGTCAGGAAAGCGGTAAACTGGGCATTAAGAAATATTGGAAAAAGAAATATAAATCTGAATAAAGAAGCTATAAAATTTGCCAAAGAAATTAAACAGATAGATTCAAAAGTTACACGATGGATTGCTGCGGATGCTATTAGAGAACTTGAAAGCGAAGCAGTTCAAAAAAGGTTGAAAAAATGAAATCCTTCCAGCATAAATTTTTTTAGAGTTCAAAACTCTCTTGTTTATATGCCCCCAATAACATACTTAGCTACAGCCAATACTGAAATAACATTATCAATTGTAATTTTTGAAGGTATAGGAAACAATCTGTTTGCACAACTAAAAGATTATAATATGTTTATGTTTAAAGTGAAATATAGTTTTTAGTGTTAAACTATAGCAACAAATAATATTTATTTTAAGATGGTAAATTAGGAAAAAAGGTGGAGGGAAAAAGATATGATTATCTTATGCGAATGTTAATAAATAAAAGGTTGTCAGCTTTGAAGCAAGAATGGATTATCTTAACTTTGCCAAATGGAAATTAAAAACAGATTTATATTTAGTAGATTGAAGAGAAGATAAAATAAAATCATTAATTTAGTATTATTAAAAGAATGAAAAATAATTTGATTATAAATACAATATATAATGAAGATTGCTTAATAACTATGTCTAAAATGCCAGACAATTTTATTGACTTAGTTGTTACATCACCACCTTATGATGGCATGAGAACATATAATAATTATATTTCCGGGAATAAATCAAAATTGAATGGATATTCTTTTAATTTTGAGCAAATAGCAAAAGAATTGTTTCGTGTAACAAAACAGGGTGGAGTTGTTGTTTGGGTCGTTGGTGATGAAACCATTAATGGAAATGAAACAGGAAATTCTTTTAGACAAGCTATTTTTTTTAAAGAATGTGGATTTAATTTGTTTGACTCAATGATATATTCTAAACCCCCTAGAGGTGCAGTTGGTAATAATAACACATATTGGCAGGCATTCGAATATATGTTTGTGTTTAGTAAAGGTAAACCAAAGACAATAAATCTATTAAAAGATCGTATGAACAAAGAGGCAAGAAATGGTGATTCTGGGACAAAGCGTCTAGTAAATGGTGATTTATTACAATTAAAGCGAGGTGGATATGAAAAGTATGGGAGAAGAACTAATATATGGGAATATAATATAGGAAAAGGTCATTCTTCAAAAGATAAAATAGCACACGAACATCCTGCAATATTTCCAGAGAATTTAGCAAAAGATCATATATACACATGGAGTGATAAAAATGATTTGGTTTATGATCCAATGATGGGTAGTGGAACTGTTGCGAAAATGTCAATACAATTAAGAAGGAATTATATTGGAAGTGAAATAAACAAAAATTATTGTAATATTGCAGAGAAAAGAATATCTCAATTAATATTACAATATGATTTGCTGTGAATGTAATAAAAATGAAGCCACAATAAAAGAGTATTGTGAATCTTGTTATAATGAAACAAAAATATGTCGTAGATGCCAGCAACGAAAAAGTATTTTTGAATTTGAAAAGAATCAAAAAAGCATAGCTGGTAAAGTATCTCGAAGAGGTGAATGTAAAGAGTGCCGTAGATGGAAAAACCCAATATCTAAAAAAGCAAGATTAGAATATGAAAAAAATCATCCAATGCCGCCTATTGGAAAACCATTTTTTTGTCCAATTTGTGAAAATACAATAATTAGACAATATAAAAATGATGTTATATTGGATCATTCTCATATAGATGGTAAAATAAGAGGTTGGATTTGTAGGCAATGTAATTCAAGTATAGGTATGATGGATGAAGATATTAACATATTACAAAGAGCAATAAAATGGATACAAGGAACATTAAAATTACTCATATCAATATAAACCTACTTTCAACTTGTATGAAATTGCCTTATTTATCTTAATCTGCACCAGCCTTGGATTGCTGCAGATGCTATCAGAGAACTTGAAAGCGAAGCTGTTCAAAAAAGATTGAGAAAATCAAAAAAATCTTAGTAAAAGTTTTAACTAATGAGCCAGAATTTTATTGAAAAGCAATTTTGTTAAAATAAAAGACTTCTCTCTTTTTCAAACTTGCATTTCTAATTTTTTGGTAGCCCCATGTGATAAAATAATTATCATACCAATGAGCAATATCGCTGTTGTAATTTGTTCTTACAGCATCATTTTTGAATTTTGTTGGAATCTTTATTGATTCTTTTTTTTCAATAACTTCCGTTCCTTCAATAATTTTTGAATGTAAATAGCCACCGGCACTATAAATCATAACAATGCTTTCTTCGTCTTTAAGGATTTTAACTCTTTCTTTTAATTTATAGCTTATTATGTCCATAATTTCAAGAGTGTTATCCCAGATTAGCTTACCATCTTTATCAAAAGCGGCGATGATAGCATGAGTATATCTCCAGCCATCGAAAACTTCTACTGTATAGGCTCTTCCATAACTATCGTAACGCCATTCAGTATGATATTCGGGATAATATGCTTCGGCAATAACGATGTATTGCCCATTTTTTTGAAATATTTCATCATGTACCAAAAGATTATAACCAACATTAACTGTTTTGCCTTTTTGATTTTTTTTGATTATTCTTTTTTTAAGCTGAGCACTTATTGTTGCATAGAAATTTTTAAATTTATTGAA
>Ga0307991_1000727_pt1 | contig 23595 bp, 17 predicted proteins | sample EllFjometagen131_FD_203146 | JGI IMG/M metagenome (GOLD analysis project Ga0307991, IMG submission 203146) | Marine microbial communities from Ellis Fjord, Antarctic Ocean - #131 | ecosystem: Environmental > Aquatic > Marine > Unclassified | place: Southern Ocean | collected 2014-10-08 | reverse complement strand
CTCCGCATACGTAACAGGAACTATTGCGGTTGATGGCGATAACGGCGATGTGGTTGTCTTTAATATGGTGTCTTACGACGCATCCGGCAATCCGGGCGTTACCGGCACAGCGACATACACCTTTGATAAGGTTGGTCCTGTGGCGCCGACGTTTGATATCGGAACCGGTACCTACAATGCAGCTCAGAATGTAACTCCGACATTGGCCGGGGATGCGGCTGCAACCTATTATACTCTTGACGGTACCGACCCGGATGATACCAAGACAGCCTATACTTCGGGAACGGTTACCGTGGATAGTAGCGACGGTGATGCCGTAACGCTGAAGATGGTTTCTTATGACGCTTCTGAAAACACGGGAACTGTGGCAACGGCCACCTATACTTTTGATAAAGTTGGTCCAGTGGCTCCGACGTTTGATATCGCAACCGGAACCTACAATGCAGCCCAGAATGTAACCCCGACATTGGCCGGGGATGCTTCTGCAACCTATTATACTCTTGACGGTAGCGATCCGAATGATACCAAAACGGCTTATGCCAATGGATCAGTCGCTGTGGATGGTGATGACGGTGTTGTCGTAACAATGAAAATGGTTTCTTATGACAATCTCGGAAACAAGGGGTTGACGGCTACCGAAGTTTATACTTTTGATAAAGTGGGCCCAGTAGCTCCGACGTTTGATATCGCAACCGGAACCTACAATGCAGCCCAGAATGTAACCCCGACATTGGCCGGGGACGCTTCTGCAACCTATTATACTCTTGACGGTAGCGATCCGGATGATACAAAAACGGTTTATACCAATGGATCGGTCGTTATGGATGGTGATGACGGCGTTGTCGTAACACTTAAAATGGTTTCTTACGATGTCACCGGCAACATGGGTACAATAGGTACAGCATCTTATACCTTTGACAAAGTTGCACCAACACCGGAAATTACCGTACCGGGGGCTGACAGTTATGTCACCAGTGCATCATACTCGATACAGGGAACTGCTGTTGACGGTACCGGAAGCGGTGTGTCCAAGGTTGAGGTCAGCACCGACAACGGTGCAACATGGAATGAGGCGACTATCAACGGTACATGGAGCTATGCCGCCACGTTGGCACAAGGGGCCAACATCATCAAGGTAAAAGTTACAGATACTGTCGGGAACGTCTCAGATGAGATTGCTGGTTCCACATTGACCTACTATCCGTCATTGACGATTTCGGTGGACGGGCAGGATGTCACCGACGGCGAGATCTATGTGCCCAACATTGCAGGGAATAATTCAAGAACGATTATTGTGACCGGCGGTAGTGCAAATTACGCTGATTATACTTGGACGTTCGACCCTGCAGCCACGACAGGCGCCTTGTCGGCCGGATCGGCAAACAATGAAAAGGTGTTTACAGCGACCGTGTCCTCAGAAGGCGATGAGAACCTGACAATTCAAGATCCTACCGATACTGGTTTTTATAGTGCGACATTGACCCTGCATGTTGTCAGTTACGGGATGTTGGGGGACATTGGGGTTGTAAAAAACCAGGCCTCTTTGTATTCGGTTGTTGGTGCAATTGGGGATATCGCCTGGGAAATTATCGAAGGTGCCACGGTTTCTGGTACTCCTATCATTTCCGGTGTTAAAAATATTAATGCAACCGTAACACCGGTTAGCGCTGGAATCTTTAAAATCAAGGCGACAGACGGGACAACCACTGCATTTTCAGAAAAAACAGTCGAAGTTGTCGAACCGATTACGGTAACACCTGAATATACAGGCATAGCCGATACCGGTACGCTTCAATTTACCATAGCCGGCGGTAAGGGTGCCGGTAATCCGGCAAACTATACCCTGGCTGTTGATCCGACAACGGCCGGTGTCATAAATGCAACGACGGCTTTGTTTACACCGTCTGCCGGCGAGGGCGTCCGGACGTTTAAGATAACTGCAACGGATAAAACCTACACCGCAATCAGCGGCGAATCAGTGACCGTTACAGTAACGGATCCGGTTGAGATCAATCTGGATGCAACCGTTGTGTTTGAATCGGCCGGTGATGCATATACCTATACGGCAACAGGTGGAAGCGCTTCAACGTATGTGTGGACATCCAGTAACGCCGCCGCCGGTACGATTGATGCGAGCACAGGTGAATTTACACCTGCCGTGGTTACCGGAACCGCTGAACAGGCGTCAATCAGGGCAACTGATTCCAGTTATGATAATATCTACAGTGAAATTGACATAACGGTTTATCCGGGCGTCGCGGTATCCAACCTGCCGGAAGGAACACCAGTTGTACCTGCCGGAGAAACATGCGCCACTATATTCGAGGCGGTCGGTGGTTCCGGAAATTATGAATGGCAGCTGACCAATGCGGATGGTTCCCTTGGAGACTGGGTTTCGAGTGAAACGTATGCGTTTACGGCACCCTATAAGGATGGTGAAGATATACTACCATTTGCAGGAGAATATACGGTAACCCTGCGTGACATCGATAATCTGGATTTTATCACCGAGTTTACAATCAATGTGCCCCTGAAACTTGTGCCGGAATATTGGGTATTGACTGAAGATACTGCTGATTTCGAGATCAAGGTGCTCGGTGCTCCTGCGGGGACCGTTTTCGGAATTGTTCAGCTGGATTCAGAATACGCAGATGTAACCGGACTTGAAGGATACGGTGCCTTTGGCGTCGGTGATGGAAATTCTCCTGAGGAAACATTTGCGTATACAACGGATCTGGTTCCGGACGGTATGGATTATATCTCTTTCAAACTGGAGATTACAGCTGATGATGAGGATTTGATGGCATTGAATCTCGACCTGGTCGAATCCGGCACCTATCGGGTTATTCCCATCGGTACCTACGCGGGTGTCATCCGGGATGCCGTGACCAACGAGCCGATTAATGGGGCTTATGTAAAGCTCATCGCTCCCAGGCCTGAATCTGTCGTGGTTCCCGGCAGTGATAAAGTGACGCTGCCCGCCGATCCCTATTTGAGAATAACCTCAGACGGTGCCTTTGCATTTGAGCTGCCGGCCACCGGCGCAGTTTATCAGTTCATGGTGAGCATGGTCGGCTATGTCACAAAGACGTTTACCTCTGATGATCTGGCGGATAACAGCGATGTGCTTATTAGTGCGACTCCCGCCACACCGCTGCATATCAGGGGCGAGGTGAGTCCTTTTGAATCCGGCGATATCGTAACGCTGATGATTGACGGAGAGGTTGTCGGTGTTCGTATCACCGACTTTCAGGGGGCTTTTAATTTTGATTTTGAAACCGATCCCGGGGCCAGTGACTATACCTTGACGGCGGTGAGCGAAACTGCCTATGGGGATATTACTGTTTCCGGAGCACTTCCCATTGAAAATGCTAATATCGATTTGGACGCTGGATTCCAGCTGATAGTCGAGGCTGACATCCCTTACGATAAAACAGACGCGATTTACGGGTCGGTTCTGCTTGTCAGAATTACGGCAAAAGACGGCGACGATCCGGTGACCAACTTTCCCAACGGTCTTGTACTGACCCTGCCCTTTGATTTGGGGCAGGTGGCACCCGGCGCGTTTGAATCCGGAGACATGGCCGTATACCATGCCGCTAACGAGAGTGATCTGCTCGTCGGCGATGGGATTATCGTGGAGCTGAAAGACATTCTGACCGTCGATTATATCGGTGACGGTCAGACCGGATATGTTACCTTCCGGGTGGACTCGCTGTCGGTTTTCGGCATTGGGCCAGGTTCCGGTGGATTGAACGATCACAGCGATGACAGTGTCTGTTTTATTTCCAGTGTCGCAGGCGCTTCCGGCATGACGCTGCCGGTGTCCGTTATGGGCCTGGTCGGATTATTTGCCACCCTGCTGCATTGGACGGGAAAGAAATCCAATCGGTAACAGATGCTTTTACGGGGCCGGACACGGCCCCGTAAAAGAACTGTCTTGAAAATTCAAAATATAGAACACCATATCTACTTAAATTGAGCGATTAGATTTTCGCAGTTAGCTATTAAGCTTAATGATTACAGGATGTTTATTATTTCAAACGTTAACCTGTCGGGTATTATTTCTCATCAACGTATTGCCCTTGTTTGTAAAGCTAAACGCTAATGGCTAACTGCTAATCGCTCTATTTTGAATCCAGTGATACAGGAGAGAAAATATGATTAAAAAAAAGATGCTAATTGCAGCGGTCTGTGGTTTCCTGCTGCTTGCCGGCGGAAATGCCATGGCCCAGGACAGAGATTTTTACGTCGGTGTTTCCGGGTTATATGCCATTGAGAGCATTGATTCGGATAACACCCAGGATAAATTCAGCAACCCGGTGACCATCGATTTTGACAGTTCATGGGGTGTTCAGGTAAAGGGCGGACTGGTTCTTAATAAACTGATTTCAGTTGAGGCCGTTGTTGAAAATATTACGCCGTTTCAAGCCGATCTGGATGCCGGTGAAGCTAAAATCTATGTCACTCAATTCTCCATAAACGGAAAAATTACCTGCCCGGCCTTTGACACGTTTGTCCCGTATCTCATTGGCGGTGTCGGATACCTGAACGGTTTCGAAGATATCGATTATGCCGGGGAAACATCCAAAACCAGCAACTGGGGGTTGAGTGCCCGTGGCGGGGCTGGACTCGATTATTTTTTAACCGATGCCATGGCCCTCAATTTTGAGTCGACCTATACTACCGGGTTCGGTGATGTGGACTATGTAACGTATACAGCCGTTTCTTTGGGTGTGTCTTTTTATTTTTAAATGATGTTGTATTTTTCCAGGTCCGATTATCCTGACATTCAAAAGAAGGGAGCGGTGTTGTGCGGCTCCTTTTTTTTGTAGCATTGCAGGGCAATATTCTTTTCACACAGGCGCAAGGTTCGAAAAAAAATAATTTTGAAGCATGCCATTTGATTGTTGATTTATGATTAAAAAATAAATAAATTTTGCAACCTGAAACACCTGTAATCGGTATTTTGCCTGTCGGTGGGCACAGCCCACCCTACGATGGGTTGAAATCAGAACCCGAAACCGAATACCGATTAACCCATTTGATGTTTCCTGCTTGACTAAGGTGGCTGCTTTGACTATTATCGCCTGAAATCAAACAAGATACTCAGAATGCAGAATATCTTTTTAACCGCGAACCGATAACCGTGAACAGTTATTAGTTTTTATTTATTTAAACCATATGGGTAATCGTAATGACTGATATGCCCCTGAAAACAATTGTACAGGATCTGGGCGCTAAAAGCATTGCCATTGTACAGGAAATGGGCCAAATGGCATTTTTTTTCGGGCAGGCTTTTATCCTTATTTTTTCACGCCCTTTTCAGATCTCTAAATTTATCCAGCAGGTGTATTTTATCGGCGCCAGGTCGGTATTTGTGATCTGTCTGACCGGTGGGTTTACCGGCATGGTGCTCGGGCTGCAGGGATATTATACACTGGTAAAATTCGGCTCCGAGGGGATGCTGGGGGCCGCGGTTTCCCTTTCTCTGATCCGGGAGCTGGGGCCGACCCTGACCGCCATCATGATTACCGGTCGTGCCGGTTCCGCCATGGCCGCCGAGATCGGCATCATGCGTATATCCGAACAGATTGATGCCCTGGTCACCATGGATATCAACCCGGTTCGGTTTTTGGCCAGTCCGCGTATTGCTGCCGCGTTGATCAGCTTTCCGCTACTGACGGCCCTGTTCGACGTCATCGGCATCATGGGCGGGTATCTGACTGGCTCCGTGCTGCTGGGCATTAACTCAGGGGCCTATTTCGGGCGGATCGAATCCAGTGTGGTGATGCAGGATATCAGCAGCGGGTTTATCAAATCAGTGGTTTTCGGGGCTATTGTCGTTCTGGTGTGCTGTTTTCAGGGATACACTACCCATACCCGCTCAGAGGGGTTTGGCGCCCGGGGTGTGAGCCTTTCCACCACTACGGCCGTGGTCATGTCCAGTGTACTGATACTGGTGTTTGATTATGTGCTGACGTCGATATTGTTATAAGGCTGGAAGGTTAAAGGATTATAAAAACGTATGCCGGAACCGTTGATACAACTTGAGAATGTGCATAAAAAATTCGGGAATCAGGTTATTCTAGACGGCGTTGACCTTAGTATCTTCGGGGGAGAGGTCCTGACGGTGATCGGTAAGAGCGGCGGTGGCAAGAGCGTCCTGTTAAAGCATGTGATCGGCCTGATTACACCGGATTCAGGTCGCATTGTCTATGAGGGCCGATCCATCGATGAAATGACTATAGCTGAGCAAAGGGCCCTGAAAAGCAGGTTCAGCTATATGTTTCAGGGAACGGCTCTTTTTGACTCGATGCCTGTATATGATAATATTGCGCTTCCGCTAAAGGAAAGAGCCACATTGTCCGGTTCAGCGATCAGGGGAAAGGTGTCTGAAAAAATGTCACAGCTTGACCTGAATGATATCGAAGATAAATATCCGTCTCAGATTTCAGGCGGGATGAAAAAGCGGGTGGCTTTGGCAAGAGCACTGGTGACCGATCCCGAGATTGTTTTGTTTGATGAGCCCACTACCGGTCTTGACCCGATTCGGAAAAATGCCGTGCACAGCATGATCTGTGATTACCAGCGCAAATTTGGATTTACGGCCGTGGTGGTGAGCCATGAGATACCGGATGTGTTTTATATCTCCCAGCGAATCGCCATGCTGGATAAGGGACGTATCCACTTTCAGGGCACGCCCGATGAAATTAAAAACAGTGATGATGCCGTTGTCAATGAGTTTGTTAAAGGACTGGAAGCAGAGCAGGATGATCTGACCGGCCTGGATACGCATATCCACGGAGAACAGAAATTTACGGTTGAAATGAAACAGTTGAGGCGTAACGGAACAGCTTTTTCGCTGGTTCTGTTCAAGGTGGATAACATGGAAGAGATCAATACCAAATGGGGGCATGTCGAAGGCCAGCGGATCTTGAAAAATTTTGCCGCGCATATTACCGGCAGCTTACGGCATAATGACACCTGCAGCCGCATGGGGCTGAACCGGATCATGCTGCTGATGCCCGGTACAAAGATAGACGGGGCCCGTCATGTCTGTGCCAGGATGACCGGAAATTTGAAAAGTGCGGATGTTTTCGGGGATCGATTGCGGGCCGGCTTCTGTTTTTCCGTCAGTGCCGGATTTGCGCAGGCTCACCCGGACAGCAATATGGAAGAGATGCTGGAAAGAGCCAAATCCGACCAGAACAAGTTTTATGATTTCCGGATATGTTGATTAGGTAGAAGGTAGAAGATTGAAGGTAGGAGGTAAAAGGCTGAAGGTAGAAGGCTGAAGCATCGTAGGGTGGGCTGTGCCCACCAATAGGTAGAATTCCTTTTACCTAAACGGCCTTCAACCTTCAACCTAAACACCTTAACATTAAATTTGCCTGGAAAGATATAGTTATGAAAAAGTCGACCACTGAAATTTCGGTAGGTGTTTTTGTTCTGATAGGCTTGCTGTGTGTGGGATATCTGACCATCAAGCTGGGACAGATGGAGCTTTTAGGGGATGATTATTATCTGGTCAATGCCAGTTTTGACAATGTCAGCGGATTGCGGGCCGGAGCTCAGGTGGAAATGGCCGGAGTTAAGATCGGCCAGGTGGATTCCATAACGCTGGACAGGGAAACGCTGTTTGCCATTGTCGGGATTAAAATCCGGAACAGCATGAAGTTGTCCGATGATGTCATTGCTTCGGTCAAGACGTCCGGTATTATTGGTGATAAGTATATCAAGATTATTGCCGGCGGGTCGGATGAAATGTTAAAGCCTGGTGATACGATTACGGATACCGAATCGGCCGTGGACATCGAAGAGTTGATCAGCAAATATGTGTTCGGCGGGGTTTGAGGGAAATCAGATCAAAAAAACCGAGGGAGTCTGGTAATCATGAAAAATTTTTTGATTGTGGCAGCCTGTTTGATGTGTATGGGAATGATCAATAAGGCATCTGCCGTGGAACCCATGGACGCTTTCAAAGAATCCATGGAAGAGATTCTGAAGCTGCTGGCAGACCCCCAGTATAAGGAAACGCAAACCGAACACCTGCAACGGCAGAAAATAACGGTCATCACCAACGATTTGTTTGATTATACCGAAATGTCCAAACGTGCCCTGGCCAGGAACTGGAAGGTTTTTACACCGGTTCAAAGGCAGGCGTTCAGAGATATTTTTGCCGATTTGCTGGAAAACACCTATTACAATAAGGTCTATGGTGAATATACCAATGAGACGGTAACCTATCTGAAACAGCAGAAAATTTCCGATGCCAAGGCCCGGATTGAAACCGCGATTCACCGGGAAGCAATGGATATACCGATAAAGTACAGCATGAAGTTGAGCAATGGGAAGTGGCGGGTGTATGATGTCAATATAGAGGGTGTCAGCCTGATCAAAAACTATCGTTCCCAGTTTGCCAAAATCCTGAGCCAGAATAAGCCGGAACATCTGATCCAGCGTCTCAAAGATAAGGTCGTTCAGCTTGAAAAAAGGGAGAATCCAGAGCAATAATGAAATATTCCGCCTTTTTGCCTGTTGTTTTGAGTCTGCTGCTGGGTATGGGTTGCGCGGCCCAAAATAAATCCATGAGGACAGAGGTCCGGTCCATGGAACCCGGCCAGCCTCCAGCACAGGTGGCTGAGAAAGATGCTGCGGCACAGCAGGGCCTGACCAAAATCGATCCCGAATTTTTAGATGACAGCCTCGATTTTCTGGATGAAGAGGATGAAGGCATTGAGAATGGTATTCGGATTGCAGATCCGCTTGAACCGTGGAACAAGGTGATGTATCAGTTTAATGACAAACTGTACTTCTGGGTCTTGAAACCCGTTGCAAAAGGATATCGGGCCGTTGTGCCGCAAGTGGTTCGAAACAGCGTGAAGAATTTTTTTGTAAACCTCACCTTTCCGGCTAGGTTTGTCAACAGCCTGCTGCAGGCCAAAGATCAGACCGCCACCGATGAACTGGGCCGATTTCTGTTTAACAGCACCGTAGGTGTACTCGGTTTTTGGGATGCCGCCGGCAGGTTTTACCCGGATCTGAACCCGGTTTCCGAAGATCTGGGCCAAACTCTGGGCAGGTATCGCATGGGCAATGGGTTTTATGTTGTATGGCCCATTCTGGGACCATCCACACTAAGGGATTCCGTGGGCCTCCTCGGTGACCGGTTCCTGAATCCCGTGACCTATGTGGAGCCGACCATGGCATCCGTCGGCATTAGCGCCTATGATACGGTAAACGGGCTCTCCTTTCGCATCGGTGATTATGAGACGTTGAAAGATGCGGCGCTGGACCCGTATGAAGCGTTTCGGGATGCATACATTCAATACCGTCTTAAAAAGATAGCGGAATAATAAATATTTAGGCTATCTCCCACAGCATTTTTTGAATTTTTTGCCGCTGCCGCAGGGGCAGGGGTCGTTACGACCCACCTTGGGAGATGAGCGCACCACCTGCTTCTGAGCGGGTGCTTCACCGTCATAAAAATACCATGATTCGGCCTGTTTTTTGAATCGGGCAATTTCATGGTGCCGCTTTTTTTTGTTTTTTTCAATGTATTCTGCGATAAACTCGACGGTTCCTTCCGTGTCGTCCGGCCTCCCGTCCCGGGTATCCTTGATTGTAAGCCTTTGCCACGTTGATTTTTCCGACCATTTCCGGATCGACCCGGCATCATGATCTTTACGCTGATCCGGGTGAACCGTGTCAATCAGGTACTGCACTTTTGTTTTGGCAAAGGCGGTATAGCGGGACCGCATCAGCGCTTCCGGTGTATCGGCCGGCCGGGTTCCTTCAATCAGCGGCCGGCAGCAGTTTTCATAGGTTTTGCCGGAGCCGCACGGGCAGTTTTCAGTCGTTGTCTCCATGGGTTGTTTCTCCATTACCGTTCAATGTTTCAAAGGTTTTAAGTTTTTGGTTATGGGTTTAACCCATCGAAGGGTGGGCTGTGCCCACCGATAAACAAAATTTCGATATAGGCGGCAAATTTTAAAAATTACGAATTTATTTTTACGCACCCCATAAAGATTATTACATTTTTGACAACACATCTGCCCGGATAAAAATTAAAAGTCAATCAATATATGAGAAATTGGGTGCCGTTCTTGGCTGTTGTTCATAAAACGTTTGATTTTGGAGCGAATTTAGGATTATGTCAATCAGATAATAATGTAAAGGAAGCTTTTAAAAAAATGATCCTGCTGATCTACCCGCCCGTAGCAAAACCGTGCGAACCTCCGCCGGGGCTGGCTCGGCTGGCCGGGGCGCTCAATCATCATGGTATGCCTAACAAAGTGGTGGATTTTAATGTGGCCGGGATCCGCTGTCTTTTGCAGCAGCCGGTTGCCGGAAAGGATACCTGGACCTACCGGGCGGCATCTCATCTGCAGGAAAACCTGGCGGCCATGCAGCACCGGGGCATTTATCAAAATATCGATCGCTACAAGCGCACGGTCATGGATATCAATCGGGTGCTGCACCGACTGGACGGTATCGAAAACAGTCAGGTCAGTTTGGCCAATTATCAGGATGCCCATCTTTTGCCGGTGAGAAGTACGGATTTGATCAAGGCGTCTGAAACCTTTGAAAAGAATCCGTTTTATCCTTTTTTTAACGCGCAATTGATGTTTCTGATGAAAAAGTTTAGGCCGGATATTGTCGGGTTTTCCCTGAATTACCTGAGCCAGGCCGTCTGCACCTTTGCCATGATCGGGTTTTTGCGCAACGTCAGTTCTGATATCAAAATTATTGCCGGCGGTGGCCTGATTACTACCTGGATGAGAAATCCGGTCTGGAAAAATCCATTCGACGGCCTGGTAGATAATTTTGTAGCCGGCGCCGGTGAAAAAACGCTGCTTGAAAGCGTCGGTGTCATTGAAGGGGAACAGTTTTATACACCGGATTATTCAGGTTTTAAACGGGAACAATACCTGTCACCGGGAATTATTCTGCCCTACAGCGCATCTTCCGGATGTTACTGGAATCGTTGCAGTTTTTGTCCGGAAAAGGCAGAGGCCACTCCCTACAATCCCGTACCAGGGGATCGGGTCATCCGGGATCTTGAACTGTTGATAGAAAAAAACCGACCAGACCTGGTCCATTTTCTGGATAATGCCATCAGTCCGGCCCTTCTGAAAAGACTGGTCGCTGATCCCCCAAAGGCCGGATGGTACGGATTTGCCCGAATTTCTAAATACCTGGCGGATCCGAATTTTTGTTTTGAGCTGAAACAGGCCGGATGCGTTATGCTGAAGCTGGGGCTCGAATCCGGGGACCCTGATGTGCTGGACGGGATGCAGAAAGGTATTGATCCGGATCTTGCCTCAACTGTTTTACGAAACCTTAAAAAGGCCGGGATCGCAACCTATGTCTACCTTCTTTTCGGCACTGTTTTCGAGACGCTTGATGCGGCCCGAAGAACCCTTGACTTTACCGTGGCACATGCCGGAGAGATCGGATTTTTAAACCTTGCCATTTTTAACCTGCCGGCCTATGGACCGGATGTCGATACGCTGGTCACTGAAGATTTTTATACCGGGGACCTGGGCCTCTACCGGGCCTTTGTCCACCCGAAAGGCTGGCACCGGAAACGGGTGCGGCAGTTTCTGGATCGTGAATTCAAGCGGCACCCGGCAGTCGCAGCCATATTAAAAAATGATCCACCGGTGTTCACTTCCAATCACGCACCGTTTTTTGCTGATATCACCAAAACAACAAGTTGAAATGAATCAAAAGCCGGACATAAACGAATATATACGGTCTCTTGTCGAATCCAAAAGACTGGGCAGGCAGGTGGTTTTTCATAAGGTGCTGGATAAAGAACCGGCAGTCTTTGGACGGGGTGAAAAACCATGGCCGCCTCAGATTGAAAAAGCACTTGGGGGTGCAGGCATACACGATCTCTATCGGCACCAGACAGAGGCCGTGGACCATGTACGATCGGGTCGGCATGTTGTGGTGGCAACGCCCACGGCCAGCGGCAAGACCTTGATTTATAACCTGCCGTTTATGGAAAAAGTGCTGGAAAACCCAAAGGCCCGTGCTATTTACCTATTTCCGCTCAAGGCCCTGGCCCAGGACCAGTTGCGTCTGTTTCAATCCCTGGCTTCAGACGGTAGGATCAAGGCAACGGCTGCGATTTATGACGGGGATACATCGGCCTGGCACCGCAAGAAGATACGTCAGGCCCCGCCGAATGCACTGCTCACCAATCCTGAAATGCTGCATCTGAGCCTGCTGCCGTTTCACCATAAATGGGAAGCATTGTTTGCAAACCTGAAAATGGTGGTTGTGGACGAGGTGCATACCTACCGAGGCGTCATGGGATCGCACATGGCCCAGGTTTTCAGGCGGTTGCAACGTATCTGTAAATATTACGGGGCCGACCCGACCTTTGTCTTCAGCTCGGCGACGGTGGCCAATCCGGCTGAACTGGCCACTTCGCTCACCGGCTTTGAGGTCGAAACCATAACTGAAAGCACGGCCCCTAAAGGCAGACGCCATGTTGTTTTTATCGATTCACTGCAAGGGCCGGCCCAGACCACGATCCTGCTGCTGAAGGCCGCTCTTCACCGGGGGCTGCGGACCATCGTATATACCCAGTCTCGCAAGATGGCCGAGTTGATCTCCATGTGGGCTCAGGGCGGTGCCGGGGCCTTCAGAGACAAAATTAGCGCCTATCGGGCCGGTTTTCTGCCCGAAGAGCGGCGGGCCATCGAAGCCGGGCTGGCCCGGGGCGATCTGCTGGCCGTGATATCCACCAGTGCCCTGGAACTGGGTATCGATATCGGTGACCTGGATCTCTGTCTGCTGGTGGGGTATCCGGGGACCATCGTGGCCACCTGGCAGAGGGGCGGCAGGGTAGGGCGCAGCGGCCAGGATTCCGCCCTGGTCATGATGGCCGGAGAGGATGCCCTGGACCAGTATTTCATGCATAACCCGCAGGATTTCATGCAGCGGGCACCGGAGGCAGCCGTGGTGAATCCGTATAATTCTAAAATTCTTGAAAAACATCTGGTCTGTGCCGCAGCCGAACTGCCTCTGGATACCCGTGAGCCTCTGATGCAGGAACCGGCTTTTCAAAAAGCCGCTGCAATTCTTAAAGAAAACGGCATGCTTTTGCAAAGCGGCGACGGCAAAGAGATCTATTCCAGCCGCATGAGGCCCCAGCGCCATGTGGATCTGAGGGGCTCAGGCAGCCAGTTGACGATCTTTGAAACGGGTACCGGGGACAACCGGGGCAGCATCGATGCGCACCGGGCCTTTCGGGAGGCCCACCCCGGGGCCGTCTATCTGCATAACGGGATTACCTATATGGTGGATGATCTGGACCTTGCCACCTCGAGTGTGCAGGTTTCCCGGGCCAGGGTGAATTATTATACCCGGGTCAAGGCCCATAAAGATACCGAGATCCTGGAAATTTATGATGAAAAGACCGTGGCCGGGACACGGTTTTATACCGGCCGTCTGAAGGTGACCGATCAGGTGACCGGTTATGACATGTGGCGGATTCGCGGCCATCAGAAGATCAATTCTCTGTTCCTGGACCTTCCGCCCCATGTGTTTGAGACCGAGGGGGTGTGGTTTATCTTTCCCATGACCATCCAAAAGGCAGTGGCATCCCGGCAGATGCATTTTATGGGCGGCATCCACGCCATTGAACATGCAGCCATCGGCATTTTTCCGTTGCTGGTCATGGCGGATCGCAACGATCTGGGGGGTATTTCCATGGTTTATCATCCCCAGGTCGACAATGCCGTTGTATTTATCCATGATGCGGTCCCCGGCGGCGCCGGGCTTTGCCGGCAGGCCTTTGACAGGGCCTCTGACCTGCTGAAATATACGCTGAAAATTATCCGTTCCTGTCCCTGTGAAAACGGGTGCCCCTCCTGTGTGCATTCTCCCAAATGCGGTTCCGGCAACCGGCCCATTGACAAGGGGGCTGCTACTTTTCTGCTGCAGATGCTGATCAATGGAAAGGCCCCGGTAAGATCTGCCGGCAGGATATCTTCTTTGAAAAAGCCTGTTGCTTCCTTGGAGGCAGGAAGATTCCCGGGCGTCCGTTTCGGGGTTCTGGATATCGAAACCCAGCTTTCAGCCCAGGAGGTGGGCGGGTGGCACCGGGCCGACAGGATGAAGGTGAGTTGTGCAGTGGTCTTTGATGCCACGACAGATCAATTCATGACGTTTAAGGAAAGCCGGATGCAGGCGCTGATTCAATATCTTAAAACCTTTGATCATGTGGTGGGATTTAACATCAAACGGTTTGATTATCTGGTGCTTTCGGGGTATTCGGATTTTAATTTTCAGGCACTGCCGACCCTAGACATCCTCGAAGATGTTCATAAACACCTGGGCTACCGGCTTTCCCTGGACAACCTGGCACAGGCCACCCTTGGCACAAAGAAGAGCGCCGACGGCCTCCAGGCCCTGCGCTGGTGGAAACAGGGAAAGATCGGTAAAATTATCGAATACTGCACCCAGGATGTGAAGGTAACCCGTGATCTTTATCTTTACGGATTAAAAAATAAGTATTTGCTGTTTACCAATAAGGCCGGCAATACGGTGCGGGTGCCGGCGAGATGGTAGGAAAAGTGGAAGGCTTCAGTCTAAACAACTTTTTAAATCGTAGGGTGGGCTGTGCCCACCAATAGACAGAATACTTTGGGAAAGGAGGTCCCTATGGGTAAAAAAATTCTGGTGCCGGTGGCCGATGGTACCGAAGAGCTGGAAGCAGTGGGCATTATCGACGTGTTGAGACGGGCGGAAGCTGAGGTAACAGTGGCATCTGTGGGGCAGCTTCAGATTACAGCTTCAAGGGGCGTTAAGCTGATTGCCGACAAGCTGATTGCCGACTGCGTGGGTGTGGTCTATGATCTGGTGGTTCTGCCGGGTGGAATTCCAGGGGCTGATCACCTTCGGGACTCAGAGGAACTGACCCGTATTTTAAAGTGCCAGAATGAAAAGGGCGGGTTTTTTGGTGCGATTTGCGCTTCGCCGGCTATCATTCTGGAGCATCACGGCCTGCTCATAGGCCGCAAGGCCACCTGTCACCCGGCGTATACGGATCAGCTTTCCAATACCGATGGAATTAAATCCAAGGTGGTGGTGGACGGCAATTGCATCACCAGTCAGGGCGCCGGAACCGTCATTGATTTTGCTTTGAAGCTGGTGGAATTGCTTTATGGCAGAGAACGTCGGGAATCTGTAGCCGGTTCCATGGCGATATAATTTTCACTGAGCAATCAGGCCGCCGCGTAGGAAGGCCCTGTGGCCTATACTGCGGTGTCTGCGGTGTGCAATATGCGACCCGGGACAACAATATCGGGTTTCTGGAAAAACTGCTGGGGGTTTACCAGGGCAATATGCCTGTCGGCAAAAAGGTTATCCTGCGGGCCATACCCTATTGGCGGAAACACGGGACGCAAAAAATGAATCGAAGACGAAGAGGTACGCTATACCTGTCCGCAATGCGGGCACCAGCTTTTCCGCGGCGCCAAACGCTGTAATAAATGCAAAACACCAGTGGACCTGGATTAGTCTTACTGCATCTGACTGATATCGCCCAGGCGTCGGTCATAGAGCTTGCCGATACCGTATTCATTGCGGCGCATGAATTTTCCCTTGTCCGGTCCGATGATCTGCATTTCCGGATAGCGCTTCTGCACCTGCAATGCGATGCGCATTTCTTTGGTGCAGCCGGTGCTGTAGGTGGCGTCTTTGCCCACCCATTCAGGCGGTATTTTCATATCCAGGAGATTGAAGGCATGAGCGATGTCCTCGTAACTTTGAAACCGCCAGATATTGATCAGCCCACTGCTCTGGACAATTTCCCACATGTACATGAGATCGTCGGCATCCATGCCCGGTTCGAAATGCTTCGAAGGATTGATGATAAAGGTAAGGGCTGACTGCTCCTTGAGAAAGGAGACAAATACGGACATCACCTTTTTAGCAATGTCCAGTTTCCCGGGAATGGAGCCGATGATGCCGCTGTAGAACATGACGGTCATGCCCTTATCTTTAGCTTCTTCCATTTGTGCGATGATGGTGTGCGCTTTTCTGTTGAGATCCGTATGTGAAAACTTGATAACGGCGGGGTGCCTGGGCTTGAACATTACGGTCACTGTGCCGTTGCCATCCGTTGAAATATTGAAGATATCCTGGGTGAACTGAAAGTTTGTTTCAAACAAACGCCGTTTCTGTATCGGCCCCCTTGATATGACGGCAGCCACTTCTTTGAACACACGGGCAAAAGTGGTTGATACCAGAATCAGGTTAAGGTCTTCATTGGTGCTGTCTGACAGCGCCAGAATATGATGCTCGCTGCGCAGGGTTTGAGCCAGCTCATTTTTACCGATGTTTTTATTATCTATCAGCAGGGCTTCGGCCAGTTCAAAATTCAATACCGGATCTTCCTGGGCATCGAAAAAATCAGCCTTGGTGAAAAGGGGCCCTTCCTTGAAGGCGATGAAGATTTTGTGCCCCATCAGCGCCAGGTAACGGATAATGTTCAGGTCAAAGATGATTTCACCGGATTCATCGGCAAGCCAGAGTATGGTCCGATTTCCACTGGATTCGGTTTGATGCGCAGCATCTGATATACCCGTGAAATCGAACAGCGGCTTTACGCCGTTCCCGACGATCTGTTTTTTGAAAATATCGAGGAATTTTTTTTCGGTATATTGGGGGGCCGCATCCGATTCCCAGAGCTCAGGGCAACCCAGAAGGGAAAGGCGTCGGGAAAGCTCGATTTTTTTAATATGGTCTTTGATTGCCGGAAGAGAAACGGGAACCGGTTCAAGGCAGGTCCGGTCAAGATGATTGAGGGCATTGTTAAATGCCTTGGAGGTCAGTACTGTACGGGCATTCTTATTGCGAAAAGATTTTTCCCGGCGATAGGGGTCTTCGATCTGGGTGCGTTTTAAAAAAATGCCCAGCAACCGTTTCTGGACCCTTGACGGGATCATGATTTCATCCCTGGTCTCGTGGTTGTACTTGGTGAGGATCAGAGACTTTAAGTATTTTTTTTCGGTTTCATCTTCTATCTTACGGTCGATGAGATCGAAAATTGTTTCAAGCCCCAGGGTATATTTTTTTTGTAGATGGGATGAAGGCCGGCGGTTCATGAGGGCTTCATAAGTCGCTTCAGAACAGGGATAGTAGCGGTTGGTTTCATTCCCATAGACCATAAATCTTATCTGTTCGGGTGAAGAGGCATGGTCTGGAAAAGAAAAATAGTCTAGATGATTTTCAATGAAAAAAGTGGTTTGCCATGCCTCGGTATCGGCGTTGTGGCCATATTGAAAGATCTGCGGCTGCAACGTTTCATGCCCCCTGGTGCCATTGAATTTATCAGATGTCATTTTTTCTCCTTTATTCCATCGCCGAGGATTTGCACAAAACAGCAACGGCGTCTTATCGGCAGCCTGCAAGGCTTGTCGTATTCAGGAAGTACCGTCTTTTGAGAAGGCTTTTTTCAATATTTTGAGATAATAGGGTTTGGGCAGGGCACCTGCAAAGCCATAATCTTTATATCCTGTAATTACAGGATCATCAGAATAACCGCTTGCAGCAAATGCCCGGACTTCAGGGTCAATATGGCGTATTTTTTCAAAGGCTTCCAATCCACCCATCCCATCTTTTATGGTCAGATCTAAAAGCACCAGCGAAAAGGGTTGCCCCGATTTTTTTGCACTTTCGAAAAGAGCGATCGCCTCTTCGCCGTTTTTTGCGCATGTTACCTGATATCCCAAATAATCGAGCATCTGTTCGGTAACATCAAGGACGATCTCCTCATCATCCATCAGCAGAATTTTATCGGCACTGAACGTTTCATGTTTTTGGCTTTCGTCCTTTGAATTCACCATTTTATCCTCCTTACTTAAGGCTGGAAACAAAAAAGATACGGTGGTTCCTTTTTCCTTGATCGAGTCCACGATGACCTCTCCTCTATGCTTTGCAACGATAGAATATACGATTGAAAGACCCAGGCCCATGCCCTTTTCAACGCCCATTTTTTTAGTTGAAAAATAGGGGTCAAAAATCTTGTCCATATGTTCTTCACTGATACCTTTACCCTGGTCTTTTATCGATATTTTTATATGCCGGTTCGATTTGCCGTGACCTTTTTTTGCTTCGTTGATGTAAATATTTTCAGCAATAAGGTCAATGCTTCCGCCTTTCGGCATGGCTTCTTTGGCATTTTGAAGAACATTCTGAAAAACCTGGGAAAGCTGATTTGCATCAAATTCAATCGGATACAGGTCGTCGGGGATCGAGATAGAATGCGTCGCATTACTGCCGCTTAAGACAAGCCGGGTTACGTCTATTAATACACCGGCAATGGACCCTTTCCTCTTTACGGGGCTTCCCCCCTTGGAAAAAGTGATCAGTTTGCCTGCCAGATCCTTGGCAAGCAGGGCCCCTTTTTCCGCCTGGTTAAGATTTTTAAACGATTGATCATTGGGGTCTATGTTCATTTGTGCAAGCGTAATATTGCCGATAACATTGGTCAGGATGTTATTAAAATCATGGGCGATGCCACCTGCCAGAGTTCCGATGGATTCCAGTTTATTCGCTTTAATCACCGTTTCCTGGAGTCGCTTCAGTTCGGTGATTTCCGTTACGATGGCCCTTAATCCGATGGGCTGATTTTCCTTCATAATGGGGACCGCGTTCCAGAGAACGGAAATTTGTTTATCATTTTTTCCAATGAGTCTGAATTCAGCCGGGGGAAGCCTTATTCCATTTAAATGCTGCTGAATACGCTGGGCTGCTTTGGATCTGTCGCCAGGATGAACTTGGGCTAATCCATAAATTCCCGTATCGAGTTCTTTCGGTGTAACGCCAAATACTTCCAACCCTGTCTGGTTGATATAGGTTATTTTTAAATCGAGATCCATTTCCAATATGATAGTGGGAATTAAATTTGCAATCTCCTTGAACCGCTCTTCGCTTTGCTGCAATGCATCATACGTTTCCTTCAGATCAGAAATATCCACAAGGGCCCCCTGGAGGCCCACAATTTTTTTGTTTTCCATAACGGCCCGGGCATGGGTTCTCACCCATACCGTTTCACCGTTATTTTTGACAAACCGATACTCGCTGGCTCCCCCCCTTCCCGATAGAACCTTGTCAAATTGCGCCATACCACCCGATATGTCTTCATGATATACAAAGTCCGTAAACGGTCGGCCCATTACATCCGATGCTTCATAGCCCCCGATGCTTTTGATGTTGGGACTGACGTATGTAATACGGCCAAGTCCATCGACTTTATAGATAACCTCATTGAGATTTTCAACTATGGCGCGCAAGTCTTCTTCCCTGGCCCGTAGCTCACGGGTACGCTTTTCCAGTAGATCTTCAACCCTGAGCAAGGCTTTTTCCCGATGGACTTTGTTGCACAGTTCGATGAGATAGTCGAGTTCAAACGGTTTTTGCACATAAGCGCTTGCCCCCTTTTTCATCCACTCCAATGCCAACTCCGGCAGGGGATCAGCCGTCACCATGATAAAAACGGTTTCCGGCCTGCTTTCTTGAAACCGTACCAGCAATTCATCCCCCTGAATATCCGGCAGGTGATAATCTAAAATGACGAAATCATAGAAATTCTTGTTGAAATACGCAACGGCATTATCACCGGTCAGCGCTGTTTGTACCTGGTAACCATGAACTTGGAAACACTCTTTTAATACGCCTGAAAGGGTTTGGCTGTCTTCCACCACCAGTACCCGCGATTTTTTCTGCGGTTTTTCACCTTTGAGCAGCTTACGTACCTGTCCGATAAAGTGTGCCCCTTCCACAGGAGAGGATAAAAAAGCGTTGGCCCCGAGATCAGTGGTGATACGGTAAGCCTCTTCTCCGGCAAAGGTAGCGGAGACCACCAGGATAGGGACGTTATTAAATGTTTCATATTCCGGTGAACGCAATAGCCTGCAGAACCGCCACCCGTCAATGGCCGGCATATACAGATCGGTGACGATGAGGTCCGGCGGATCGTTAGATTCCATGGATTTGAGGGCCGCTTCGGCATTTTCAAAAGACCGGACATCAATGCCTTCCCTGGTCAACAGGCTGGCCAGCACATTGAGTTGGGTCACATCATCGTTGACCACAACGGCCGCAGGGTTGGGATTTGGTTTCTGGTGTGTTGTCATATGATCCGCCTCATACTTTAAAATTGAAACTCGATATTTGGAAGATGACCTGGTATTTTTGATAATATGTATTCAGTTCCGAATCGATTTTTTTCAATTCAGATGTTGATCTATTGTGTTCGTCCAGGCGATGGATCGATTTGAAGCGCCGGCAACGGCTTTTTCGCTGACGCCCAGTTGCTGACATAGTCTTTCAATCTCATCTGAATCGGCATTCTCAAGGGCAATAGTCAGTTGCAGATATTTTGCATAGATTGAATTGCCGTCAATATAGCCGGATTTGATTTCATCGGAAAGGGGGAGTTCGTCCATAATATTTCTCATCGGCATTTCAAGCATCGGTTCGACGAGAGATAGTATCCCGAACAGAAACATGCTTTCCGGGTTGGCCGATTTGATCTGTCCAAGCTGGGTCAGTTCTTCTAAAAATTGGCCCCGGTTAAACGCCATTGTATAAAGCTCAGGTGTGTTGTTTTTACCTGACAAATCAGACATGAGAACCATTCGAAGCCAATATTTGAGACGTTTAAGCCCGATCAAACTAATCGCATGCTTTACCGACTCAATTTTAGCTGAAAAGCCGAAAGCGGCTGAGTTTAATAACCGTAATAACCGGTATGTGATACTGGGATCGGCCTTAATGATTTCCGTTATCGTCTCAGTGATAAGTTCAGGATCTTCAATGGCCTGCAGGATACGTAATTTGGAAATCTCTATGGATTTTAAAGTACGCCCCCGTAAATTCACCGGTTTTGCAAAAAAATAGCCTTGATAAAGATCGCAGCCCAGGGATCTCAACTGCTGAAGTGCCGCTCTATTGTTTACTTTTTCAGCCAGCTTTAAGGCTTTATCGGCGTTAATGCCTGAAAAAATAGATTCGATTTTCTGGGTCGTTTTCCCCGATATATCGATTTTAATGATGTCGACAATCTCCAGCAGTTTTCTTTGGTTGTCATCGCCCGTATAGTCATCGATGGTTATTGTATACCCTTCCTGCTTTAATTTAATTAAAATTTCAATCAATTGTCCGGATGGTTTGACCTTCCCCGGAATTCCAATCACCGTCACAGAGGGCGGAAGACCACGCGGCGTGCCTTCCAGAATGAGTTTTTCAGTAAAATTGATACAAATTTTTTTGGTCTGATCACAATATTTCTGGGATTCGGTAAAACCGCTTGTTGCCACACATAGGGTTGCCATGTCCTGGTTTGTTATTTCAGCCGTTTGTTTGTCCGATCCATTGTGAAAGAGTAAATCATGCCCCCATATTTCACCTGAGTTATTGAAAATAGGTTGTCTGGCCACAAAATACTGATCAAAGATTCGATCATGTTCGGCTGAAATTATCTGTTCTTCCTTTATTGTCTTTTTATAGGGCATCAGTTAGGGGCTCGGGCAAGCTCCTTTTTAAGCGTGTCCAAGATGGCGCGGTGATTAAAAATACCGGTTAACGGATCGTGCATAGCCTCATGCGCCAACGCATCGTGGGCGGCTTTGAGTCCTGATTGAAGTTCAACCATTTTTTGACCGACCCGGATCCTGGCTTTAAGTTCCTCGTTGTTATAGGGTTTTGAAATATAATCATTGGCCCCTGCTTCAAGCCCCGTAACAATATCCGTTTTTTCCTCTTTGGCGGTTAAGATGATGATATAGGGCTTGATGGGGCTGTCCATTTTTCTGATACGACGGCAAACCTCCAGACCCGTCATGCCCGGCATGTGCCAATCAAGCACCACCAGGTCAGGCGCATCAGGTCCTTGCATAACTTCCCATGCGGCGCTGCCGTCGCTTGTTACCACTACATGGTAACCCCATTTCGTTAAAATTTTTTCAAGGATCATGCGGGACGTAAAATCATCCTCTGCTATCAACATTTTCATAGCTATTTATCTCCCATGGCCTGTTGTAACCGTTTAAATTCTTTTTCCAGCACAGGCATTATCGTTGCTGCTCTGCCCAGATCGCCGCGTTTGCTGGCGGTTTCCATTTCAAGGGCAACCGCACTCATGGCCATACCGCTTACGTTGGATGCGGCGCCTTTGATTTTATGGGCCTGTGCCCCGGTCTTTTCCGCATTACCATGTTTGATAAATGCCTCAAGGTCAAGTATTTGTTTGGGGATATTTTCCAAAAAACCAGCAATCACTATTTTAACCAATTCCTCATCTCCCATCAGTCTTTCCAGAAAGGCGCCGCAGTCAAAGACGGGTGATGTCTGAGATTTGATGCTTGAATCCAGAAATTTGAAATTCGAAATTGGATCATTGAAACTTGATCCCGGGCCCTTTGCCTCTTCCCCTGTTTCGAGCATACCGTGTACAGTTTCTTTTTCACCCCCAATTCCCAGTGCCCAGCTTCGGATTTGCCTTGTTGCCTCATATCCATCCATTTCCGGCATCTGGCAGTCCATGAACACCAGATCGTAGGGGGTCTGCTTTAATGCGGTCAGCGCCTCTTTTCCATTGACGACGACATTCGCGCGATAGCCAAGTTTTTCTATTATGGCAATCGCCACCTGTCGGTTGGTCATATTGTCATCCACCACCAAGATCAGAACCTGCTATTTTTGAGACTCGGCAGTGGTATGGCGGGTGATAAAGGGTCTCGACGCGTTTTTTTGTTTTCTTTTTTCAGCCCAAACGCCAGGGCCAGACAGTCGCGCAGTTGAGTCCTATGGATCGGTTTGTTCAGATAACCGCAAAACCCGATTTGTTTCAGCCGTTTGGCATCACCTCGCTGGCCCAGGGACGTTATCATGATCAGCTTTGTTTGATTAAGCCTTACATCGGCTTTGATACGGCGGCAGAGCATTTCGTCATCCATGCCGGGCATGGGTATGCTGAGCAGGGCAATTTCATAAGGGGCATTGTTTTGTACGGCGTCATCTAACTCACAAAGCGCACTTTGCCCGTCTGTTTCCGCTGTACACGTGCATCCCCATGACTCAAGTATGGCGGTCAGGGACAACCTGCCCGCCTTGTGGTGATCTACTATCAGTACTTTTGTCCCTTGCAATTTGGCAGGCAGCATGGGCGTCTTATTTGCTGTCGGTTTCTGTTTTTCAAAGATGGCTGTGAACCAGAACGTTGCCCCGCTTCCTTCCTGACTCCGGGCGCCGATGCACCTGCCCATCAGCTCGGAAAGCTGTTTGGAGATGGACAGTCCCAGACCGGTGCCGCTGTATTTGCGGGTGGTGGAGCCGTCTGCCTGTACAAAGGGGGAAAACAGCACCGTCAGCCGGTCGGCCGGAATGCCGATACCGGTGTCGCGTATTTCGAATCGAAGGGTCACCCGGTCATCGAGTTTTTTATCGATAAAGGTTTTTTTATCACCACCTCACCTTTATCGGTGAATTTGTGCTGTTCAGCCGACAGTTCAGTATCCAGGAGCAATGTGCTCATCCCGATCACCCCGTTCATGGGTGTTCTGA
>Ga0307991_1000726_pt1 | contig 23638 bp, 36 predicted proteins | sample EllFjometagen131_FD_203146 | JGI IMG/M metagenome (GOLD analysis project Ga0307991, IMG submission 203146) | Marine microbial communities from Ellis Fjord, Antarctic Ocean - #131 | ecosystem: Environmental > Aquatic > Marine > Unclassified | place: Southern Ocean | collected 2014-10-08 | reverse complement strand
CTGAATAAGAGATAATAACTTGTTTTTTAGCTCTTGTAATTGCAACATAAAATAATCTTCTTTCTTCTTCCAATTCCTTTCCGGAACTTAATGACTGGACCGAAGGGAACAAATTTTCTTCCATTCCAACAATATATACATAAGAAAATTCAAGACCTTTTGCTGCATGCACAGTCATCAAAGAGACCCTGTTGATGTTATTTTTATCATTATCTTCTGCATCTGTAAGTAAAGCTATATCCTGTATAAATTCATCCAATGTTTTTATCTCCGAAGAATTATCTTTATTAAGACCATTGCCTTTTCTCTCTGAAAATTCTTTGATAGCATTTAATAATTCTTCAATATTTTCATATCTGTTCACTCCATCAGGACTTTTATCTTCATACAAATTTTTTATAATACCTGTTGAATCAGTAATCTCTTTTGCCAGTTCATAAGCATTTTTTGTTTTAAGATGAGCAGAAAAACTTTTTATCATTATAACAAAATCATAAATCTTTGATTTTACTCCATTGCTAATATCTATGTCTGATTTATCTATTTCTTCTAAGACGTTCCATAAACTTTTGTTCATTTTATTAGCGAAAACAACAATTCTGTCAATACTATTTTTTCCAATTCCTCTTTTTGGATAATTGATAACGCGAATAAGAGCTTCTTCATTCTTATTATTAACTGTTAATTGAAAATAAGAAATTATGTCTTTTATCTCTTTACGTTTATAAAAAGATAGTCCTCCATAAATCTTATATGGTATATTTATTTTACGTAATGCTTCTTCCATTATTCTTGATTGAGCATTTGTACGATAAAGAATAGCAAATTTTTTATTTTCCAAATGATAATTCATCTTATTTTCAAATATAGAACCAGCCACTAATTTGCCTTCCTCATTATCAGTTATAGATTTTATTAATTTTATCTTTTCTCCTGTATTATTTTCTGTCCATATTTTTTTGGGGATTTGCTTTTTATTATTAACTATAATACTATCAGCAGCATTTACAATCATTTTTGTGGACCTGTAATTCTGTTCAAGTTTAAATGTATTCAAATCAGGATAATCTTTTTTAAAATTTAAAATATTTTTAATATCAGCACCTCTAAAAGCATAAATACTCTGTGCATCATCACCCACAACACATAAATTTTTATTGTCAGCAGATAATTTCTTTACTATTAAATATTGAATATAATTAGTATCCTGATATTCATCAACAAGTATATATTTAAATTTTTTTTGATATTTGGACAATGCTTCAGGAAAATCTCTTAATAATATATAAGTATTAAACAGTAAATCATCAAAATCCATAGCTCCTGCTTTAAAACAACGTTTACTGTATAAACTGTATAATAATCCTATTTTTGGTTTTCTGATTGAATTATTGTAATTTAGAATTTCACTATCTGAATTATAATGGTCAGGAGAAATAAGATTACTGGTCTTTGCAGACGAAATTTTATTTAAGACATAACCGGGATTATAAATTTTATCATCCAAATCCTGTTCTTTAATTATTTTTTTTATTAACCTTTTTGAATCTTCTGTATCGTATATACTAAAATTTGAAAGATATCCTAAATTTTTTGCTTCATATCTTAATATCCTTGCAAAAACAGAATGAAACGTGCCCATATATACATCTCTTGCCTCATTTCCACCAACAAGTTCAACAACTCTTGCTTTCATCTCTCTTGCAGCTTTGTTAGTAAAAGTAAGTGCTAAAATATTAAACGGGTCAACACCTTTACTTACCAAATAGGCAATACGATATGTAAGAACTCTTGTCTTGCCTGAGCCTGCTCCGGCAACTACCATCGTTGGACCATCTATACATCGGACAGCTTCTGCCTGTTTTTTATTCAAATCTTTTAAAATATCTTTCATTTTTCAATGTTTTTGTAAAAACAAAAATACCAATTTTATTATAGGAAACTTCTAAAAATTGTATTTTTTGAAATTGCAAAGAACATTAAAATTTTTCGCAAAGAACGCAAAGAAATAAAAATCAATACATTGCGTGCTTTGCGATTTTTTTGCGAACTTCGCGGTTAAATTATTATTTGAATTTTTAGAAGTGCCATTATAGATATATTATAAAATAAAAAATTAATATAAAATCAAACTACACATTTTGAATGACGAAAAGTCTAAAATCATTGTTATTTATTGCCTGCACTAAAACAAATAATATTTTCTCATATTGTCATTCCGAATTTATTTCGGAATCTGATTATCAAGTTATTATAGATTCTGAAACAAGTTCAGAATGACAAAAAGTATTGTTTTCGTGCAGACACTATTTATTGATAATAAACAATTCACTAATGTTTTTTATAATATTTTTTAAAATAGTAATACTGAATATCAACAGTTTAACAAGTCCAAAACTTTGATTGTATTATTATTTAGATTAGTGATAAGGACTTTAAATTATTTGTTCTCTTAGTAATTATCTGGCAGGATGAATATAATCATAGTGGCAAAAAATAAGTTTGATAAAATCAGGACATAAAAAAATAATTTTATTTGACATATTTTGTTTTATTTAAAAAAAAATATTACTTTTGCCTTTTTTTAAAAAATTATCAAAACAAAAATTAAAGATATCAATATGCCGACGATACAACAATTAATACATAAAGGACGAAAAAAAATAATTAAAAAAAGTAAATGTCCTTTATTAGATTCCTGTCCTCAAAAAAGAGGTGTGTGTGTAAGAGTATATACATCTACACCTAAAAAACCTAATTCTGCTATGAGAAAAGTGGCAAGGGTTAGATTAACTAATGGTAAAGAGGTAAATGCATATATCCCGGGTGAAGGTCATAATTTACAGGAACACTCAATAGTTATGATTAGAGGCGGTAGAGTAAAAGACCTTCCAGGAGTAAGATATCATATAATAAGAGGAAATTTAGATACATCAGGAGTTGAAGGAAGGACACAAAGAAGATCTAAATATGGAACAAGAAAACCAAAAAATCCTAAAAAATAAATTTTTAAATAATAAAACTTTAACATATTAAATCAAAATGAGAAGAAATGTTCCTAAAAAGAAAAAAATACTTCCTGACCCTAGATATAACGATATATTAGTAACAAAATTTGTTAATAATATGATGATAGAGGGAAAGAAAAATATTGCCTTTAAAATATTCTATGAAGCTATTGATATAGTATCAGAAAAAACAAAAGAAAATGGTTTGGAAGTATGGCAAAAATCTTTAAAAAATGTTACTCCATCTGTTGAAGTTAAAAGTAGAAGAATAGGTGGTGCCACCTTTCAAATACCAACAGAGATAAAACCGGAAAGAAAATCCTCTATAGGAATGAAATCTATGATAAAGTTTGCTCGTGGCCGCAAAGAAAAGTCTATGAGTAAAAATTTATCTTCCGAAATTATATCTGCTTATAAAGAAGAAGGCGGAGCTTTTAAAAGAAAAGAAGATATTCATAAAATGGCAAATGCTAACAAAGCTTTTTCTCATTTTAGATTTTAAAATAAATTATAAATTGTTAAATGATTGATATAATTCGTGTGTCTTTAACAATTTTAACTTGCAAGGATAATAACACGATTTTTTTTATAACTGAAATAAGAAAATGTGGACTTTATAAACAGACACTAAATAATAATATTAAATAATTAAGTATATATACAATAAATAAAAATGTCGGGGAATTTAAAATATATAAGAAATATTGGCATTATGGCTCATATTGATGCGGGTAAAACCACAACAACTGAACGTATATTGTATTATACTGGAAAAAATTACAAAATTGGTGAAGTCCATGATGGAGCAGCAACTATGGACTGGATGATACAAGAACAGGAACGGGGAATAACAATAACATCAGCGGCTACTACTGTATTTTGGAGTAAAAATAATGAAAAATATAAAATCAATATTATAGATACACCAGGACATGTTGACTTTACAATTGAGGTTGAAAGGTCTTTAAGAGTATTAGATGGAGCTGTTGCTGTATTCTGTGCTGTAGGTGGCGTTGAACCACAATCGGAAACTGTCTGGAGACAAGCTGATAAGTATAAAATTCCTAGAATCAGTTTTATAAATAAAATGGACAGAGCTGGTGCAGACTTTTTTTCAGTAGTATCACAAATAAAAGAAAAATTAAATGCCAATCCTATACCTTTACAAATACCAATAGAAATAGGAGATAATTTTAAGGGTATTGTTGATTTAATAAAAAATAAAGCTTTTATCTGGGACGAAGATAACTATGGAATGAACTACTATGAAGAACCTATACCAGATAATTTAATAAATATTGCCAAAGAATACAGGGACAAACTTATTGAGGGTGCTGCTGAAGAAAATGATAATCTTTTTGAAAAATTTTTAAATGATTCTAATTCTATTACTGAACAAGAAATTGTTGATGCTGTTAGAAAAGCTACAATTGAAATGAGAGTAACTCCTGTTATTTGTGGATCAGCATTCAGAAATAAAGGAATACAACCTTTATTAGATGCCATTGTAAATTATTTGCCTAGTCCTGTTGATATACCACCTGTTACAGGTATCAATCCAAAAACAAATAAAGAGGAAATAAGAAAAACTGACGAAAAAGAACACTTCTGTGCATTAGCTTTTAAAATAGCAACAGACCCTTTTGTAGGAGAAATAGCTTTCTTTAGAGTTTACTCAGGAATGTTAAAATCCGGCTCTTATATCCTTAATTCTAATACTAATAAAAAAGAGAGAATCTCTCGTATTATGCAAATGCATGCCAATAAACAAAATACTTTGGCATCAGTCAGTGCCGGAGATATAGGTGTGGCTGCAGGATTAAAAAAGGTAAAAACAGGCAATACCATTTGCGACGAAAAATATCCAATCATCCTTGAATCTATGAATTTTCCGGATACTGTTATTAATATTGCTATAGAACCTAAAACACAAGCAGATATTGATAAATTGGATATAGCCCTGAATAAGTTACAAGAGGAAGACCCTAGTTTTAAAGTAAAAATTGATAAAGATTCAGGACAAACAATAATAAGCGGAATGGGAGAGCTACACCTGGAAATCTTACTTAACAGAATAAAAAGAGAATTTAAAGTTGAGTGTAATCACGGAATGCCACAGGTAGCTTATAAAGAATCTATTAGCAATACTGTTATACATAGAGAATTATATAAAAAGCAAACCGGTGGCAAAGGTAGATTTGCTGACATAACTGTTGAAATCTCTCCGGATGATAAAAAAATTAAAGGTCTGTACTTTATTAATGAAATAAAAAAAGGAAATATTCCAAAAGAATTTATACCATCAGTGGAAAAAGGATTTAAACAAGCTATGACAAATGGAGTTTTAGCCGGATATCCTATGAATAATTTAAAAGTACGACTAATAGATGGAAATTATCATCCTGTTGATTCTGACCAGTTATCATTTGAAATAGCTGCTGAATTAGCATTTAAAAAAGCTTGCAAAAAAGCAAAGCCAATACTAATTGAACCTGTCATGTCCTTAGAAATTGTTACACCTGACGAATATATCGGAGATGTTACAAGCGACCTAAACAAAAGAAAAGCTCATTTAAACAATATAACATCAAAAATAGGATACCAAATAGTCAGTTCTACTGTTCCTCTATCTAAAATGTTTGGCTATATAACAGATTTAAGAACTATCACTTCAGGAAGAGCAAGATTTACTATGGAATTTTCACATTATAATAAGGTTCCTAATGATATATCAGAAAAAATTATTTATAATATTAAAGGTATTATTGTTAATTTGTAAAAAAAAATAAAAAAACGTGAAACAAAAAATTAGAATAAAACTAAAATCTTATGATTATAACTTAGTTGATAAATCAGCTGAAAAAATTATAAAAACTGTAAAATCAACAGGAGCAGTTGTAAGTGGACCAATTCCTTTACCAACAAAAAAGAAAAAATTTACTGTGCTAAAGTCCACTTTTGTAAATAAAAAATCAAGAGAACAATTTCAAATATGTTCTTATAAAAGATTATTAGATATTTACAGCACTACTTCTAAATCAATTGATGCTCTGATGAAATTAGAACTGCCCAGTGGAGTTGAAGTAGAAATAAAGGTCTAATAAAAAATTATTATTAAAACTTTAAAAAAATGTCCGGATTAATTGGAAAAAAAATAGGAATGACTAGCATTTATGATGCCTCTGGTAAAAATATACCATGCACTATCATTGAAGCTGGGCCTTGTGTCGTAACACAAATACGAACTAAAGAAAAAGATGAATATGAAGCAGTCCAACTGGCTTATGATGATAAAAAAGAAAAACATACATCCAAAGCTATGAAAGGACACTTTAAAAAATCAGGAACAACACCAAAAAAAATAATAAGAGAATTTACAAGATTCTCGGAAAGGAAAAAATTAGGCGAAACTGTAACTGTTGAAATTTTTGAACAGGGAAATTTTGTAGATGTAGCAGGAATCTCAAAAGGAAAAGGATTTCAGGGAGTTGTAAAACGATACAACTTTAAAGGCGTTGGAGATGCAACACACGGACAACACGATAGAGCCAGAGCAGCAGGATCTATTGGCGCTTCATCTTACCCTTCAAGGGTCTTTAAAGGTATGAGAATGCCAGGAAGAATGGGTAATGACAGAGTTAAAATGATAAACTTAAAAATTCTGAAAATAATACCAGAAAAAAATATCTTAATAATTAAAGGTTCAGTAGCTGGACCAAATGGTTCATATATAATAATTGAAAGATGGATATAGAAATATATAAAATTAACGGAAAAAAAACTAGCAGAAAAGTATCATTAGATGATTCAATATATGCTATTGAACCTAATGATAATGCTATTTACTTAGATGTGAAACAACACATGGCTAACAAAAGACAGGGAACCCATAAAACAAAAGAAAGAGGCGAAGTTAGAGGTAGCACAAGAAAAATTAAAAAACAAAAAGGAACAGGAACTGCTCGTGCAGGTGATATTAAATCACCTATTTTTAGAGGCGGAGGTAGAACTTTCGGACCCAGACCAAAAGATTATAATTTTAAATTAAACAAAAAAATAAAAACATTAGCCCGAAAATCAGCCCTGTCACACAAAATTAAAGATGACAGTATAACTGTTATAGAGGAATTCTCTTTTGAAATGCCTAAAACAAAAAACTATCTGAATTTATTAAATGATTTTGGAATTAGTGATAAAAAAACATTGCTGATACTATCACAAAGAAATAAAAATGTATATTTGTCGTCCCGAAATTTGGGGAAAGCTAAAATTATAATGGCTTCAAGTTTAAATACTTATGACATATTAAATGCAAATAACATATTAATTACTGAAAACTCTGTCCAAGAAATAGAAAAAACTTTTTCTTAATATAAAAAAATATATATATGGCTATTTTAATAAAACCAATAATAACAGAAAAAATGACAGCCATTAGCGAAAAAATGAATCGTTATGGCTTTATAGTTGATAAAAAATCAAAAAAAAATGAAATAAAAAAAGCTATAGAAAAACTATATGATGTAAAAGTCAAATCAGTAAATACAATGATTTATTCAGGAAAATCAAAATCCCGAAATGTCAAAGCAGGAGCAATTACAGGGAAAACAAAATCTGTAAAAAAAGCTATAGTAACACTAATGAAAGATGAAACCATTGACTTTTACAGCAATATATAATTATTAAATAATATTTTAATTTGTTAATAATTAATAAGAATGACTTTAAAAAAATTTAAACCAACAACATCAAGTCAGCGTTTTAAAATAATAAGCAACTTTGATGATATAACTAATGCAAGGCCTGAAAAAAGTTTATTAGCTCCAGGGAAAAAATCCGGAGGCAGAAACAATACAGGAAGAATGACTATGCGTTATACTGGCGGTGGGCATAAACAAAAATATAGAACTATTGACTTTAAAAGAAATAAAGATAACATACCCGCAACCGTAAAATCTATAGAATATGACCCTAACAGAACTGCCCGTATTGCCCTGTTATTTTATGCTGATGGAGAAAAAAGATATATAATAGCACCTAGCGGAATAAAAATAGGACAAAAAATTATATCAGGAAAAGGGGTAGCACCTGAAATTGGTAATTCTTTATATCTGAGCGAAATACCTTTGGGAACTATAATTCATAACATAGAACTGCAACCTGGACAAGGAGCAAAACTATCACGTGGAGCAGGATCTCACGCTCAACTAATATCAAGACAAGGCAAATTTGTTAATATTAAATTGCCATCAGGAGAAGTAAGAATGATATCAACCTTATGTAGAGCTACAATAGGAATGATATCAAATACAGACCATAATCTTGAAATATCAGGCAAAGCAGGAAGAAACAGATGGCTTGGTAAACGGCCCAGAACCAGAGCTGTAGCAATGAACCCTGTAGATCATCCAATGGGTGGTGGTGAAGGAAAAGCATCAGGCGGACACCCGCGATCAAGAAACGGTATACCAGCCAAAGGATATAAAACAAGAAACAGAAAAAAATATTCTAATAAATATATTATTGAAAAACGAAAAAAATAAAAAAATATGAGTCGTTCATTAAAAAAAGGTCCTTATATAAGCTATAAACTGGAAAAAAAAATAGCCAAAGTATCAAAAACAAAAAAAAAGAATGTAATAAAAACATGGTCAAGAGCTTCTATGATATCACCCGATTTTGTTGGACAAACTATAGCTATACATAATGGTAATAAATTTATCCCTGTCTATATAACTGAGAATATGGTAGGACATAAACTAGGAGAATTTGCCCCAACCAGAACTTTTAGAAAACATGCAGGAACTAAAAAAGATAAAGCCAATAAATAAAACTTATTAAATATTCATGATAAATAATAGTTTAGAGTTTGAAGTTTAAGGCTTGAGGAGTTAATAAATGGAAACATCTAACGACAAACATTGAACTTTGAACTTATAATTGCTTAAATATTTACCCTGTTAAATAATCAGGCGGTTGTCTGATTAATTTTGCGTATTTATCTCGCGAAATTCGCCTTGGTGGATATTTCACTAAGAGCAAAATTATTTAACGTGTAAACCCCGTAGGATAATATCCAACGGGGTAAACTAAAAGATGTCAGGCAACTGACTGTTCTAATGATTTAAATACATAAAATTTTTAATCTTATGGGAAGAAGAAAACGTAATAGCTCTGATAAGCTAAAAGAAATAAAAAAAAATACTTACTTTGCCAAACTTAATAATTGTCCGACTTCTCCACGCAAAATGAGGCTGGTAGCTGACTTAATCAGAGGACTTAAAGTAGAAAAATCTCTGCAAATATTGAAAAATACTTCAAGAGAACCTGCAAAAAAACTCTATAAATTATTACTATCAGCTATAGCTAATTGGCAAAATAAAAATGAAAATACTAAAATAGAAGATAGTAACTTGTTTATTAGTAACATAACTGTTGATAGTGGCAGACAATTAAAAAGAATTAGACCTGCTCCGCAAGGTAGAGCTCATAGAATAAGAAAACGCTCAAACCATGTTACTATAGCAATTAATAGTAAAAAAGAATAATTGATATACTAATTAAATAAAAGAAATATTAAATGGGACAAAAGGTAAATCCAATAAGTTTAAGATTAGGAATCATCAAAGGATGGGACTCTAATTGGTATGATGATAAAAACTTTGCAGCAAAACTTCTTGAAGATGATAAAATTAGAAAATATATAAATATAAGACTAGCTAAAGCCAGTATAGCTAAAATTATTATAGAAAGGACATTAAAGCTAGTTACTATCACTATAAATACAGCACGCCCAGGAATTATTATAGGAAAAGGAGGACAAGATATTGACAAACTAAGAGAAGAATTAAAAAAAATTACAAAAAAAGAAATACAAATAAATATATCTGAAGTTAAACGCCCCGAATTAAATGCCATATTAGTAGCTAATAATATATCTCATCAAATTGAAGGTAGAATAGCTTATAAAAGAGCTATCAAAACCGCAATTCAATCTTCTATGAGAATGGGAGCACAAGGTATTAAAGTGCTTATATCCGGTAGATTAGGAGGTGCGGAAATGGCCCGTAGCGAGCTATACAAAGAAGGACGTGTTCCACTACATACATTGAGAGCAGATATAGATTATGCTTTAAATGAAGCACAGGTTACTTATGGAAAAATAGGCATTAAAGTATGGATTTGTAAAGGAGAAGTATTTGGGAAAAGAGACCTTAATCCAGTATTAAAACCCAAATTTAAATCAGATAAAAAAAATGAAAATAATAAAAGAAGAATAAGAGGACGAGGAAGAAGATAAATTTATTTATTCAAGATAATGTTAAAAAAAATAACAAAAAATTAGAAATTAGGTCAATTTAACGTATAACCTATTTAGCTCTGGCTTGTATAGGTTAGGTATAATTTTACCATTGTTTTTTGAAAGCGTACAAATAAAAAAAAAATATTAAAAATGCTACAACCTAAAAAATTAAAACATAGAAAAATGCAAAAAGGCAAAATGAAAGGAAACACCAAAAGAGGTGCTGAACTTTCATTCGGCTCTTTTGGTATTAAAACATTAGAAGAAGCATGGATAACAGCAAGACAAATTGAAGCAGCACGACAAGCTGTTACCCGTTATATGAAACGTGAAGGACAAATATGGATAAGAATGTTTCCTGATAAACCCGTTACTAAAAAACCAGCAGAAGTTCGTATGGGAAAAGGTAAAGGTGCACCGGAATTGTTTGTAGCCAGAGTATCTCCGGGAAAAATACTCTTTGAAGCAGATGGAGTTCCTCTAAATATAGCCAAAGAAGCCATGCGCCTAGCAGCACAAAAATTACCTGTAATCACTAAATTTGTCGTTAGACGCGACTATGTAGAATAATAAATGCTCTTAAAAATATAAAAAATGAAAACATCTGTAATACAAGAATTTTCTATAAGCGAAATCAATGAAAGATTAGAAGAAGAAAAAAATCAATTCATTAAACTAAAACTTAATCATGCTGTATCACCATTAGAAAACCCTATGAAAATTAAAGCGTATAGAAAAAATATTGCACAGCTTAAAACAGAACTAAGAGCTAGAGAATTGAATAATAATAAAAAAAATATACAAAATGGAAAATAGGAATTTAAGAAAGCAAAGAACAGGAATTGTTGTAAGTAATAAAATGAATAAATCTATTGTAATTGAAATAGTTAGAAAAGTAAAACATCCGATATATGGAAAATTTATAAAAAAAACTTCCCGTTTTATGGCTCATGACGAAAATAATGAATGCAATATTGGTGATGCTGTTCGTATTATGGAAACAAAACCATTAAGTAAAAATAAACAATGGAGATTAATTAAAATTATTACAAAAGCTAAATAATTATGGTGCAACAAGAATCTAGATTAACTGTAGCTGATAACAGCGGTGCTAAAGAAGTATTATGTATACGTGTACTGGGTAGCACCAAGAAAAGATATGCCTCTGTCGGCGACAAAATTATTGTTACTGTTAAAACTGCAATACCTTCAGGCAATATAAAAAAAGGAACTGTTTCAAAAGCTGTTGTTATAAGAACAAGAAAAGAAGTAAGAAGAAATGACGGCTCTTATATAAGATTTAGTGATAATGCTGTAGTATTACTAACAGAAACAGAAGAAATGCAAGGCACGCGTATATTTGGACCTGTGGCAAGAGAACTAAGAGAGAAAAAATTTATGAAAATTATATCACTGGCACCGGAAGTGCTCTAAAAAATTATTATAATGACTATGCAACCAAAACTACACATAAAAAAAGGCGATATCGTAAAAGTTATTGCCGGTAACTTTAAAGGTAAACAAGGCAAAGTTTTATTTATAGCTATTAAAAAAAGAAAAGCTATTGTAGAAAATGTTAATATGGTATCTAAACATTCTAAACCTACTACTGAAAACCCTAAAGGCGGAATCATAAAAAAAGAATCTCCTATACATATATCTAACCTTATGATTATTGATAATAATGGAACACCAACAAGGATAGGGAGAAAACTAAATAATAATAAAAAACTTATCAGATATTCAAAAAAAACAGGAGAGGAAATAAAATAATGAATTATTTACCAAGAATAAAAAATAAATATGTTAATGAAATAGTACCAGAACTAAAAAAACAATTTGGATACAAAAGTAATATGCAGGTACCAAAACTTAAAAAAATATGTATTAATCAGGGACTGGGAGATGCTATTATCAACAAAAAACTTATTACTACTGCTATCAATGAAATGACATTTATATCAGGACAAAAAGCTGTGCCTACAAATGCAAAAAAAAATATATCCAACTTTAAACTTAGAATAGGATTCCCAATTGGTGTAAGAGTTACTCTAAGAAGAAATAAAATGTATGAGTTCCTTGATAGATTAATATCTGTATCTCTACCACGAGTTAGGGACTTTAGAGGAATAAGCAATAAAGGATTTGACGGTAAAGGAAATTATAACCTCGGCATAACAGAACAAATAATATTTCCGGAAATAGATATTGACAAAATTGAAAAATTAAATGGCTTAAATATTACACTTGTTACTTCTGCTAAAACTGATAAAGAAGCTCTCGCACTGTTAAAAAACTTTGGATTACCATTTAAAAATTAAACAATTTAAAAAAAAAATAATATGGCAAAAAAATCAATACAAGCAAGAGAAATAAAAAGACAGAAAATGGTAGAAAGATATTCTGAAAAAAGAAAAAAACTTAAAGAACAAGGAGATTATTTAGGATTACAAAAATTACCTAAAGATGCTTCTCCTGTCCGATTACATAATAGATGCCAGCTCACAGGAAGACCAAAAGGATATATGAGACAATTTGGTATATCACGTATAAACTTTCGCGAAATGGCATCAGCAGGATTAATACCAGGCGTTAAAAAAGCAAGCTGGTAAAATATTTTAGTAGTGAGACAATTAAGCATAGATAAATCATTTATGAATACATAGATCAACTGATATATAATTATTAACGCTTTATTCAATTTTTACAATTTTTTAACAATAATAAACTATATTTAGTTGACAATATCAAATATTTATTAATAATATATATATAAAACTAATAAAAAAAACAAAAAAATGACTACTGATCCTATTGCAGATTATTTGACAAGAATAAGAAACTCTATGTCTGTTCATCACAGAATTGTTGAAATACCTGCATCAAATACAAAAAAAGAAATTACTAAAATACTATTTGAAAAAGGATATATTTTAAACTATAAATTTGAAGATAATCCTGTTCAGGATACTATTAAAATAGCTTTAAAATATCACCCTGTAACAAAAGTATCTGCTATTAATGAACTTAAAAGAATTAGTAAACCGGGACTAAGAAAATATGTAAATGCCAAACAATTGCCAAGAGTACTAAATGGCTTGGGAATTGCTGTCATATCAACATCAGCGGGCATAATGACAGATAAAGAAGCAAGAACACAAAATATTGGCGGAGAAGTATTATGTTTTATTAGCTAAAAAAGGAGAAAAAAATGTCAAGAATAGGAAAATTACCAATAAAAATACCTAATCAAGTACAAATTACTGTATCTGATAATAACATAGTAACAGTAAAAGGACCTATGGGAGAACTAAAACAAACTGTTGACCCATGTATTACTGTTAAAGTAAACGACTCTATAGTATCTTTGGAAAGACATACTGAACAAAAAAAAGATAAGTCCTTACACGGATTATATAGATCTCTTATATATAATATGGTTACAGGTGTATCAAAAGGATATAAAATAGAACAGGAAGTCATAGGCGTAGGATATAAAATAAACTCCCACGACCAAATATTAGAACTATCTATTGGAAATTCATATAGTATTGTCTTTGAATTACCAAAAGAAGTAAAAGTTGAAACAATAACACAAAGAGGCAAAACAGCTAGAATAATACTATCATCTGTTGATAAACAACTTATAGGACAAGTAGCAGCTAAAATACGCTCTTTAAAAAAACCTGAACCATATAAAGGAAAAGGTATTAAATTTCTTAACGAACAAATTAGAAGAAAAGCTGGTAAAACAGCCGGTGATTAAAAAGTATTTTAATTTTTTAATATTTAATGTAAAATGATAAAAAATAAAAAAAATTATAACAGAATAAGAATAAAAAAAAGAATCAGAAAACGAATTAAAGGAACACCTGAGGTCCCAAGATTAAGTGTATTTAGAAGTAATAAATATATCTATGCTCAAATTATTGATGACGAAAACAGTAGAACTTTAATCTCTGTAGATTTAAAACAAATGGGACATCCCGAATCTATCGGGAAAGATAATATTGATTCTAAGAAAACAACAAAAATTGAACAAGCTAAATCAGTAGGGAAATTAATTGCTGAAAAAGCTATTAAATCAGGAATCAATACTGTTGTATTTGATAGAAATGGCTATCTGTATCATGGCAGAATTAAATCATTGGCTGAAGAAGCCAGAAAAAATGGACTTAAATTTTAAATAAAACTATGCAAAATAATAATAAAAAAAGAATTAAATCCAGTGAAATAGAATTTAAAGAAAAAGTAGTAAGTATCAGAAGAGTAACAAAAGTTACCAAAGGTGGCAGAGCATTCAGTTTTTCAGCCGTTGTCGTTGCAGGTAATGAAAAAGGCGTTGTAGGATATGGCCTTGGAAAAGCAAAGGAGGTAACATCTGCTATAGCAAAAGGATTAGACAATGCAAAAAAAAATCTTATTAAAGTATCTATTATTAACGGAACCTTACCACATGAGCAAACAGGTAAATATTGCGGAGCTTCTGTATTCCTTAAACCAGCAGCGCCAGGAACAGGAGTTATAGCAGGAGGAGCTATGCGTGCTGTGTTAGAAAATCTGGGCATAAAAAATATACTCGCAAAATCCAAGGGATCTTCAAACCCTCATAATGTCGTAAAAGCTACTATAAATGCACTTACTCAAATAAGAGACCCTTACTCTATAGCTAAAATAAGAGGTATTGATATAAATAAAGTATTTAATGGATAAATTTATAATAACATAATCCGTTCAACAGTTGAAAATTTGAAATACCTAAACTAAAAATGCTTAAAACAATGAACAAAATAAAAATAAAGCAAATAAGAAGTGCCATTAACAGACCTGAAAGACAAAAAAGAACTCTTAAAGCTCTCGGCATTAAAAAAATGCAACAAACAATAGAAGTAAATGATACGCCTCAGATTAGAGGAATGATTAATAAAGTTAATCATCTGTTATTAATAGAAAAAATTTAACTATAATAAAAAATTATTATGGACTTAACAAATATTAAACATATAAAAGGTTCTGAGAAAAAAAGAAAACGTATAGGCAGAGGACAAGGTTCAGGCTATGGCGGAACTTCTACAAAAGGAAATAATGGCTCACAATCCAGATCCGGATATAAACGTAATTATGGATATGAAGGTGGACAAATGCCTATATACAGAAGAATACCTAAATTCGGCTTTAAAAATATAAACAGAAAAGAATTTACACCTGTTAATATTGATACTTTACAAAAAATAGCTGATGAGAAAAAAATAACAGCAATAAATCCTGATATATTAGCTGAAAACGGTATAACCTCAAAAAGTAATCTTATAAAAATACTGGGCAGAGGAAATTTAAAAGCAAAACTAACTGTTGAAGCACATTCTTTCTCAAAATCAGCAATAAAAACTATTGAAGAAAAAGGTGGTAAAATAATTAAAATACAATCTTAATGAAGAAACTAATACAAACTATTAGAAATATATGGAAGATAGAAGACCTTAGAAAAAGAATAATCTATACTATTGGAATTCTTCTCATTTATAGATTAGGAGCTTTTGTTGTATTACCGGGTGTTGACCCTCATCAGCTTGGAGCATTACAAGCTCAAACAAGTGAAGGCATACTCGGACTGTTAAATATGTTCTCTGGCGGAGCTTTCTCTAATGCATCTATCTTTGCATTAGGAATTATGCCATATATCTCTGCTTCTATTGTTATACAACTAATGGGAGTTGCTGTCCCTTACTTCCAAAAATTACAAAAAGAAGGAGAAAGCGGTAGGAAAAAAATAACCCAAATTACACGATACCTTACAGTAGCTATCTTATTACTGCAATCACCTTCTTATATATTCAATCTTGTACGTCAACTTCCTGCCGAAGCAATATACCCTTTTCTGCCAGGTGTACCGCCATCAGTGTATTTCAGGATATCATCTGTAATACTTCTTACAGCAGGGTCAATGTTTATAATGTGGCTGGGCGAAAAAATTACTGACAAAGGAATTGGTAATGGTATCTCAATAATAATTATGATTGGTATTATTGCCCGACTACCTTTTGCATTATTCGCAGAATTTGCTTCCAGAGTAGAAGAACTTGGCGGAGGTTTAGTGATTTTTCTTGTAGAAATAGTATTCCTTATACTTGTAATACTAATTACTATACTATTAATACAAGGAACAAGAAGAATACCAGTACAATATGCTAAAAGAATCGTCGGAAATAAACAATATGGCGGTGTCAGACAATTTATACCACTTAAAGTAAATGCAGCAGGAGTAATGCCTATAATATTTGCTCAGGCAATTATGTTTGTGCCTATCACATTAGCAGGATTTAGAAATAGTGAAGCCCTGAGAGGATTTGCAGCGGCATTCTCTGACTTTACAGGATTTTGGTATAACTTTACTTTCGCTATAATGATTATACTGTTTACATACTTTTATACAGCTATAATTATTAATCCCAGCAAAATGGCTGAAGATATGAAAAAAAACGGGGGCTTTATACCAGGAGTTAAACCAGGCAAAAGAACAGCTGAATTTATTGACAATGTGATGTCAAGAATAACACTGCCAGGATCAATATTCCTTGCTTTCGTTGCTATAATGCCCGCCTTTGTTAGCTTAACAGGAGTAAATACACAATTTGCCCAATTCTATGGGGGCACTTCCCTGTTAATTCTTGTAGGTGTTATCTTGGATACATTACAACAAATAGAAAGCCACTTGCTAATGCGACATTATGACGGACTTATGAAATCAGGAAGAATTAAAGGCAGACCAGGGATAGGTGCTTTTTAATAAAAAATATTATTACTTTTACTTCTTTAAAAAAATGTTTTGTAACTTTGCAAAAATTAAAAAAAAAATAATATGGCAAAACAAACATCAATTCGGCAAGATGGAACAGTGATAGAATCATTAGGGAATACTATGTTCAAAGTTGAATTAGAAAATGGTCATATTATAACAGCTCATATATCAGGCAAAATGAGAATGCACTATATAAAAATTCTGCCAGGCGATAAAGTAAAACTTGAAATTTCACCTTATGATTTGACAAAAGGCAGAATAATCCTTAGATATAAATAAAATAAATATTAACAAAATGAAAGTTAGAGCATCAGTAAAAAAAAGAAGCCCCGAATGCAAAATTGTCAGAAGAAAAGGTAGAGTATATATTATTAATAAAAAAAAACCTAAATTCAAACAAAGACAAGGTTAAGGCAATAAAAAAGATTGTAAAAATTAAATTGTTTTTATAATAAAATTATCAAAACTAAACTAAAAACTATATGGCTAGAATAGCAGGTGTTGACCTACCAAAAAACAAAAGAGGAGAAATAGGATTAACTTATATATTTGGTATAGGAAGAAGCTCAGCACAAAAAATCCTTAAGCAAGCAAATATTGACCCAAACAAAAAAGTTAAAGATTGGTCTGATCAGGAACAAAACAAAATATATAAAATAATATCCGAAAAATATAAAGTTGAAGGAGATAGACGGTCAGAAACTCGGTTAAATATCAAACGTCTAATGGACATTGGCTCTTATAGAGGAATACGCCACCGTATAGGATTACCGGTAAGAGGACAAAACACAAAAAATAATGCAAGAACAAAAAAAGGTAAAAAGAAAACTATTGCTAATAAGAAAAAAGCTGAAGATAAAAAATAATTCATAATAATAGTAAAAAAAATATGGCAAAAATTTTAAAAACCAAAAAACATAGAGTTGTAAAAGTAGATGCTTCTGGACAAGCTCACATACATGCCTCTTTTAATAATATAATTATTTCATTAACAAATAATTCAGGACAAGTAATAACATGGTCATCTGCAGGAAAACAAGGGTTTAAAGGTTCTAAAAAAAATACTCCTTATGCTGCTCAATTAGCAGCCGCCGATTGCTCAAAAGTAGCTTATAACTTAGGATTGAGAAAAGTAAAGGTCTTTGTTAAAGGACCAGGTGCAGGTAGAGAATCTGCTATCAGAACAATACACTCACAAGGTATAGAAGTAACCGAAATATTTGATGTTACTCCTATCCCACATAACGGATGCAGACCACCTAAAAAAAGAAGAGTTTAAACTAAATATAAAATTATAACTATGGCAAGATATATAGGACCAAAAACAAGAATAGCCAGAAAATTTGGACAAGCTATCTATGGACCAGATAAATATTTTGAAAGAAAAAAATATTTACCAGGTCAACATGGAACATCTAAAAGAAGAAGAAAAAAATCAGAATATGGCGAACAATTACTGGAAAAACAAAAAGCAAAATATACTTATGGTATCCTGGAAAAACAATTTAGGAAAATTTTTGAAAAAGCAAGCAGAAAAAAAGGAGTTACAGGTATAATATTATTTCAACTGATTGAAGCCAGATTAGATAATGTAGTATTTAGATTGGGTATATCTAACACTAGAAATGGAGCCAGACAATTAGTGTTACATAAGCATATAACCGTTAATAATAAAGTTGCTAATGTCCCTTCATTAACATTAAAATCGGGAGACATAATAGGAATTAGAGAAAAATCCAAATCTTTGGAAGTAATTACAAATTCATTGATATCACAAACAAATAAATTCTCATGGTTAGAATGGGATGAAAATCTTATGTGTGGAAAATTTATTAACTACCCTGAAAGAGAAGAGATACCTGAAGAGATTAATGAACAAGCAATAGTAGAACTGTATTCTAAATAATAAATAATAAATAATAATTAATAATTAAAACTCCTTAATATTCATAAATATGGCAATATTAGATTTTCAAAAACCTGACAAGGTTATTATGTTAGACGCCGACAAATTCAATGGTAAGTTTGAATTTAGACCTTTAGAACCCGGCTATGGAATAACTATAGGAAATGCTTTAAGACGAATCTTGCTGTCTTCATTAGAAGGATATGCTATAACTTCAATAAAAATTGATGGCGTAGATCATGAATTTTCTACTATAGAATCTATTACTGAAGATGTAGTGGAAATTATACTTAACTTAAAGCAAATACGATTTATGAAACAAATTGAGGACATAGATGAAGAAAAAGTAACAATTAATATTACCAATAAAAAAATATTTAAAGCCGGTGATATTAATAACTCTCTGTCAGCATTTCAGGTTATAAATTCTGATTTGGTAATTTGTAATATGGAACCATTTGTAAACTTAAAAATGGAAATAAACATAAGTAAAGGAAGAGGTTATGTCCCGGCTGAAGAAAATAAACATGTTGATGATTTATTAGGAACAATACCTGTTGATTCTATATTTACACCAATAAAAAATGTAAAATATAAAATTGATGACTTTCGTGTAGGACAAAAAACAGATTATGAAAAACTTACTATGGATATTATTACTGATGGATCTATAACACCCAAAAAAGCACTTAAAGAGGCTGCATCAATATTAATACATCACTTTATGCTCTTCTCTGACGAAAAAATTACTCTTGATACCGAAGAAAAAATAGAGACAAAGGAATTTGATGAAATATCTCTTCATATAAGACAACTACTAAAAACAAAAATAGAAGACATGGATATGTCAGTGAGAGCATCAAACTGCCTGAAATCCGCTGAAATAAAAACTCTCGGCGAACTCGTAACTTTCCATAAAAATGATTTGTTAAAATTTAGAAACTTTGGTAAAAAATCTCTGACAGAACTGGAAAATTTAGTTAAATTAAAAAATTTAAACTTTGGAATGGATACTTCAAAATATAAATTGGATAAGGAATAATTGATATGAGACACAAAAAAAACTTTAACCATTTAAGCAGAACTGCTAGCCACAGAAAAGCTATGTTTGCTAATATGGCATGCTCCCTGATTTTAAATAAAAAAATTAATACTACCGTTGCTAAAGCAAAAGCTTTAAGAAAATATGTAGAACCTTTAATAACTAAGTCTAAAGACGATTCTACTTCTTCTAGAAGAATAGTATTCAAGTATTTGAAAAATAAACAAGCTATTACTGAACTATTTAGAGAAATATCAGTTAAAATAGCAGAAAGACCAGGAGGATATACAAGAATACTTAAAACAGGTAACAGACTCGGAGATAACGCAGAAATGTGTCTGATGGAACTTGTTGACTATAACGAAAATCTTCTAAAACAAAAAGAAGAAAAAAAATCTAAAATTACAAGAAGAAGTAGAAAAAAAATAACAGGAAAAGAAAATATTGAGTCAGAAGGTAAACCTACTAAAAAAATAGAACCAAAAGAAAAAGCAGAACCAAAAGAGAAAATAGAACCAAAAGAGAAGACAGAACCAAAAGAAAAAACAAAACCAAAAGAGAAGACAGAACCAAAAGAAAAGACAAAATCAAAAGAGAAAACAGAACCAAAAGAAAAGACAGAACCAAAAGAAAAAACAGAAGATAACAAAAAAGAAAAAGATAATCCACCACCTCAGGCAAACAAAGAATAAATAAAATCTAATTTGAGCAATTTAATATTTTTATACTTTGTTTTTAGTAATTGTAAATTTTTGGAGAAAGTACGAAGTACGCTGTTTAAACTATGTAAATAGTTACATTTAATCAGGCAATTATCTAAAATCTGAATATTTACAATATTCTAAATTGTTCATGTATGATAAAAATACTGTCCCGACAAAGACGAATATACTTTCCGTGAACACATATAAAGCAATAGGTATAATGTCAGGAACTTCATTAGATGGAGTTGATTTGGCTTATTGCATCTTTGAAAAAAATAAAAAAAAATGGTCTTATAAAATTATATATGCAACAACATACAACTACAACAATAAATGGAAAGAAAAATTAAGAACTCTAAACCAAAAAGATGCTTTTACTTTTGTTAAAACTAATATAGAATACGGACATTTCTTAGGACTGATAACAAAAAAATTTATTAAAAAGAATAATATATCTGCCGATTTTATCGTATCTCATGGTCATACTATATTTCATCAACCTGATAAAAAAATTACTTGCCAAATCGGCGACGGATCCGCAATAACAGCTCAAACAAATCTGCCTGTGATATGTAATATGAGGTCATTGGATGTAGCTCTTAACGGACAAGGCGCTCCTCTCGTTCCTGTTGGAGATAAATTGCTATTCGGTAACTTTGAATATTGCCTTAACCTTGGCGGATTTGCTAATATCTCTTATGATGACAAAAATAATAACAGAATAGCTTATGATATATGCCCTGTAAATATAATTATAAATAATCTTACAGAAAAAACAGGGAAAAAATATGACGATAAAGGAAATATTGCAAAAAAAGGTAACATAAATAATAAACTGCTAAAAGATCTAAACAACATCCGTTTCTATAAACAATTACCTCCAAAATCTTTAAGTATAGAATGGCTTTATCAATATTTTATCCCTGTCCTTGATAATTATAATATATCTATCAATGATAAATTAAGAACAATATATGAGCATATTGCTATACAAATCTCTATTGCCACATCAAATTATAAAGAAAAAAATATATTAGTAACAGGAGGCGGAACTTTTAATACTTTCCTTATAAATCGCATTAAAGCAAACTTAAATCACAAAATAATTATTCCTGATAAAAATGTTATAAACTATAAAGAAGCTTTAATATTTGCATTCTTGGGAGTACTTAGAATAAGAAAAGAAATTAACTGCCTTAGCTCTGTTACAGGAGCCAAAAAAAATACCTGCAACGGTGCTGTATTCTTTATTTAAAAAAAATATTCAATTGCTATAATTTTTGATTTTTTGGAAGCAATTCCCGAATTAGATTACAATAAAATTTTAATACTAAAGGCAAATCAGTATTAAAACTAGTGTCTTGAGAATTTAATTTCGGAACATAATTGTATGGAATGGTTTACAGATATATAATGGTTAAATGGTTTTATAGTTTTATTGTTAGATGGTTTAAAATGTTAAAATTATGCAAAATAAATATTTACAGCTAAATGATGTATCTGCTTACAAAACTGTTTTTCATCTGAGCAATTATGCCTGCCCCGTAGCGAAGAATGAGCGTATCGGGGTGTGGGATATTGTTATAAAATGGGATTGGTTTGCTAAAACGCATGTTGGAGGGCAATTTGTGGAAGCTGCTGATTCTATTTCCGCAAATATTGCAGAGGGTTTTGGACGTTATCACAAGAAAGATAAAATTAAGTTTTATCGTTACAGTCAAGGTTCTATCAAAGAATCTTTTGACTGGAACGAGAAGTCAAAAGTGAGAAAATTTCTTAATGATGAACAATATCATCATATTCTTGGAGAACTCCAAAAACTGCCAAAAGAAATTAACCAACAAATAAAATTAACCATATAGCCATAAAACCATATAGCCATAAAACAATAGGATGTCTCATAATTAAATTGATATGATACTAGACTTCCTCAATTTGATATGTATATCCTTGTTTTAAATATTTTTTGCTGTTTTTTAGTGCATTAATATACTGACCACAGTTGCTTCCTATTTTGTTTTCTTCAAGTTCACCTATGCTTAAAATGACCTCGTAACCGGCTTTTTTAAGATTTTCTATAATTGTATAATTTTTTATTCCTGGCTTTATTAACGAATTGATTTTATTTTTTTTTGCTTTAAAAGTTGGATTCACAGGTGTTATCTTTATCAGAAAAATATCAGGATTAAAGTGCTTTTCCAATTCGCTTATGTCAACAATGCTGTTTTCACTCAGAGCAAAATTTAAAGTGATTTTTCTGTTGCCGGTCTCATAAAAACTGTTGCCGTATTCCGAAATTGTTTTGAAATCCCATTTTTTTATTGGCATCAATTCATCTCTTTGTTTTTTATCTGTACTATGCAGCGAAAACTGAAGTTGAAAATTGTTATTATAATAACGTGTTTTAATATCTAAAAGTTTTTTAAAGAAAAAATCCGTTCCGGCAGGTGCAACCGAAGACAGTGAAGGTATAAAATTTTTAAAAGAATATAATTCGGGAATTGCTTCCAAAACATCCAAAACATTATTGTTAAATGCCGGTTCGCCCATACGGGCAAATTGTATCTTGAATTTTTTTGTGTTAACATTTTTATCGGGAAATCGTTGTTTTATCAAATAATCAATTTGAAACATAATTTCCTCATAAGATAATTTTCCTTTGTAATTTCCACCTGCATCACAGAATTTGCAATTCACAGGACAACCAAACAAAGTAGAAACAATCAACACCCATTTATCGCGAATAGATAATGGCGGCTGGATAGATTCAACAAATTCAAATAATTTGCCATAATCAGTTTCCCCAATATAAACATTTGCTATGTTGTTTTTTTTTATTCTTTTAATTACTTTCATTGACTAAAATTTTAATATTC
>Ga0307991_1000723_pt1 | contig 23682 bp, 19 predicted proteins | sample EllFjometagen131_FD_203146 | JGI IMG/M metagenome (GOLD analysis project Ga0307991, IMG submission 203146) | Marine microbial communities from Ellis Fjord, Antarctic Ocean - #131 | ecosystem: Environmental > Aquatic > Marine > Unclassified | place: Southern Ocean | collected 2014-10-08 | reverse complement strand
ACGCGTCCATCCGTGCTATTTATCTGTATCGTCAGTCCCTTACCACCGGTAAACATTACATCCGTCGATATTACAGTGCCTGGAAGAATTCCATTAAACGCTTTGACGTCTCCCATGCTCCCCTGAATGCCTATAGTCATATTGGCGGTACGGATCTTATAATTCTGTGGCGCAATCTTAGCAATCTTACCGGCCATAAAAGTAAAAGCCCCATTATCGACAGATCCTTCAATAACAGGCTCTTCTCCGTCTTCATATACGTATTTATCAACCGTAAAATCACTACTACCCATCAAGCTTATCTTAGACCTGTCGACGAAATCTATCTCAACATATGATTGAAAGGCCGTTTCAATTCGATCACCAGGGAAAATTGGCGTCTTCAGACTCACCGACCGCGTTTTGCCATTAGCACCGACAATTAACGCTCGTCCTCGTACCGATATGATCATCCCCACTGGCACCTCAATATGATTCTCTATAGAATCAACAATTACAGCCTGTGTCATTAAATTATTACTGCCATCGCAGGAAGAATACCCTCCGTAAGGAAAAACAATAAACACCGACAGTGAATACATCAAAAATAATATCTTAACGTACATCTCATCTCTCCCTTTACAAATAGATACGCTTAGCCGTCATCGCCAAAACAATAAACAAGCAAAAACAAACTTTCCCATACTCCGATATCGTCAAAAATGCTAAAGACCTTACATAAATACAAAAGCCACAAAACGATTTCCATAAATAACTCGCTCTAATTTAGTGAATTACAGACAATTCACCCTTTCTTGCTTTTTTTACGATGCTTAGATAAAATAAAAAAATATAAGGAGAATTTATTTTATGTATACCGATTCCCACGCGCACATCAGCAACGATCAATTTGCCGATACTATCGAAGAAATCCTGTTGAGAGCACAAGCAGCAAATGTTACTACTATTGTTAATATGTGCACCGATATAGACTCTTTAAAAAGAGGCCTTGAACTCCACCGTCGTTATCCATGGATTTTGAACGCAGCGGCCACAACGCCAAACAATGCTGAACGCGAAGGAGAACAAGTTTTTCCCATAATCTCCAAACATGCTCATTCTAATGACTTTGTTGCTATAGGAGAAACAGGGCTGGACTATTATTATCAGCATTCATCTCATGATGTTCAGCAAAAATTCCTAAAAAAATATTTCCGCTTAGCCCTTGAATGTAAACTCCCTGTAATAATACATTGTCGCGATGCTTTTGATGATCTTTTTGATATCGCCGACGAGGAATACATCGAATCCCCTGCCGCGCTTCACTGCTTTACGGGGACAATGAACGATGCTCGTCGCGTCCTCGATCGTGGATGGTATTTATCGCTTAGTGGTATCGTGACATTCAAGAATAGTGGATCCCTACGCGATATTGCTTCTTTTGTTCCTCTAGGTCGCCTTCTCATAGAAACAGACTCTCCATATTTGGCACCTCAAAGTAAACGTGGCAAGGTCAATGAGCCCTCATTCTTACCAGAAATCGCTAAAACCATAGCAAATATAAAAGGAATCACCATCGAAGAAATCGCAGAGACTACAAGTAAAAATGCTAAACACCTCTTCACAATACAATAGGGGCTATCAACATACACAAATGCTTGACAAAATAGGATTATTTATGAGCTACTCAATCTCTAGAAATATAAAAAGTGGAGGATGTCATGACTGTTATACTTCTGGGAAGTAATCCTTTCTTTCAAGCATATGCCAAATCAGATGCGTTTGGGAAGATTATTTTTTTAGCTCTGGCAATTCTATCAATAGCCAGCTGGATTGTATTAGTGTATAAAATTCGTGCTCTGCATTATATAAGAAAACTCTCCCTCAACTTCCAAACTCTTTTCGAAAAAAATCAATCGTCTCCATTAGCTATTACAAACCCTTCTGCAACAAAATCAAAGATACCAGAATTCGCTAATGCATTCTTTAACATCTATGATGTCCTGAAAAAACGCACACTAGAAATCCTAAATAAAAACAAGCTATCTGTGCCCGAAACCAAAGAAAAAAATACCCACACTTACCTGTCGGCGTCAGACATTGATATACTGGAATCTCATCTTATGTCGTCGATATCATCACAGACAAATGGCCTTGAAAAAAATCTTTTCATTTTATCAACAACCGTAAGCCTTGCACCATTCCTAGGGCTTCTTGGAACGGTATGGGGAATACTTATGACATTTTCTGAACTTCAATCGCGCGGTTTCAGTCAGACTAATGAGATGGTCCTAGGAGGCCTCTCAATGGCTTTAGCAACAACTGTACTCGGTCTGCTAATAGCCATTCCTGCACTTATCGCCTACAACTATCTAAAAAGCAGTATCCGAGACTTTGAAAAAAGTATGGAACACTTCTCTACCGTTATGTTAGCAGCCATAGAGCTACAATACCGTAAAGTCGACGTTAAATAAAAGCATGGCACGACGAAGCAAATTATTTTCTTCCCGAAACAGAGAGTTGGACGATGCAACGGTAAACCTGACGCCTCTCATCGATGTTGTCTTTGTTGTACTGATAATGTTCATCATCGTAGCCCCGATGCTAGAGCTTGATAAGGTCATCCTTGCCACAAACAAGAATGACGCCTCAAACACATCGATGACTATACAGGATAACGGACAGATAACCATTCAGGTCTATGAGGATAATTCCATCTGGTTTAACAAAGAACCTACATCTATACAACAGCTTGGGAAACACCTTGAAAGTGCCAGACGCAACACCTCCACGGGGAATGTCCATCTTTTCCACGACAAGAGAGCAATGTTCGGGACATACCAGTCCGTGAAAAACGCCGTAGAATCCGCAGGATTTGATGAGATGGATGTTGTCCTGCAACCGGGATAATATGTGATATGTCTAGACTATACAACACAATACAAAAGCGCATATCAAAATTAAGATTATGGGCAAAAATCAACCCGTACAAGAGAAATATTACATATATCGTCGTCACAACACATCTTATACTCATTACAATTATGACATGTTCATTAACAACATCTCGAAGCATACCTCGAACAAAACCCTTGATAGTGAAAACTGTAAAACTACAATCAAAAATCATCACAACGCAGCAAAAACCCCACTCAAAACATGCCACAGCCTCAAAGACAGTAAACAAAAAACCTACCCCAATAAAAAAAAATATACCGAAACCTGTACAGCATCATAAAAACACCGTTCGGCACAACGAACTATTAGATCAGCTAAAAGAAACTATTGAAAAAATCGATCAAACCTCCCATAGTATTTCTCGTACGCAGATCACTGCCATTCCCAAAGCAATCGAACAACTACATGTTGACACAAAATCATACAACAACGAAATATGGAGCTCTGACATCAGTGACACCCCTTATCGCGATGTACTTATCAACAGGCTGAGGACCTCTCTAAAGCTTCCAGAGTTTGGAGAAGTAAAAATCATCCTGACAATAAGACGCGACGGAAATGTTAGAAACATGAGTATCGTAAATACAGAAAGTATAACAAATAAAAACTATGTAGAAAAGGTATTGCCCCTCTTTGTCTTTCCACCATTTGGTATGTTTTTCAAAGGAGAAGATTCCAGAACCTTTTCTATAGTGTTAAGTAATGATATCTAAAAGGGAATACTATGACAACGACAGCACGATTGCTTGCCATCATAAGTATAGTAGCCACACTATTAACAACATCTTTTTCTTTCGCACAAGAAACTGTCGATCTTGATACTTCATGGGAAAGCGATGACATCGTCATAAGATTGTCTACGGAATCACAACTCGAACCTATATATCTCCATATCATTTTTGACGAACTATCGGGATTATCTTCTGGTTATGTTGATCAGCTAGCAGAAGTATTGAAGTTCGATCTCAATAACAATGGAAAAACACAAACGCTTCCTGATACGAACGATAGAAAAGCACTAGCTCATCTAGAATCATTTGATAAGCCTTTTGACACATCTTTATGGAAAGATCTTGGTACACGATATGTCGTCAGAGCTATCATCCGCGACAAAAAGCTCTCGGCAAAAACATTATTCGTCAAAAACAACACCAGTAAACTTGTCAAAGATGTACCTCTCACAGGAAACATCGACAATGACCGCCGCAGCATTCATAACGTAGCTGATATTATTCACAAAATCTTCTTCAGCACAGAAGGAATCGCAAGCACTCGCATATTGTATTCCATGAGATCAAAAGACAGCCAAAACGAATCATTTAAATGGACTTCAGAAATATGGGAATGCGACTACGATGGCGCCAACAAACAGCAACTAACACACCTACAGGGGTATGCTATAACGCCGATATATGTTCCTCCCAAATCGGGACATCCCAGCGGTAGTTTCTTTTTTGTGTCATATCTCGTCGGAGAACCCAAGATCTTCACAGCATCACTACGCGACGGCGTTGGGCACCGTTTCAGCTATTTGCGCGGCAACCAACTTATGCCCACCATAACACTACAGCGCGACAAAATCGCCTTTATCAGTGATGTTACCGGCAATGCCGACCTGTTCCTGCAAGACTTCAACCCCGACACAGGACCTATAGGAAAACCTTACCAGATCTTTGCGGCACGAAGAGGCACGCAAGCATCGCCAACATTCAGCAGCGATGGAAAACGCATAGCTTTCGTCTCCAACAAAGATGGATCACCAAGAATATATGTTATGGATGTTCCAAGACCCGGAATGAAATTAAAAGATATCTCAACAACGCTTATTAGTAAGGAAAACCATGAGAATACCTGCCCGGCATGGTCTCCGGACAATACGAAGATAGCATACAGCGCAAAAACTAACGGTGTGCGCCAAATATGGGTATACAACTTTAACACAGAGCAAGAAACACAGCTCACACAAGGACCAAGCCATAAAGAAAACCCATCATGGGCCCCTAACAGCCATCATCTCATATTTAATTCTTCTACGCCATTTTCAAGCGAACTATATATCGTCAACATGAACCAATTGAAATCTGTAAAAATAACCTCCGGAAATGGCGAAAAACGTTTCCCTTCATGGGAACCAATATTAAAAGAGAACGTGTAAAAAAAGGACGTTACACGTATAACAATGAAAATAAGGTAATTTTAAATCACGGCATCAGATGAACGGATGCCAAAAAACTGTTACGTGAGGCTGAGAAAATTATGAAACGAACATCACATATAGCATTTATTTTCTTCGGTTTTTGTTATCTTCTCATTATAACTACTGGGTGCCAGCGTACCAGTGACGAGGTATGGGAAGATACAAAAACAGCAGGAAGATATCTCGGCAAAGGCCTCCGTGCATTTGCTGGACAACAACAAAGCGATTCACGACAAGTCTCGTCATACCAAGACTTCGCAGGACCTATCGAAGAGGACTTTGTCTCTCTAAAAGATGAAGATCTTTACCAAAAGCTAACGCTAGGAGATGCAGGAACACTACAAAATATCGACGCATATTCTTCCATACATCACTCTAGAGAAACTCCCGGAGAACTCGGCAGTAATATTCCTGGAATAACAGGATTTAATACCCCAGATCAGATGTATGTCAGCAATATATTCAAAAGAATGCATTTTGCTTATAATGAAGACAAACTTCTAGGCAATAATAATATGCAAGCCATTGAGAATATTTCTCGTTATATGAAAGACAATCCTAACGTATATATTTTCGTTGAAGGACACTGCGACCAAAGAGGCTCGGCTTCATATAATCTTGCTCTGGGAACACGTAGAAGCAATAGTGTCCGCAACACACTAATAAAAGCAGGTGTCGATCTCAACAATGTTTTCACTGTATCATATGGAAAAGAGAGACCTCTAGCCATGGAAGATACGTCGGAAGCATGGTCGCAAAATAGACGCGCTGAATTTAAAATATTTAAAAAGTCATAAAAGTAACACGGAGGAATGTTATGAAAACAGTACATCATAACACGTTTCTCGTCATGGGAGTTTGCTCATTATCGTTGATGGTATCATCATGTATGTCATCATCTGCATACGATCAAAAGATTAATGCGCTTTCTCAGACAACAAGGCAAATCAAAACAGATATCGATGACCTAAGATACCAGCTAAATAACTACAATGTGGAGCTAGATATCCTAGAAGGAAAATCTAGTGGATACCAATCATCCCTCTCCAAGCTGTATCAGCAGACACAAGAAGAAGCGTCTAATGAACAAAGAATGCTTAAAGAACAGATTTTTGCCATCGAAAAGAACGTCTCAGTACTAAACAACAATCTAGATATTGTCCTCAAAGACATGCGACAACTGCAAGGTCATGCAAACACAACGGGGACAGCAATAACACAATACAAGGGAACGATTAGCAATCTCGAGAAAGAAATAGACAGACAAGACAGGCAGCTTAATGAGATGAAAGACTCACTAAAAATTATGAGCACTATTATAGAGAAAAAATCATATGGCAAAGGACTCACATATAAAGTTAGAAGCGGTGACTCCCTAGAAAGAATCGCAAAAATCAATGACACAACAATCGAAGCATTAAAAAAAGCTAACGACCTAAAAGGCGACCTCATCTTTGCTGGTCAAGAACTCAATATACCAAATTAAATAATGGTTACTCACATGATCCTTCGAAGAATTGCACTAGTTCTTATATTAATAGCAACTACTGCTACAGCATATACATCTGAAGTACCATCGGAATCACAAGAATTATCAGAACAACTCGACAAGCCAAGCATAGGTAACGTCACAACGGAAAAGATCACAAAGCGCACGCTTTATCCTAATGGGACCCTGGAAAAAATTCAGATGCTTATGCGTAATAACGACAATGCATTGATCCAGAATGGTCCTGAACTGGAGTTCTATCCTGATGGATCCATGAAAAGTCAGGGAATCGTGCTAAACGGAAAACGCGCAGGGGAATGGGTTTTCCTCACAGAATCCGGAGTTATTCTAAGAGGAAAATACTGCGAAGGAAAACGCACTGGAATATGGAAAACGATAGCACCTAATAACAGCACACTTCTTTCAGAAACATACCTTAATGGTATTTTAAACGGCATTAAAGAATCATATCACCCTAACGGCACCATGGCAAGCCAGTCTTTCTTTACTGAAAATATGCAAGAGGGCTCTAGCACAACATGGCATCCAAATGGCCAAAAAGCATCAGAAATATCCTGGACCAACAATATGCAACACGGTCCTGCACTATGGTGGGCTGGAAACGGACAAAAACTTTCAGAGGGTCATTTTTTTTCTGGCACCCCCAGTGGAGAATGGAGATGGTGGAATCTCAACGGAGATACTATTAAAACGTCTACATTCAAGAATGGTTCTGGTATTTTATATGAATACATGCTCGCAAAGAACGACTCCTCAAGCAATGAAGAAACATATGAATTTTCTCACACCTTAACCTTAAGGAAAGAAAATATCTTCAAAAATGGGAAGCTTAACGATACACAAAAAGTATATTACCCTGACGGCACCCTGAAGTCTTCGATATCATACGCCGAAAATGTTGAGAACGGACCTTTTCAGGAATGGTATCCTAACAGCTCCTTACGTATCGAAGGTGTCTTCAAAGACGGAAAGCCCGCAGGAACTATCCTGGAATACCGTAGAAAGAATGGAAACATTGATGCGTCCTCTCGCATCTCGAAAGAAATTATATATAATGACGACCAGATCCATTCTACCATAACGTCATATTCCACTTCCGGAGAAAAGACTAGCGAAATCCAAATGAAAAACAACAAGCCTCACGGATCTTCTATAGCCTTTTATGATGATGGCTCTGTAATGACTTCAGGACAATTCATCAAAGGTAACAAAGAAGGGGTCTGGAAGCAATATTACAAAAACGGAAACATCCGAACGCGTCAAGATTTCTCTCTGGGAATAGAACATGGTCAATTCGAAGAATGGTATAATACAGAAAAAAAAGACGAAGATATACAAGAAAAATCCAAAGGAGAGTTCTCCAACGGGAACCGCCATGGCGAATGGAAAACCTGGTACAACAATGGCTCTCTCGGTAGTATAAAAACATTTGAACAAGGCCTCAAACACGGTCCATATAAGGAATACTGGGAAACTGACACGAAGGAAGAAGATTCTATCGATCGCATAAAGATCGATGGTAACTTTGTCAAAGGAAGCAAGGACGGAGAATGGAAATTATGGTACAGGAATGGTCTTCTAAAATCCCTGGGCACATTCAAAATGGGAGTACAGGATGACATAGCCAATGAATGGTATGACTATCTCATAGCGGGCAACCCCGTCCTTAAACTACATGGAGAATATACTGACGGCAAGCAAGTAGGAACATGGGAAGCTTTTTTTAACAATGGACACCCAGAACTTATACAGACATATATCGACGGAAAGCTTAATGGTGAGGCGAAAAGCTACTATGAAACAGGAGTTATCAAAGATAAGAGCCATTTCGTCAACGGAACGCAAGAACTTGAACACACCACATATCACTTTAATAAAAGAATCAACACCAATATTTCGTTCGTTAACGGAAAGAAAGACGGTAAATTTTTAGAGTATTATGAAAGTGGTAAACTAGCTGTAAAAGGCTATTACAATCAAGGAATTGTAGATGGAGAATGGAAATGGTATGAAAGCAATGGGAAAACATTGCTAGTATCAAGCGAATTCGATAACGGCACAGGAATCTACTACGAATTTTATCCTTCCGGCAAAAAGAAGTTGGAGGCAGAGTATTCTCAAGGGAAAAAACATGGCAACGAAACGCGTTGGTATCCATCAGGCAATATTAAAAACAAAATCACATACCACCTAGGAACCATTCACGATAGTTATAAAGAATTCCATGAAAACGGTTCTATACTATCTGAAGGTTTCTGGACATATGGGTTGCGTAATGGTCTATATCTTTCCTGGTATGGTAATGGTCAACAACAGCTCAGCATCATATTTGTGGACGATCTGCCTCATGGAGAATTAACAGAATGGCATGAGAACGGCCAGGTTAAATCCAATGGAAAATGGGTGGACGGCATGCGTGACAGTTCGTGGAAATGGCATGACCGATACGGCAACGAAGTCCTCGCACAAACATACGATAAGGGTATTTTAATATCCTCTCAAACGGATTCCAAATAAAGCCATGTACAATCAAAAGCATTCTCATAATATTGGAATCTTCGATTCAGGTGTCGGGGGTCTCACTGTTATGCGCGCCATAATGGACGCATTACCTAATGAACGTATAGCATATTTCGGCGACACGGCGCGTCTACCATACGGCAACAAGAGTCCATCAACCATTATAAACTATTCCATAGAAAACACCATATTCCTTATAGAAAAAGATATAAAAATTCTCGTCGTAGCATGTAATACTGCTTCAGCGTTTGCTCTGAAGTCTCTTCGCAAGATTTTCAAAATCCCAGTTATCGGCGTCATCGCCCCGGCAGTGAAAGAAATCACACGTATCACAAAAACGCGTCGCATAGCAGTCTTGGGAACATTAGGAACAATAAACTCAGAAGTGTATCAACAAGAAATTGCGAAAAACCTCCCTGGCGCCAAGATTTTCCCTATACGATGCCCACTATTTGTTCCTATTATAGAAGAGAACTTCTTAAACCATCCTGCTACAGAGCTTATCGTCCAAGAATACCTATCTACGTTAAAAGGCGCAAACGTCGACACCATACTACTCGGATGCACACACTATCCACTACTACGCGGTATCATCCAGAAGGAGGTCGGGGATAACGTTACTATCATCGACTCTGCAAAAGCATGCGCTAAAAAGGTCAAGACAGCCATGACGGATCTAGATATCCTCACAACAGAGCGTACAGAACCTCAGGAACACCAATATTTCGTCTCTGACAACCCAGACAAGTTCAAAATTATCGCAGAAGATGTCCTCAGCATCTCAATCGACAATATATTCAGTAAAGATTAAGCTATTCAGAAAAATTCGTTGCCCTTTTAGTTTGTTATGTAATAAAATTTGTTATTCTTTAATCTAACATAAGGTACTTTGTCATGAATCATTCCTTATTCACATCAGAATCTGTTTCCATTGGACATCCCGATAAAGTAGCAGATCAAATTTCAGATGCCATCTTAGACGCATGTCTTTTTAGTGATCCTGAATCACGCGTTGCCTGTGAAACTATGGTATCTACTGGTTTAGTTATCATTTCCGGAGAAATAACTACAAAAGCTGACATCGATTACCATGATATTGTAAGAAAAACCATCAAGAAAATCGGCTACGACGACCCTACCATGGGCTTCGATTATGAATCATGTGCTATCATCAATGCCATAAACAAACAATCCCAGGACATTTCTCAGGGGGTATCTGAAGGAAAAGGCCTGCACAAAGAACAGGGCGCCGGCGACCAGGGAATGATGTTCGGATATGCTTGCGATGAGACTTCGGTTCTCATGCCCCTACCAATAACATTATCACACATGCTCACCTGCGAACTAAAGAAACTGCGAGAATCCGGCAATCTTCCATATTTGCGTCCAGACGCCAAATCTCAAGTCACTGTAGAATATGATTCTAATAATCAACCACGCCATGTTCATGCAGTAGTCATCTCCACACAACATGCCGAAGATATTGATCACAGCACTCTGGAACGTGATATGATTGCTATGATAAAGAGAATTATCCCCTCACACCTAATCAACGATAGTACACTATACTACATAAATCCTACTGGACGCTTCGTAATAGGAGGCCCTGCTGGAGACTGTGGACTCACAGGCCGTAAGATTATCGTAGACACATATGGAGGCATGGCTCGCCATGGTGGAGGAGCATTCTCAGGCAAAGACCCATCGAAAGTCGACCGCTCTGCAGCATATGCCGCGAGATATGTCGCCAAAAACATTGTAGCTGCAAAACTTGCCAGACGATGTGAAGTACAGTTGGCATACGCCATAGGGATGGCAGAGCCCATATCTATTAAGGTTGAAACTTTTGGAACGAATTACGTCGATGAAGAACTGATAATACGCATCATACCAAGCATCTTCGATCTTTCTCCCAAAGGTATCATCGATATGCTTGACCTCAAGCGTCCAATCTATAGGAAGACAGCCTTCGGCGGGCATTTCGGACGCCACGAGAAAAACTTTACATGGGAACATCTAGACAAGGTCCATGCTATAAAGGAAGCAATTCAATCGGCAACAGAACCAGAAGCGATTCCCGCCGGGCATTTTTAAAGAGAAGACAACTAAATCTTTCTTTGATGTATGAAATTTATAAACATTTAATTAGAAGTTAGCAATGCTAGCATCAAAATATTTATTTCCTGAAAAATTAATCAAAGGCATGATTAAATCTCGTCCAAATCGATTTATAATGATGGTAGAAATTAACGGCAAAATAGAAAAATGCCACTGTCCATCGACTGGTAGAATAGGGAAAATGGAATTCCACAACATACCTTGCCTTCTATCTAAATCTAATTCCAATGTAAGGAAAACCAACTATACTGTTGAAGCCTTTTGCCCAGGATCTCAAAGCGATCTAATCATAGGAATAAACCAAACAAAAGCTAACAGTTATGTCGACTTCTTTCTCAAAAATAATCGTCTTCAAAGAATGATAGATGTAACGAATGTAAAAAGAGAGGTTCCCCTTAACAAATCAAAAATAGATTTTTTCATAAATGACAATTGCTATCTAGAAGTAAAAACTCTTTTAAATGACATCCCTTTCGGTAGCAAAAAAGTTCGCAATGCCTTTGATTCTTTCGAAAGACTGATAAGGCACTACAGAGAGATTTCCGCACAAATTACAAATGAACAAAAGGCGATAGTTCTCTTGTGTAATTTGTATGATGCTAAGCCCTATATTCCTCCTGAAAACAATAGAGGAAGTAGTAATCATGTAAAAAAAACAGTAAAAGAAGCCATCGCAAAAGGGTTGGAGCATTGGCAAATAAATTTACAAATAGACCTAAATGGGGTTTCTCTTATCGACTATTTTAAAATTGATTTACTGCCCCATTTACACTGATGAAGATTAAGTGGAAATAGAGACGGATATCCGCAATAACGCCCATACACCCCTCTAAAGCCACATCGTAGCAATATTTTAAGCTAGATAAAAAACCTTCAATACCCATCGGATTATAAGCACAAGACAATTTTCAACTACTGAAGGATATATTCTTCTTCACGCATACGATATCCAACACCTCTAACCGTCTCAATCCAATCAAAATTAGGCCCCAACTTTTTCCTAAGAGATGCTATATGAACATCAATATTCCTATCTATGATAAAAGCATCATCGTTTTGTACGTCATCAAGAAGCTGGTTACGCGACAGGACCTTGCCTCTATTAGTTAGAAGCCTCCTCAAAATTCCGAATTCTGAAAGAGTTATTGGTATATATTTACTACTTCTTCTAAGAAGATATCTATCAATCTCCAGGACAAATTCCCCAAAAGTCATAGTTGTTTCGACCATTTTCTCCTCCTGAGACCTTCGCATTACAGCTTTAATACGCGAGAACAATACCTTGGTGGAAAACGGCTTCGTAATATAATCGTCAGCCCCTAATTCCAGTCCAAGAATAACGTCGATCTCCTCACTTTTAGCAGAAATCATCACAACAGGGATATGCTTAAGGTCAGGGTTGTTTTTCATCTTCCGACATACATCTAACCCATTCTGTCCAGGCAACATAATGTCTATAATAGCGACATCCGGCTTCTCGCGCTCAACAGACATGTATCCATTTATTCCATCAACCTCCACATGCAAAGAATAGCCTGAAATTTCAGCCTGCAATTTAATTAAAACTGCAATATCCTCTTCATCTTCTATTAAAACAATCCTAGGCTTTCTCATTCTGAAACCTCTTATTAAAAGAAATATGCCAATTCAAATTGTAAATCACTCTCTAAATTATATTAAACATCTTTTTGTTGTTTATACCGAAACACCCCCTATCAGGCTCAATAATCAAAATTTTGGGACAGAAAGTTTCCATCTAACACAGCATATATACCGATTCTTGAATTTGTTTCAATATACTACGTTTTCCCTTGAATATTGGTCTTTTTATGGTAAACTGCCAATGAATTTGGTAAAGGGTTTCACATGCCACGCACAATAGTTATAATAATTTTCGCTTGTCTTTTTTTTTCAGCACTATCAAGTATTGCATACATCACATTCGACACCGATTACAAGCTTAAAAAAGCCACGAACTATTTCCTTACAAACGATGACGAACGAGCCCACAATGCCTTGTTAAAGATACGAAGTTCTCTTACTGATGAAGAGACCTATCTTTACACGTCATATATTCTCCTCAGTCAAAACGAATACGAACAATATCACGAGCAATTACATCTTGCCCTGGAAAATGCAGTATCACATAAAAATACAATACTACTACCTGAGATTCATATCAGCAATGCATTAAGTGCAATATTGGTAGGACACAATAACGAGCTATCGGAGGCTCTCGACACAGCTAACACCATTGCTCCCGATAATGGATATACTCAATTTCTCACAGGCGTACAGTTTTATCAGAATGGCGATTACTCATCAGCGCGTACATTATTGGAAAACCACAAACCATTTTCAGATGATTCTCCATGGCTTAAGAAGACTTTTAACGTTGTATTCAATCAAACTTGGAAAAACCATCACATTGCGCGCTGTTATATCGAAGAAAAACAGTACTCCTTAGCGAGAGACCTTTTATTAAAAATAGACACATCCATATCGAATAAAGAACAAGACAATCTCTCCTTTCTACTAGGACTAAGCTATGCTTCAGAAGGCGCTTCCAAGCCTCTCGCCTCATCTCTTACGTATTATAAACAGGCATACCATTATTTCGAAGACATCGATATAAATTCGGATCAATTTTCTCCTGAAAAATACGCGTTAACGAATCTTTACTCAATAGCTGCCAGTAAGCATGTTGAACAACATCTTTTCCATGACATAGACTTCTTCGTAGAAGTCTTCAGTCAATGGAATGCAAAAAAAGAATTGCAACGTCTTACCGTAGCAATAGCTCAGACACTTGAAAGCACTGTTGAATCTGATGACAAAACCGCGCTTCAAAAAACAGTTTCAGCAATACATTCGTCTATCACAGATATAATGCTTATTAATGACGTCCTCAATAGCCTGTCAGAGACCCTTCTCGACTCGCTATACAACGGAAACATCATTCGTGCCCACAACTGTTGGACCGTCATTTCATATTTAAATCCATCATGTCCAGATATCACTAACGAAACTATTTTAGTTATCATAAAAGCCCTCTCCTCAGACACAGAGGCCCTTTCAGCCACAACACCATTAGTAAAATTCTGGAGTGACATAGAAAATGACCATATGAAACGTTACGAATTTTCCATCAAGCTTATATCACTGGCAAACACATTATGGGAACAACATGGAGAAGAGATAAAAGCCACCAATCTCATGAAACTATCAAACTCTATTACTTCGGGGAAGAATCAAGAGAAGCTATTGGGAGTGCTGACTGAGGCATTAAAAGACAATCTCGAACAAGCATTACATGACGACGACATAGACAAAATCCTTCTCATCTACAATATGGTTACAGATCTAGACCTCGCTCCATCAGATTTCTTCGAGAATAATGATGTCGCCGACCAGCTGGGCGATGCACAATACCTCTTCAAGGTAAAACGCTACGCTGAAGCACAAAAAAGAGCTCAATTTGTTCTGAAAATCGATCCATCAAACCAGCAAGCGCTACATCTAGCTGGGGTTATCAACTACTATAATAACGACTATCGTAGCGCTGCGAAATCATTAGCAGCTCTAACAACACCCAACAACAAAGCACAGGAACTGTTAGGAATAAGCTATATTCTGACAAACTCCCCATCTCAGGGTATTGAAATATTGGAATCACTATCGAATCAGCATCAGCTTAGCGATAAAGCATACATTCTCCTTGGCTACATAGCACAGATGAGACAAAGGCCCGAAGACAGTATGGCATGGTTTTTAAAAGTTCGTCGACCCAGCAATGAAATCTATGTTAATTTGTGCTATGCTGCACACGAATTATGCCAATGGGATACAGCGCTCTCTTATTTCAGTATAATTTCTAACCCTTATAGCAAGCTACCTCATCTAAAAGCCCTTGCAGGCCACTGTTTAGCTGCCACCGGAGATCTTGACGGTGCCGAAAGACTCATAACTTCATCATTAAAAAATAAGACAAATCAAACAATAAATTTTTCACCGCTTTTCAGTAAATTTTATAAAAAAAACCTCCGAAAAAATGATCCATTATTCTTTGCTGCAATGTTTTTTAAAGACTACCGTAAAGACTATAGCAAAGCTCTTACATACTTTAACAGCATCTCTAGCGATTCATGTCCAGCCATTCTAGAAAAAGGTGAAACTCTTTACAAGCTCAACCGTCCGACTGAAGCACTTGCCAACCTAAAAATAGCAGCTCACATCAGCAAATCACCCTACACGAAATCCAGAGCACAACTTCTTATCGGGAAAATACTACTGCACGAAAAAAATCACAATGACGCCATACACCATCTTGAACTGGCAATAAAACTATCTCCGTCAAATTCTGAAGCACTGAAAACACTATTTGAATGCCTTCAATACAAAGTTATCACGAAATCCCGTCAAGAGTATTCTACCGTTTTAGAACAAAATTCAGCTATACACACAACATCATTAAAACATAACCGACTAGGTTAATAATGAAGAATATCTCATCCATTGCATTTAACTGCATAGCAACCTTCATAGCAATATGCACCGCAACAGCAATTTCAACTCAAGACCTTTCCTTAATACCTTTTATCAATATCATCCCCCTCGCCAGCGGCGCCATCGTTTTGCTTATCTTTCCAATACTGATGACAATACCTCTCTCATCCCTACAGCATGCAGAGCAGGGCTCCTCTCCTGGTGTTCTCCGTATAATGCTTTCCAATAACACATTAGCCACCACCTCCATTATCATCGCAACCTTCCCAATCATATCAATAGCAACGCTCATAAACAAACAGATGTTCCCATATTGGATAATCCTTTCAGGAATAACTATCGATTGCATACGCTACCAATGCATATATATTACGCGTCTATTAGCGCCTAAAGAATTCATCGCCCTGCTATCAAAAAGCATCATGAAACATACCTATAATGATAACATCGAAAACCTGCTAACACACCTAGAAGAACTATTCTCCCTCGCCCAGAACGCTGTAAGACAAGGGAACATCAGCTCAGCAACACATACGATAAAAACCGCAACATCTCTAACAGCAGACATCCTTGAATTATCCATAAACCCAATTCGCCAAGAACTTCACATAAATGTAAATAACATCTTATCACTAGCATGCGAAAACTTCGAGGCCATCAATAATATATCAATAAAAAAGGGATTAACAATACCTTGTGAAACCGTTTTAAACAGCCTGCAAACCATTGTATTAGAAACAGCCCTCGATGCTCCATCATACTCAAGCACACCCATAGGATGCTTGCATAAATGTTCCGAACAATTATACAAAAGCAACTCCGATATGATGCTCATAGGAATATCCTGCGTTACGCTAAGCGAAGGTGCCATGAAAATTCTCGATCACGTTAATTATAACGATAAAACTATTGCAAACTTCTATAGCGAAATAATCAGATTTTTTGAATACTTTGCAAAAACAAACCCCACCCCTCAGGAAGAAACAATATCCAAAATCATTGTAGGCGTAGCTGTCGGACAACTTACACAAAAATTGTGCAAAATTCCGTATAACGTAAGCCCAGTACTACACAAAACTCTTATTGAAATAAAAACCATACTCGACAACCACCGAAAATCAAAATACGCCCAACTCGACAAACCATTCCACGAAAAACTACTGTCGCTCATTGTCGATATCGACATCGTCACCATGCCGAAAGAATAAATCGACGACTTACACAATCTTTACAATTTCTTTATCCTATCTTAACTTTTCTCAATTAGTATATTCTTTTTATTTATCCCGCTCCTCCTCCTTTCTCTCTCCCTCCTTTCCTCCTTCAAAGGGGGAGGAGCTGTGGATCTTTTCAAAGATGATACTCAATTCAAACTTAATGCACGGCTAATAATTGATATTACGCATTAATCTCACTTTATTGGCTTTCAATTCTTTATCAACAACAGAAGTAATGCAAATATCAGACCAAACATTTAATGACGTTTCGATCATATCTATGATAGTATAGACGGAAAGAATTGTACCCATTATATGCAATGGAAGGTTCATACCAGCGATAAAGGCACTAGATAAGAAGTAACACCCCATAGGGATACCAGCATTCCCGACTGCCGCTATCATAGCGATAATGACCCACATGCCCATTTCTATAGCCGTATATTGGACGCCATGACTCATAGAGACAAACAGTACTGTAGTCAAGATGAACGCAGCACAGCCATTCATATTAACCACAGAGCACAGCGGTAAACTGAATGTTGATACTTTTCTTGAAACTCCAAGTTTCTTTTCAGAACACTGTAGCGCTGTAGGAAGAGCAGCCGTCGATGATTTCGTAAAGAAAGCAATAATAAGTGCAGGAGATACTGCTTTAGCAATTTTTGTTGGAGACAGTCCCTTCCATTTAAGCATTAATGGCAATACGATGAATCCCTGTATAAAATTTGCCGCCACCACACATACAATATAAAGCATCAAGCTTTTCACATGTACAGACCCTTCATGCATATTTTTAATAAACAGCACAGTAAATGCCCATATACCTATCGGTATTAACGTTATCACTACGCTTGTTATCTTTAAAAGCGCCGAAAACAAGCTTGAGAAAAGAGTATGCAGGAATTTTCTATTATCTTCTGGCAAAGCGACGATTGCCAATCCTAGTATCATAGAGATAAATGCTATACCTATAACATTTCCTTCGCTGAATGCTTGAACGATATTTGAAGGGACTATATTTAGCAAATAAGATGCATAGCTTCCTTGCTGAACGGAGGAAACAACAGAACTTTCAACAGCGACATGACTTCTTACAGGTTGTATTACAACATAAAGAATCAAAGCTACTGTAGCTGCTATCAGCGTCGTAGATATCGTATATTTCAGCACTTTTTTTCCGAGTATTTTTGTCTCATCGAGGCTCTTCATTCCAGACAGCGTCGAGGTTATAGAAAGGAATACAATAGGTAAGCTTATAAGCTTTAAGAAATTAACAAATAGCTCGGCGATAGAACCTGCCGCAAGAAAAACAAATGAATTATTCATATATCCACTGGCAATTCCAACAACTATTCCCAGCATTATGAATATGTTAGACATGTATGTTTTCTTCATGAAACCTCTTTATCATCAATAAAGAAGTATTATATCAAAAAAGAACTATTTTAGTAAGGAAATTTTTTAAAATAACTCTTTACGCATAAAACCACTCTACCTTTATAAAATTTCAGAAGTTTTTTGTTACTATATAGTTATTGATTTTACTTCATCAAAAAAAATCACGACACCAGCGGTTTTCATCTTTGTCAACCAGCTGAAGTATCACATGCTTTACAGGATGCATAATTTCTAATGAGCAGTGATGGAGAGCTATTCCAGGGCCTTTTACAGCTATGGTACTGCCGTATTTGCTATCGCCAACAATGGGACAACCAATAGCAGCAAACTGTACGCGTATCTGATGGTATCTTCCTGTTATAAGATGTATTTCCACCAAACTACCAGCACTATCGGTTCTCAGTAGTTTGTATGAAAGTTTCGCTAATTTAGCTTTCGGCGTTTCTGGATTTTCAGTTACATGAGCACGGTAATTATCGTGAACTAGGTAATGCTCCAAAATCCCTTCTTCATTAGCAGGATTTCCTTCTACTATGGCGATGTATGTCTTTTTACATTCATGCTTCCGAATAGATGCATTTAGCCTTGATACAGCTTTACTAGTCCTACCGAATAACACTACACCGCTGACAGCCTTATCAAGCCGATGAACAGCTTCAAGGAATACATTGCCAGGCTTGTTGAAGCGGTTTTTTATCCATTTTTTTGCGATATCTTCAACGTTTTTTTGTTGAGTCCCACTAGGCTGCGTTAGAATTCCAGCAGGCTTATTTACAGCAAGTAAATGGTTATCGACAAAAATAACGTCAAGATCTTCTTTGTCTGAGGACTTCATACAACAATAGTGTTGTTGCCGTTGCAACATTTAATGAATCAGCGATACCCATCATAGGGATCTTTACAGCGATATCGGCAGCATCTAGCCACTGCTGAGAAAGGCCAAGCTGTTCAGTCCCGACAACAATAGCAACAGGCCCTGTCATATCCACATCGGTATATTCCTGCTCAGCCGACGGCGTCGTAGCAACGATAGCTATATTGTTTTCATGTAGCCATTCAAGGGTTTCCATGCTACCAGCTTCAACAACAGGGACCGTAAAAAGCGTCCCCACACTTGCTCTGACAACGTTAGGATTGTGCAGGTCTGTACAACGATCACAAACTACGAGACCATTAACACCTGAAGCATCAGAGGAGCGCAGTATTGTACCAAGATTCCCCGGCTTTTCTATTGCTTCAGCTACGACTATAAGCGGAGGTGTATCGTTTCTAAAATCATCGAAGGTCATATTCATCTGTGGAGCTATAGCCAACAAACCATCGGGCCGATCGCGATATGATATCTTACGAAACACCTTCTCCGAGCACTGTATAATCTCAACACCTCTTCCTTCTAGCAAAGATATTATCGTCTGCTCGTTAGTGCCCAGGAATAAATCTGGGCAATAAAACAACACTTCTATGGTCTTAGTAGCATCTACAGCCCTGCTAAGCTCTCTATAACCTTCTATCAAAAATTTATCGTTACGATCCCTAGAACGCCTATCGCGAAGTTTCACGCACTGCTTGATACGACCATTATTAACACTTGTTACAACTATCATACCTTCCTCCTCCAGCGCACATAAGTTCCACTCGGGACAGGCATAACTCCGTCTTCTCCTGTCAAACACATCTCTCCATATTCTATGGTGCCAGAAAAACCCTTCATCAGCTGTTCCATAACATTAGCCAAAACACGGGGAGTATATCCTGGAGTATGGCAAGAGAGCAGCAGGAATAGTGGGTCTGGAACGAGAAGCTCACGACATTGTTTTAATATCGGAAGTAAATCATACTCTATTTTAAAGACCTCCCCACGGTTCCCACGTCCAAAAGTAGGAGGATCAAGGATAATGCCATCGTATCTATTTTTACGGCGAACTTCTCTTGTAAGAAATTTTTTCACATCGTCAACAATCCAGCGTATCGGAACATTGTCCAGCTTATTTATACTAGCATTTTCTCTAGCCCACGACACCATGCCCTTAGAGGCATCAAGATGACATACACTAGAGCCTTCTAGTGCCGCAGCCAGCGTCGAACCACCTGAATATGCAAAAGTATTCAATACATTCACACTCTTCCCAGCTCCCTTAATAGTATCCCGTATCCATCGCCATAAATCTCGCTGTTCAGGAAAAATACCAACATGGCCAAAGTCTGTAATAGATATCGTAAATGTTATCCCATCGACACTTATCGTCCATTTTTTCGGAAGTTCTTTATTTAGCGTCCATTGATTTTCATCGTCGCGAGTAAATGAGGCATCAGCAGTACGCCATATTTTTTCCGGAAGCATTGGCTTCCACACTGCTTGAGAACAGGGTCTCTGTATCAGAACCTCTCCGAAACGCTCCAATTTACTGCCATTACCGCTATCTACTAGTGAATATATTCCCGTCATCAACTCAACACCTTAAAATCACGAATTAAAAGCTGTATGCTCGATTTATTCTGGAATGTATTAATTTGAGGAGAGAACGCTACGCGTAGCATCAGATCCTTTTTCCGTAAGCTTAATGCTCGATAAGCCATTCCAAAAGCAATACCTTCAAGCAAACGATCTCCTTGTATAAAATACATCTTCATATGAATTTTAGATATGATCTTCGGCGGACGAACCTGCATTACACTGACGTAAAGTATTGGACTAGGATTTTCGTTGCCATATGGATGCATTAATGCCATAGAATCCATAAGATCGAATGTCAGCTCCTTAAAATCCACCTTGGCGTCAATGCGAAGCTTACAAACGATATCATTAGCCATAAGAACTTCATTAGCCATACCGATGAAATTCTTTTTGAATTCATCAATATTCTCCTCTTTTATCGTCAAGCCTGCAGCAAAGTCATGCCCTCCGAAGTTCATGAGAAGGTGTTCCTGTTTCTTCAATGCTGGCAGAAGAGGAAACTGTGAGATAGAGCGTATGGATCCCTTGCCAATACCATTATCAACGGCGATGATAATAGTAGGACGATTATATTGCTTTGTTAGACGCGTCGCAACAATAGCTATAACACCAGGATGCCAGCAACTGGAATGCAAAACGATAGCTTTAGCATCAAAAAGTTCTGGATTTTTCACCATCATCTCATCGACATCATTCTGTACCTCTCGTTCTATTCTCTGACGCTTCGTATTAAGAACATCGAATTCCAAAGCCATAACTTGCGCCTCATCAGCATCTTTATTCACAAGAAGTAGTTCGACACCTTTCATAGGATCAGCGATCCTTCCAAGACTGTTAAGACGAGGTGCCAACTTCGAAGAAACATCTCCGGAGGACACTGCGGCAAAATCTAGACCGCATACCCTGAAAAGTTTTGTCAGCCCAACTCTCTGGCCTTTATGGAGCTGCTTAATACCATATTTTACTAATATGCGGTTTTCTCCACGCAATGCCCCCATATCGGATATAGTTCCCATGGCGACAAGATCAAGGTACTGCTTTAGATCGACATTCTTCCGCCTAAGCTTTCCCCTAGCAACAAGGGCATTAGTAATGGCATGAGCAAGCTTAAACGCCACTCCGACACCGGTAAGCTCTCTATTTGGGTATAAACTATCAGCGAGTTTCGGATTGAGAATCGCCACACAACATGGAATCTTATCTACGGGCTCATGATGGTCTGTGACAATAACATCAATATTTTTCTGTGTGATTTGTTCTATCTCTACGAAAGCAGTAGTCCCACAGTCCACTGTTATCAACAATGTGCATTCGTTCTGCAAAGCACTAACTAAAGCGTTGGTAATAATATCCTGACGCGTAGCATTACTATTCGGAACAAAAAAGAAAGATTTGGCACCAATGGACGTAAAAAAGTCTGTCAGCAAAGCTGTCCCGGTCATACCATCAACATCATTGTCGCCATAGACGAAGATGTTTTCTCCGTCATCGATAGCCTTGATAACACGTTCTACAGCCTTGTCCATATCAGTCAAAAGATATGGATCGTGAAGCTTCGGCAATGTCGAATAAAAATACCTATGGATTTCTTCCATAGAAGAAAATCCTCTCGACACTAATATCTGCGCTATCAAAGGATGAATACTAAATTCCTTGATAATAGCATTAGAAAACTGAGAATTAATGGACGGATATATCCATAAATACTCCGGAATACGGCTTAACATTCCCATTATAGGCCTTATACCTCAAAATGCTGTGAAGCACTATCCATCCATCCAAAAGACATATACACATCATGCCTTCTTACTATGATGCTTCTGATGTGCAACTTCTCTATTATGAAAATAAAACATAACCGGAGAAGCAACGAACAACGATGATATCGTCCCAAATATAACACCTAATGCCATAACAAATGCAAAATCGAAGATTCCAGTACCGCCAAATACTACCAAGGCAACAAGAACCAGCAACGTCGTCAACGAAGTCATCACAGTTCGACTAAGCGTAATGTTCAGAGCATGATTGATAAGCTCTGAAAATTTCAGCTTCCGCAAAAGGCGCGAGTCTTCGCGTATCCTATCAAAAATAATGATCGTATCATTCAATGAATACCCTATTATTGTCATAATAGCACCAATGACTTGAAGATCAATTTGTATTGCTAATCCTAGTCGATTAAGGATCGCGATCACGCCTAAGGTAACTAAAACATCATGCCCGAGACAAATAATAGCACTAATCGCATATTTGAATTCGAACCTCAAGGTAATATAAATCAAAATACAGAGCAGTGCAAATCCTAATCCCAAAATAGCATTATTACGCATGGTATTGGAAAACTGCCCGCTTATGTTAGTCCAGTCCTGATCAACGTATGGGAGAAGCTCGGTAGTTATAGACAGCCCGCCTTTATCCAGAGCATCCAAGACCCAAACAATCCGTGGATTCTGCTCATAATCATAGATAAACTTACCTTCAGAATACTTTTCAGGCATTTGATGAAAAGCCTTGCCCGGCAATTCAAGTGCCCTCGCAAGCTGTATACGGATATGGTTAGGTTTATTCAGCTCCCTTACTTGGAATTCGCCAGCAGCAAGTCCCTGTTCCTTAAGAGCGTCTTTTACTGCAGACCGATAACTCTTAATTCCAGACTGCTCCTGGATATCTACTGTCAATGCATACCCTCCGGTGAAGTCCATACCAAAGACTGAATGCCTTTGAATATACAGAAACGCGCCACCTACCACTATAAGCACAAGGGAACACGTCATAACAAGCTTAGCTTTGCCAAGAAAATCTATCGTTGTCTTACCGA
>Ga0307991_1000722_pt1 | contig 23691 bp, 29 predicted proteins | sample EllFjometagen131_FD_203146 | JGI IMG/M metagenome (GOLD analysis project Ga0307991, IMG submission 203146) | Marine microbial communities from Ellis Fjord, Antarctic Ocean - #131 | ecosystem: Environmental > Aquatic > Marine > Unclassified | place: Southern Ocean | collected 2014-10-08 | reverse complement strand
AATCTTTAATTTTTAGAGGACCTAAATATGGTTCACTAACAATTAAATCAACACTAAAACTTTCTATCTTCTCAGAGATTTTCCTTGCGTCTGATTGAAAAATATTTGCTTCAAATTTTGAACTTAAAGGAGTAAACCATTTTAGATTTTCTTTTGTTCCATCTACTGCTTCCTTATCATTATCGCTTCCTATTAGATGAGAATAGCCTAATGCAGCTGCTTCTTGAAGAATAGTTCCAAGACCACAAAATGGATCTAGAATAATCTGAGAATAATTTTTCTCTTTATCAGCTAAATTTAACATTATCTTAGCTAACCTAAGAGGAATCATTCCTCTTTCAATATCTCTAACTGGTCTTTTAAAATCACGAATTTCATAGGCCCTGAAATCCTGACAACTAAAAGTTTTTCCCCAAAAAATTTTCCCAGAATCAATTAGGAAAACGATTTCAAAACCATTACTTAAAATCTTGTTCGTTTTAATAATAACAGAAGATAAAATTCTTTTTTTAGAACTAACCCAGCGTAAAGAGAAGCCTTGAGATTTCAACCTATTCTTTAGTTTAAGAGCCAAAACATTCATTCGACGCGTAAAAGAACTAAAGTCCGAAATTTTTGCTTCTAAATTATATAAACTAAAACCAAAATGAATTTTTGAATTATTTAAACTAGAACAAATTTTACTAGCCACCTCAAAAAGTGTTGGAAAAAGAATTTCACGACTATCACTTTCTTTAATTATTTCTCCTATTTTAATGGTCCCTCCCAATTTTTTCTGCATCAAATCTAAATCTATTTTTTCTTTTGTTTCGATAATACAAACCTCATATGAAATATTTTTAATAACAAAATCTGTTAAAGGCGATAAAACGCTTTCAATTTCAGCTAACGATAATTTTGGTTGATGTCCTAATGCAAAAAAATATTTCATCTAGTATTACTTTAACATTAATAAAACTAAATATCAAAATATTAACTTGCTCCACACCTATATAAAACATGAAGGCTTGCTTATTTTTTCTATAATGTTATTATTATTGAACAGAATAAATAAAGATAATTATAAATAAATTAACCTCATGTACGAACTATTATATATTATTCCTACCCCTTTTAGTGAAAAAGATTTACCCGAAATCTCTAAAAAAATAGAAAAAACAATTACTGATTTAGAAGGTAAAATAATTGAACAGAAAGAATTAGGAAATAAAAAATTAGCTTATCCCATAAAACAAATCTATAAAGGTTTCTATTTTTTAATAAATTTTGAAATAGATACTGATAACTTGCCTAAACTAAATCAAAAATTAGGATTAACTTCTGAAATTCTACGACACATGATTGTTAAAGCGATCATTCCTAAGCCAAAGAAAGAAAGAAAGAAAAATAAAGAAGTTCCTAAAATTGAAAGCTTTGAAGATATAAAAAACGTCAAAATTTAAAAAGATAATTTTAATATTATGAATGTTAATAAAGCAATTATTTTAGGCAACTTAACTCGTGATCCTGAAATAAAAACTATATCTTCTGGGCAAACAGTTGCATCTTTCAGTATAGCTACTAATAGATTTTGGAAAGATAAAACTAGTGGAGAAAAGAAAAAAAGCGCTGAATATCACAATATAATCGCTTGGGGAAGACTAGCTGAAATTGCTCAGCAATTCTTAACCAAAGGAAGTTTAGTCTATATAGAAGGAAGATTACAAACAAAAAGTTGGGAAGATCAACAAGGAAATAAAAAGTATAAAACTGAAGTTGTTGCTGAAAAAATGCAATTGGGACCTCGTGGCGCTGGCGCTACTACTAGTACTAGCCCTAGCAGCAAAGACGCTGAAGTACCTGAAGAAAATACTTCTTCTCCTGAAGATATAAATGTTGAAGAAATCCCTTTTTAAAATATTAATTTATGATAGATAATCAAAAACACTGTTATTTTTGTATTAATGGTATTGACGAAATTGACTATAAAGATATTGATCTTTTAAGACGTTTCGTTTCTAACTACGAAAAAATACTTCCTCGTAGAAAGAAGGGGACTTGTCTTAAACACCAAAGAAAATTAGCCAGAGCAGTTAAAAGAGCTCGCATCATGGCTTTATTACCCTTTGTAAGAAAATAAAATACAAGAATGGATATAAATAATCTCAAAAAAAACGGGCTCGTTATTAAGTTAAATAACGAGCCTTATCAAGTAATATTTTCTCAACATTCTAGGACTGCTAGAGGAGGAGCTTTTGTTAGAACGAAACTAAAAAATCTTATCACTGGACAAACTTTAGAAAAAACATTCAATTCTTCTGACAAAATTCAAGAAGCTGATATTCAAAAAGCTAAAGCTAATTTCTTGTATTCTGAAAATGACAAATTCTTTTTTATGAATAATAATACTTATGAACAATTTTTTCTAAGTATTGATTCTCTAAACGGTCAAGAAAAATTCTTGAAAGAAGGGGAAGAAATAGAAGTCTTGTTGTTTGAAGAAAAACCAGTCAATATTGAATTGCCTCAAAAAATAAATTTGAAAGTCATTGAATCACCACCTAATATTAGAGGTGATTCTGCTACTTCTCCTAGTAAGAATATTGTTTTAGAAACTGGATTTAGTATAAATGTACCTGTCTTTATTTCTAAAGATGATATAATAAGAATTAATACAGAAACAGGAGAATATGTGAGTCGTGTTTCGTAAAAAAAATAAATAAATATTATGTCTCTTAACGAATTCTTTTTAGAAGCTGTCAATTTAAAAGCCTCAGATATACATTTAGCAGTAGATATGCCTATTTTTTTTAGAATTAATGGTTCTCTTCAAAGATCAGGAAAATGGCCAGCCTTGAATAAGGACAATTTGTTAAACTTGATTTCTGAAATAATTTCTGAAAAGCAAAAAGATAATTTACTTAAAAATAAATATTTAGAATTTTCTCATCAAATAGAGAATGAAGTTCGTTTCCGTATTAGTATTTTTTACGAAAGAGATAATCTAGCATTTGCCGCTCGACTAATCTGGCCTGAGATACCAACTGTTGAAGAAATAAATTTACCTCCTGGAGGAATTAAATTAGCTGAAATGAGATCTGGTTTAGTTTTAGTAACTGGACCAACTGGTTGTGGGAAATCGACTACTTTAGCAGCAATTATTGATTATATCAATAAGAATAGAGAGTGCCACATTATTACACTAGAAGATCCAATTGAATTTATATTTAAAGGCAAAAAAAGTCTGATTGCTCAAAGAGAACTAGGAAAAGATATGCCATCTTTTGAGTTAGCTTTAAAACATATTGTAAGACAAGACCCAGACGTAATCTTAGTTAGTGAAATGAGAGATTTAGAAACAATTAGTTTAGCTATTACATTAGCGGAGACAGGTCATTTAGTTCTAGCAACTGTTCACACATCAAGCGCTCCTCAAACTATAGATCGTATTATAGATATATTCCCTTCTAATCAACAAAAACAAATTAGATTACAAGTAGCTTTAGCTCTAAAAGGAGTAATCTCTCAACATCTTCTTCCTAAAATAGGTGGAGGAAGAATAGTTGCTCGAGAAATACTAGTTAATACTTTAGCTGTAGCTAATTTAATTAGAGAGAACAAAATAGCTCAAATTAAATCTATTATACAAAATAGCTCTAAAGAAGGAATGCAGACATTAGAAAAGGAATTAAAAAAACTTTATCAAGACAAATTAATAACATTAGAAAATGCATTAGCTTACGCTAATAATCCTAAAGAAATTTTAGGTCAATAAGGCCCCTGTGGTGAAATGGATATCATTCGACGCTTCGGACGTCGCGTTCCGGGTTCGAATCCTGGCGGGGGCGTTCTTAAGTGCCCCCATAGCTTAATGGTAAAGCAGTTGCCTCTTAAGCAATTGACGTAGGTCCGATTCCTACTGGGGGTATTTCAAAGTAATAAAAAAAAGAAGACTGTAATATAATACAGTCTTCTTTTTTATTTTATTTCTTATCTTACAATCTTCTTGAAGTCACTTCCAGCTTTAAATTTTGGTACCTTCATAGCAGGAATTTTAAGCGAAGCTCCTGTTTGAGGATTAACTCCTGTTCTAGCCTTTCTGTTGCTAATAGAAAAAGTTCCAAAGCCAGCAACTGCTACTTTATCACCTTTCTTAAGAGTCTTTTTGACAATGCCGATAAAAGCATCTAAACATCTACCTGTTTCTGCATCAGAACAAGTCTTTGCTTCAGCAGATATTGCTTTGATTAATTCACCTTTATTCATAAGTCTACATTTTAACATCCATAGATTTTAGTCACTATGGAAAACTGATTAAATTATTACGACCTTCTAGTTAGTTTTTAATTGGCATGATAAGATAAAGATAAGTTTTATCTTTTGTTGATTTGATTAATCCAGGAGAATCATCATTTACTATTTCCAAACTGATTTCTTCGTTAGACAGATTATTTAAACCATCAATCAAATATCTATAGTTAAATACAATTTCATTAGGATCACCAATAATATCTGCATCTAAGATAGCTTCATTCTCTCCTATTTGATTATTTACTGAAGAGATCATTAAATGATTCTTTTTGGGTAAAAATTTTATATTTATATCATTAACTCCTAACTTAGAGAAAAAACTAGCTGACTTAACGACTCTCATAAATTCTTCTCTATTAATCAAAGCTTTAGTTTTGATATTAGTGGGAATAGTTTGCTTGTAATCTGGATATTTTCCATTAATGACACGAGATATAATCTCTGTATTTTGATAAACGAACAAGATTTGATTTTCAGATAAATATAGTTCAATCTTATTGTCTTGATCAGTTTTAATCACCTTAGAGACCTCTTGTAGTGTCCTTAAAGGTATTATGATATCCCTGTCACCCTTCAAATCATTTTTCTCTAAAGGAATAGTTATTTCAGTTAAACGATAACTGTCTGTACCTACAATCGTAAGTTCTTTTTTATTAGATCCGTTTTTGAAAGAAAACAAAGCTCCGCTTAACTCCATTCTTACTTCAGAAGATGATATAGCAAAAATTGTTTTTTCTAAAGCATTTTTTAATTCCTTAGACTTCAATAAACACTTCTTCTTACTATCTATCTGAGGGATAATTGGAAACTCTTCTGATGATATTCCTTTTATCTTCGCTTTCTGTTTATCTGTACTAATAGTTAAAATATTTTTACTTGCTTCAAATTTTAAAACTTCTTTAGGAAGAAGATTAACATAATTGTTTAGAATTTGGGCTGGGATAGTTATACTTCCTTCTTTTTCTATCTTAGCTCTAATTTTTATCTCAATTGCTATCTCTAAATTAGTACTACTTATTTTAAGTTCTCCTTTTTTGGCAGTTAATAAAATATTATTTAGAATAGGTAAACTAGTCTTATTAAGACCGGCAATATGACTACTAATATTTAATCCTTCTATAAGATTTTCTTGTAAGCAAGAAAATTTCATAACTTTGTTTTATATTATATTATTATATATATAAATATTTATTTATAATATCAATAGTAAGGATGTAGAAAAGATATAACAACTTCACGCTTAATGATATTTTAGCCTATTCTAAGAATAAAGGAAGTGGAAAACAGGTTAAAACATGGGTAAAAGATGTGGAAAGAATATGGATAGATAGAAATTTAAAAATACAGATTATATTTGTTTCGAAGATATCAACATACAAATCCACAACTCATCTACATCTTCTTAACACTTTCGAAAGTTTTTAAAAAATATAAAGGCCAAACAAGAAATTGAAAATAGGAAAAAAAAGATAAAATAATTAAGAAGATAATAGAAATAATAGAAACTAGGATTGTAATGAAAATTAAATATAAAGAAGGAGATATCAGTCCTATTAATAATTGTGAAAAAGTAGAAATAGGAATTAGAATTCCTAAGAATATTAAGAATATTATTAATCCGAACAGAATGGTTATAACAAACAGAGATAAAGATATTTTAATCGTTGAAAACCAATTCTTGAAAAGGAATTTTGTTGATTTTTTAATACTAATAAAGATCTTTTCCTTTTTGATGATTATGAAAAAGAGGCTAAATTTAGCTATAAAAGCGAAGATTAAGCTTAATAACAAGGTTATTATAATATAATTGACTATAAGCCAACTAGGAAGAGTGCCGGAAGCTAGATAATTTTTAAATAAGATTGGAATATTAAGAAAAATAGATATAATTCCTCCCAACAATAGATAAATAATTATTGTTGGTCCTAAAGATTTGTGACTTTTTATAAAGATTTTTTTTAAAGATATTTTAGATTTATCAGATTTTTTATTAAAATATTTAGTTAGAGAGATGACTATAATTTGAGCCATAAGACCTAAATATAAAAACAGAATAATTATAATCAAAATGAATATGTTAGATAAATCAATCTTTCGAAAACTATTATAGATTAAAGTGAATACATTAGAAATTTCTTTAGATTGAACTATGATAGGAACTTTAATATTATTTATTAATTTAACCAAATAAATAGTTAGTTGATCTAAAATATTAATAATTATATTTATTTCATGATTGATGAAGAATATTAAAAAAAATCCTAAAAACCAAAATCTAGAATTTTCACGCATAAAATTAAAAGATTCTTTTAGAATTTTTTTTGTTTTAAGAACAGACATAATATTATTCTTTCATGGCTCGAGCAAATTCGCTCTTTTCTAAAGTCTCTTTTTCTAAAAGTAATTTAGCAACTTTCTCTAATTTTTTATTATTCTTGATCAAAACATCTTTTGCTTTTTTGTAGGAATTTTCAATGAATTTAGAGATTTCTTGATCTATTAGATGAGAAGTCTTTTCAGAAAAATTTCTTTTTTCAGAAATTTCTTTTCCCAGAAAAATCATCTCACGTGTTTCTCCGAAAGTGCGAGGCCCTAACAATTCACTCATTCCATATTCAGTAACTAGTTTGTTTGCTAAATGAGTTGCCCTTTTCAAATCATTGGAAGCACCAGTAGTTATTTCTTTGAATTTTATCTTCTCACTAATATATCCTCCTAATAATACGGCTATATCATTAATAAACTCTGATTTTGAGTGTAAAGATTTGTCTTCTTTGGGCATTCTAAGAGTATAACCAGCTGCTTGGCCACGAGAAATAATAGATATTTTTTGTACTTGATCACAACCAGGAAGGTAATAACTAACCAGAGCATGTCCTGCTTCGTGAAAGGCAACAATTTTTCTTTCTTTCTTTGTCAAAATATGACTTTTTCTCTCTGGACCTAGAAGAACTTTCTCAATACTGTTTAAGATATCTAAGTTGTCAATTTTACGCTTATTGTTTTTGGCTGCTAAAATTGCTGCTTCATTTAATAAACTCTCTAGATCCGCACCACTAAAACCGGCGGTTCTTTCAGCAATATTTCTAAGATTAACATTTGCTTTTAATGGCTTGCCTTTTACGTGAATTTTAAGAATATCGTCTCTTTGCTTTATGTCTGGTAGGTCAAGAATAACTTTTCGATCAAATCTACCGGGCCTGAGTAAAGCTGGATCAAGGATATCTGGTCGATTTGTGGCCGCAATAACTATTAAACCTATATTTGGCTCAAATCCGTCAAGCTCAACTAATATTTGATTTAATGTTTGTTCTCTTTCGTCGTGGGAACCACCAACTCCAGCTCCTCTCTGACGCCCAACAGCATCTATTTCGTCAATAAAAAGAATTGCTGGAAGGTTTTTCTTTGCTTTTTTGAATAGATCCCGTACTCTACTAGCTCCGACGCCAACAAACATCTCAACAAATTCCGATCCAGATATATGGAAGAATGGAACATTTGCTTCTCCAGCTACAGCTCTAGCGACTAATGTTTTACCACAACCAGGAGGACCGATAAGCAAGACGCCCTTAGGAATTTTAGCTCCTAAAGCGATATATTTTTTTGGTCTTTTAAGAAAATCAACAATTTCATATAATTCTTCTTTAGCTTCTTCTATTCCAGCTACATCTTTAAATGTGGTTTTTTTTCTTTTGTCTTTAGAATTAATGTTTTTAGCTTTACTTTCTCCGAACTTCATGGCTTGCATTCCAGATCCTTGCATTTTACGGGTAAAGAAATATATTAAGACAAATAGTAATAGTATAGGAATCAAGAAAGGTAAAATGACGGTTAAAAGGAAATTTTTGTTCTTTAGATTTTTGACTTTAATATTTACATTCATCAATGTCTCGGTGGGAATATTATAGTTATTAAGTAGTTCGTTCAAAGACTGACTTTCCTCTTTAAATGAAAATTGATTTTCCCCGGTTTTTAAGACAATATTTAACTTATTTTCTTCTATAACTATTTCTTTAACTTTTTGATCAATAATTTCTTGCGCTAACTCATTTGATGTTATCTCCTCAGTATCTTTATTCTGATTATTAAATAAGCTAAAAATACCGGAAATAACCAAGAGGACAATAAAAAAAATTAGAAAATTCTTTAATAAAGATTTCATAATGAAATATTTTTAACTTACTTTTTTAGAGATAGACCTAATCTATGATTTCCTGGCTCAATAGAAACAATTTTGAAATTCAGAACATCTCCTTCTTGAGCAATTTCAGATATGTTTTTTACTGGTTTATCAGATAATTCAGAGATATGAGCTAAACCATGTATAAGAGGATCTAGTTCAACAAAAAGACCAAAAGGATTTATTTTTAATACCTTGCCTTTAACCTTTTGTCCTAATTTATATTTTTTGTTTATATTTAACCATGGGTCAGCGATCGTTTTCTTTATAGATAGAGATATCTTTCCTTGATCAGTGATGTCAATAATTTCAGCTTTTACTTTATCTCCAATCCCAACTACATCTTTAGGGTGATCTATACGACGCCATGCTAATTCAGATATATGAATAAGTCCTTCTTGTCCTTGATCAAATGTTATGAAAGCTCCGAAATCAACTAATCCACTTATCTTTCCACTCACTACATCTCCTGCTTTGTATTTATTTATAATGTCTTTTTGAAGGCTTTTGTCGGTATTCTTTTCTGAAAGCACTAAAGTATTATTTTTTTCATCAACAGTTATGATTCTTGTGGTTATTTCTTTTCCTATAAATCCTTTTAGTTTTTCTAGAATTTTATTCTTATCGCCTCCTTCTACTCGAGGGTAATTTTCATTTTTTAATTGAGAAACAGGCAAGAATCCTTGTATTTTACCATATTTGACTATCAAACCACCTTTGTTAGCTGCTGTTATTTTTACTTTGATATTTTCTTTGTTTTTTTCTATTTCTTCTAATTTGTTCCAGATTTTTTTATGACTAGCTGAACGAAAAGAAAGTTCAACTAATCCTTTTTCATTCTCTAATTCAACTACAGTAGCTGAGATTTTATCTCCTTTTTTCAAATTAGAAAAATCTCCTGATTCATCTAGTAATTCAGTTCCGCGCACAACTCCAGTAGCTATTCCTTTTAAATCTAAATAAATTTCATTTCGACCGATTTCTATGACTTTTCCTTCGGTCAATTCATTAAGCTTTGGTAATAGTTTTATTATTTGGAAATAATCTTTTTTCTTGACTGCTTCTTGCATAAATTAAATTGGTTAATTTTACTAAAAATTATTTTATTTTTAGCAAAGGTTAATTAATTAGATATATGATTATATTTTATCATTAAGAGAGGGATTGTCAACACAGGATATAAAGATATAGTAGTCTGACATTTGACATTTAGGTTTTGATACCTATAATGTGTTATATTATGTCTCAAAAGATAATCAGAAAACAAACGATAACTCTTTTTTTATCTGTCTTAATGTTAGGGCTTTTTATTTTTGCTACATATTTTTATTGGGTACCAGATACTTTAATTTCTTTTGTCCCTGATAGAATTTTATTTTATGCCAATTTAAATCTAAGTAAATTTCATTATTCTGGATATTTAACCAGAAAATGGTTTAACATTAATGATCATAGATTAAAAAATATTTTTGAAGAATATTCAATTGATCCAGACATTATTAACTCCCTGGAAGAGATAGCTTTATTCGTTCCAGCGGAAAATAACCTGAAAGTGAGTCAACCCGAGCTAATCCTTAAAAGCAAAATGGATTTAGAAGATTTAGAGGCATTGTTGCCGTCTTTTTGTATTATTAAGCAAATATCAGATAAAGTTTTTTCAGTTTCTTCTCATACTATTAATAATAGGTTAGAAAATTTAACTTCTTTCTCCAAAGAGAACAGATTTCGATTTATTAATCCTTTTGAAAAAGAACCACCTCTAATTCAGGGCTATATTGATTTAGAGTTAATATCTGCCTATTCGCCAATTAAGAGAAAATTTTTGAAACCTGAACTTGTTAAGTTTAATATTTTATATTCTTCCGTAGAGAGTAACAAATTGTTTTTTGAAGTAGAGAACAAAAATGATTTTGATTATCCTTCACTTAGTGTTCAAGAGAATGATTTTTCTATTTTGGAGAATGATTTTAATTTTGTTTTTATTTTTCCCAAACAAGAATCCATTGATGAATTAAAAAATAAGATTAAAGTTTATTTAGCTTCACAGAAACCAAAGGAACGTAAAGTTATATTACCCGACAATTCTTCTTTTATAGAGTTAGTCGTTGATACTGAAGATTTCGTGTTTCAAAAAGAAGGTTTGATAGATTATTGGCAGGAATCTTCAGACTATGAAGATCATAATTTCGAAATTGCTTTTTTTCAAGACCAAGAGCGTACTTTTGTTTCCAACAATAATATTTTGTTAAAAGAAATTATTTCAGTTGAACAAAAAGAATACTCAAATTCAGCTTTATATTGGGAAATTGATAATGCCTGGTTACAAAGATTAGTCTTGAAAGAAAAAAATCAAAAAATTAAAGGTTTTTGTGAATTAAAGTAATTTTTACTAATAATGGTTGTGGATAAGTTGACTTGCTATTTGTTTTTTTGATTATATACTATATTTAAATCTTTAATTAAAATAATTAATTTATAAATTTTGATACTTCTCTTTGCAGAGTATCAAAAATCTTTTTCTCTTTAACTTATATTATTATGTCTAATAATTTTTTATCTATCACTAAGGACAAATTAAAAGAACAACAAGAGAAAGTTAAAAAACAATTGGCAGAAATATCTACTCGTAGCAAAAGAAAAGGTGGTTATTCTTATGAAGCTAAGTTTCCGGCATATGGACGTTCAGAAGACGAGAATGCCAATGAAGTCGCTGATTTCGTGGATAGCATCTCTTTGGGAAAAAGTTTAGAAAATTCTTTGATTAATATAGATTTAGCTCTAGAGAAAATTACTACAAACCAGTACGGTCTTTGTGAGATTTGTAAGAAAAAAATCAATCGTAAAAGATTAGAGATATTGCCAACCGCTAGACATTGCTTGAGTTGCAAAAATAGCAAAAACAATGAATTTTAATATTAGTAAGCTCAAATTATCAATATTTCATAGAGCTTCTTTTTTTATATTTATTTTTATTTTAGATAGAATCTTAAAAAAGATTGCCATAGAAGGTTGGATAAGTTTTTCTCCAAACAAGAATATTGCCTTTGGAATTCCTTGCCCAAATTTTGTTTTATACCCCTTGTTAGTATTTATTTTTTATTTTGTAGTTAGTAATCTTATCTCTACTTTTCAAAAAGAAAAAATGGGAGAATTTCTCGCTTTTTTCTTAATTTTCATTGGAGCTCTAAGCAACATTTTAGATAGAATCAGTTATTCGTTTGTCATTGATTATTTAGATATTTTTTCTTTAAGTGTTATTAACTTAGCTGATTTGATGATTTCAGCAGGAATTATTATTTTAATCAGTCATAAAATTTTTAATTTTCGCTTGATTAAATGATTTAATTTGTTATATTCATATTATGAAAGAAAAAGAAGATAATAAAAAAAAGAATCCTAAAGAACACAAACGTTTATCTGCAGGAATTCGTAAATTTATTCGTAAAGAAAAAGCTCGTTTACGCAAAGAGGTTTCAGACCCAAAAGAGCAAGATAAGTTGATCAAGAAATTGCGTGAAGGATTTCTTCCCAAATCTTAACCTTTTAAATTATGAAAAAAGGTGGTGCATTTTTGAGTTATTTAATATTTGTAGTTTTGATCCTTTTTTTGTATTTTCAATTTAATCCAGAACAACCAATAAAGGAAGAATCAACTAGCCCAACAAAAAACGTTTCTTTAGAAGAGGAGCGTTTTGTTATTGAAAAGGGAGATGGCTTGAAAGAAATTACTAATAAACTGAAAGAACAAGGAATTATTAAAAATGGATTTTTCTTCCAAGCTTATGCTTTTCTATCAAATGTAAGAGATAATTTTTTGCCAGGAGAATATGATTTACCTAGAGAAATGTCTCTGAAGAATTTACTTTCTCTTCTATCTACCTCTCCCTTGGCTTCAGAAAAGACTATAACCATTATAGAAGGTTGGGATAACAAAAAAATTGCTTCATATTTAGAAGAGAATGATTTGATTAGTCAGGATGATTTTTTTAAAGCGTTAGATATCTTGAGGATTGATACGGACTTTTTATCTTTATATGAATTTTTGCCTGAGAATATAGACGAATTAAAGGTTTCGGAAGTATTTCAAGGTTATCTTTTTCCAGATACTTATCGTTTCTATGAAGAAACTACAGCAGAGGCAATCATTAAAAAAATGATTGCTAATTTTGCTCAAAAATTAGATTCAGAATTAATTGATGGAGCCAATGATCTAGGAAAAACAATTCCTGAAATTATTACTTTAGCTTCTTTAGTGGAGAAGGAAGCGGCTTTAGACCAAGATCGCCGATTGGTGGCTGATATTTTTTGGAATAGGATCAAGGTTAATTGGGCGCTAGAATCTTGTGCTACCATTAATTATATTTTAGGGGAACCAAAAGAAAGGTTGAGCTTCGAAGATACTAGAATCCCCTCACCTTACAATACTTATCTTCATGCTGGTTTGCCACCAGGACCAATAAACAGTCCTAGTTTGTCTTCAATTAAGGCGGTTATATATCCCTTAGAAAACAATTATTGTTGCTTTTTGTCTAATTCGGAAGGAAGGATTATTTTTAGTAAAACCGTTGAAGAGCATAACAGGAATAAACAAATACATTTATAATAAAAATTTATTCAGAATTTTCAAAGAATGTTTTATTCGAAAAGGTTACCTAAGCAATTGAAGGAAATTTGTTGTAATTCAATTTTAAAGTTAAAACGCTTTTGGTTAGCGAAGATTATTTTAAGATTGCCCTTCATAAGAAAAAATCTTTATATTAAGCAATTTATTAAATTTATTTTAGTGGGAGTTATTTCCACTTTGATTGATTTTCTTGTTTATGTTTTTTTAACTCGGTTTTTTATTTTTTGGCAAGCTCATTATCTTTTGGCAAATTTTATGGCGATGATCATTGCCTCAACGGTCAATTTTTTATTTAACAAAAAATGGACTTTTAATAGTTCTAGAAAGAAGACGTTACATCAATATATTAATTTTTGCATAGTATTAATCGGAGGATTATTTGTCTACCAATTTCTTTTCGGTTTTTTCGTTGCAACATTAGGTTGGTATGATATTATCGCTAAAGCGATCGCTGCCTTTACCATAATGTTAATACGTTTTCATCTTCACAAATTTTGGGTTTTTAAATAATTAATTAATTATATATTATGAAATTGCAAGGAGTTAAAATTAAAAAAATTGCTCGTTTTTTTGACGATCGTGGATTTTTCTCTGAGATTATTAAAGATGGAGAAGAAACTTTTAGAGAGGTGAAGCAAACAAGTTATACTGAAACCTATCCTGGAGTTGTTAAGGCATTTCACTGGCATAAAAAACAATATGATATTTGGTTTCCAATGAAAGGTAGTCTTCAGGTAGTTCTCTATGATCTACGAGAAGATTCTTCAACTTTTAAGCAAACTCAGGTTATTTATGCTGGCGAGGACAATCCTTTATTGATATTGATTCCTCCCAAAGTTGCTCACGGTTATCGCGTCTTAGGCGATAAGAGAGCTGGACTCCTCTATCATACTAGCGAAGTCTATGATTCTAGTAATCCTGATGAAGAAAGAATTGCTTTTGATGACAAGGACGTTGCTTTTGATTGGCAAACAGAGAATAAGTAATTTGTAGTGATTTAATTTATTTTTTTATGAAGTTATTGGTGACGGGTGGAGCCGGTTTTATTGGCTCTAATTTCATTCATTATATTTTGGAAAAACATTCAGATTATCAAGTAATCAATCTAGATTTGCTTACTTATTGTGGAAATTTGGAGAATTTAAAAGACATAGAGAAAGACGAAAGATACAGATTTGTTAAGGGCGATATTTGTGATCTTCAGTTAGTTGATGATTTGGCAAAAGATTGTGATGCCATTGTGCACTTCGCAGCTGAAAGTCATGTAGATCGTTCTATTTTAGATTCTACTCCGTTTATTAGAACGAATATATTAGGAACAGTTAATCTTTTGAATGCTGCGCAAAAATATAATAAAAGATTTCATTATATTTCTACTGACGAAGTTTTTGGGAGCCTAGGATTTACTGGTCGTTTTCATGAGAAATCTCTTTATGATCCTCACAGCCCTTATTCTGCTTCTAAAGCAGCAAGTGATCATCTTGTTCGTTCGTATTTTCATACTCACGGGTTACCAATTACAATCACTAATTGTTCTAATAATTATGGACCCTATCAATTCCCAGAAAAATTAATCCCTTTGTTTGTGACTAATCTTTTAGAGGGCAAAAAGGTTCCTGTTTATGGCGATGGTTTAAATATTAGGGATTGGCTTTATGTTGAAGATCATTGTCAAGCTATAGATTTAGTTTTAAGTAAAGGTAAAATTGGAGAAACCTATTGTGTAGGTGGAAATGAAGAAAAAACTAATTTAGAAATTACATATAAAATATTGAAATTTTTGGGTTTTGGCGAAGAAAAGATTGAACATATTGTTGATCGTAAAGGCCATGACAAACGATATGCTATTGATTCTTCTAAAATTAGAGAAGAGTTAGGATGGCAACCAGAGCATACTTTTGAAGATGCAATGAAGAAAACCGTTGAATGGTATAAAGAGAATCAAGAATGGTGGAAAAGAATTAAAACAGGAGAATATCGTGATTATTACAAGAAACAATATAATAAATAATTTATGAAAAAAATATTTGCTTTAATTGGCATTGTTGCTCTTCTAGGAATGAGTTTAGTTGGGACACTTAATCTCTGGTTAACTCGACCAACGAACACAGAATTATCATTAGACAGCGGGGAGCAAGGAGATGTATTGGCGATAGAGGAAACAGAACCCATTGAAATAGAGCCCATTCTATTCGAAGAATCGTTAGAAGAAGAGATTGGTTCAATTTTAAAAGAAAAAGTTAAAATAAATGTTCCTTTTTATGTTCAATCTCCTTTTGCCAAATGGGATGATTTGCATAATGAGGCTTGCGAAGAAGCTTCATTAATTATGGTTGAATCTTGGATTAAAAACGAAGTGTTAAAGAAAGAGGATTTAAATCAAAGAATTTTAGATTCAGTATCTTGGCAAGAAGAAAATTGGAACGGACATTTTGATCTTAACGTTCAAGAAGTTGTAGAATTAGCTAATGAACATTTTGGAATTGAAAAAATATATTATACTTCTGTTAATTCCATTAATGATATAAAGAAGGAATTGAATGAAGGAAACTTAGTTATTATTCCAACAGCTGGCAGGTTATTGAATAACCCTCACTATCGTAATCCTGGACCATCTTATCATATGTTGGTTGTTGTTGGATATAACAAAAAAGAGATCATTACCAATGATCCCGGAACCCGCAATGGAGAAAATTTTTCTTATCCTAATGACACTTTTTTTAATGCCATTCATGATTGGCCATTTTCTATAAAGGAATTTAAGTTTCTTTCAAAAGACGAAAAAGCAGAAGAAGTTAAATTACAAGGAGAAAAAATGATGATTGTGGTGAAAAAATATTAGAAGATTAGAGTATATATTTGAGACAATTTCATAACCAACCCGTCGGGTTGGTTATTCTATTTCTATTTGAATTTTGTCGGTTATTAAGATTTTTCCGTTTATATCAGTTATCTCTGCCCATATTTGATGTGTTCCAATGTCAGCCATAGGCCAAGAGAAGTTTATCGCTCCGGCGCTTTCGGGCGAGAAAATAGTTCCCAATAGATTAGAGTTCTCTTCTAATTGTTGTTCAAAAAATTTGATTTTTTGAACTTTTAAAACAGGGATAATTAAGGAGAGATTAAGAGGAAAGTCTTTTTGAGCTATTATTTGTTTTGGACTTGGATTTATCCAATTTATCTCCATAGCAAATGAAGTTGTAATATCTATCCATACTTCTCGAGATTTTTGATTATCAATGTCATCAAAAACAGAAACTTTGATTTTGTGTCTTCCGGCGTTGACTCCCGACAAATTGATTTCGCATCTTTTTATTTCTTCTTTCTTTTTGTTTTCTATATTGATCTTAATAATGTCCGAAACTATATCATCCAGAGAGCATTTTATTTTCTTTATTCCCCGCGGAGCTGAAGCCTTAACATCAATTTTTAATATTTGTTGATTAATTTTCCCCCCATTTGACGGAGAGGTGATGGTAAGAAAAGGTTCATTGGCAGGAATATGCAAATCATCATATTCTGTGGGTGGGGATCCTGCTTGATTGGGATTTTTGTTAAGCCATTCGGCAATTCCTTCTTGCCAACGATTGTATTGTGGATCTAGAGAAGGATTAGATGGCATCGGACCCTGAGGATCATCTTTATCTACATAATTTAAAATAGAATAATAATTTTGGAAAGTTTTTTCTTCCACGAAAGATATTGGTGTTAATTCTGTGGCTAATTTTTGAGATGCTTTATCAATTTTAAGAACAATGGTATCCTCAGGAATTTTTCCACTAAGAATAGGTTTGTCTGTTTGAGTCGCTTCAGGAGCATTGAATATTTTAATTGGAGTATTTGATAAAACTTCTTTCATAAATTCATTCCAAATAGGCGCAGCTAAGCTAACTCCGTCTGCTTTTCCCTTCATGGCTTTATTGTCATTGTTCCCAACCCATACTCCAGTAACTAAATCAGGAGTATAGCCGACAACCCAGGCATCTCGAGAGCTATTAGTTGTTCCAGTTTTGGCAGCTACAGGGCGATCAGATAAGGCGAGTAAGTTTTTTTCTCCAAAAACATAACTGCGAGCTTGGTTATCGGATAAAATATCATTTATCTGGCGAGCAGTTTGAATAGACATTATTTGTTCTGACTCTACAAACTGAGTATTAGTTTCTTCTAATATTTTTCCATGACTATCTTCTACTTTTAGGATGCAAGTGGTTGGTATCTTTTTTCCTTCTCGGGCGAAGACGCCGAAAGCAGCTGCATGTTCTAATAGCTTAACTTCTCCTCCTCCCAAAACTAGAGAGAGTCCATAACGATCGGGATCAATCAATGTTGTATATCCCATTTTTTGAGCTAGATCAAGAGAATTTCTGATGCCAGTAAGGTAAAGAGTCTTAACCCCTGGAATATTTAAGGATCCAGCCAAAGCTTGGCGAATAGTTACGGGTCCATAGTATTTTTCATTATAATTCTGAGGCACATAATCTTTATCTCCTGCTGGCCCAAAGTTAGTTTCTACATCAAAGAGAACAGTTTCAGGAGTAAATCCTTTTTCAAAAGCAGCAGCATATACGACAGGTTTAAAGGATGAACCAGGTTGACGTTGAGATGTAATAATATTTACTTGTCCGTCAATTTCTTGATTAAAAAAATCTTTAGAACCTACCCAAGAAAGGACTTCTCCTGTTTTAACATCAATGCTTATTAAAGCAGCGTTTGATGCTTGGAAAATTTCTTCATTTCTTTCAGCTCGTTGAGTAATTATCTTCTCGGCAACATTTTGTTGATTTATGTCTAGGGTAGTGATAACTTTTAATCCACCTTGTTCTACTTGTCTTTGTCCATATTTTTCAATTAATTGTTTTTTAACATACATTACAAAATGGGGAGCTATAATGTTCTCGTGTTTAAGAATTATTTTTTCTAGAGTATCTATGTTTTGCGCTTGTTCCGAAAGCTCGTTCGTAATGTATCCTTCTATAGCCATTTCTTTCAAAATAAAATTTCGTCGTTGAATTAATTTTTCTTGATTATTTCCATAGGGAGAATAATAAGTGGTAGCTTTGGTGATTGCTGCCAGAAGAGCTGATTCATCAAGTGTTAAATTTTGAGCTGACTTGTTGAAATAGATTTTGCTAGCCGCTTCAATGCCGTAGGCATTTGAGCCATAGGGAATTTCATTAAAATACATTTGTAATATTTCTTTTTTAGAAAACTTTTTTTCTATTTGATAGGCTAGTAATAATTCTTTTATTTTACGTATATATGTTTTTTCTGATGTTAGAAAGGCATTTTTTACAAATTGTTGAGTGAGAGTTGATCCTCCTTGCACTTTCCCTCCTTGCAATATGTCAATGATTATAGAACGGATAATAGCTTGAAAATCAAATCCAGGATGTTGGAAAAAATCTTTATCTTCAACAACAATAGTTGCCCAAACTAGGTTCTGAGGGATTTTTGATAAATCAATTATAGTTCTTTTTTCGTCGGCAAATATTTCATAAAGAGTAGTTTTGCCAGTTTTGTCATATATCTTAGTGCTTTGAGCAACCTCTCTTTGAAAAAGTTTGTCAGGTTGTGGTAAGTTGTGATTTATCCAGGCGAATGTTACTGTCACTAAAGCGCTAGATAGCAAAAATAGGAACAAAATTATAATAAAAATTTTCTTTCCTATTTTAGAGGAAGATTTTCTTTTTCTTTTTGGATTCAACGATCTATTTTTCCAAGTCCTTGTTTTTTTAGTAGGTTTTGTGATCGATCTATTTTTCCAAGTTTTATTTTTAGGTTTTTTGTTTATCATATTCAGATTTTTTAGTTTTCCTATTTTAGCACAATGGACAGAAATAACAATTAAGCTATTGGCAAGTTCTAAAAAGGTGGTATTATGAAAATATGTTGAAAAACAAGAAAATACAATTTTTTATTATTTCTTTGGTGGTTATTTCTTTGGTTAGTTCTGGTTTTGGTTGTAAGTGTGTATCTCAAGATATAAAAGAAATGATTAAACCAATAAATTTAGTTTATTGGAGAGCTCAGGACGGTAAAGATGCTTTTTTAGAGATAATACAAAAATTTCAAAAATCTTATCCACACATTTCTATTACCTATAATTTAATCCGTGCCGAAGAATATGAACAAGCTCTTTTAGAAGCTTGGGCTGAAGATAGAGGACCGGATATTTTTTCTATTCCTAAAAATTGGTTAGGGAAATATCAAACCAAAATTTTACCATTAGAATTTTCTCAAGAAATAATAATGGCTCGTCAGATTATGGCAGGTACAATCAAAAAAGAACCTAAAATAGTGCAGGAGAAGAAAAAAGTGTTAAATCTAAGAGAATTAAAGGAAACATTTATAGAAACAGTCTCCAATGATGTTTTAATTGATAATAAGATTTATGGATTGCCACTATCTTTAGATGTTTTGGCTCTTTACTATAATCGTGATCTTTTGAATGAAGCAGGTATTGTTAGTCCACCACAAACTTGGCGAGAGTTTATAAATCAAGTGAGGATGTTAAATCTTTGGGATGTTCATGGGAATTTTATTCGTTCAGGGGTATCTTTGGGAACAGCTGAAAATATTGAAAATTATACAGACATTTTATCTTTATTGATGTTGCAAAATGGCACATCAATAGTTGATGAAGATGGGCGAGCAATCTTTGATCAATTTCTTTTAGATGATAATACTTATTTTCCGGGAGAGGAAGCTCTTCGTTTCTATCTTAGCTTTGCTAATCCATCTCAAGAAATTTATAGCTGGAATGAACAAATGCCTGATTCAGTAAATGCTTTCACTCAAGGTTTAACGACATTTTTGTTTGGTTATTCTAGTTATTTACCTTTGATAAAAGAACAAGCTCCTAAATTGAATTTTGATATTATTAAAGTTCCTCAAATTAGTAGTTCCTTGAAAGAGGTAAATTATGCCAATTATTGGTTAGAAACAGTTTCCAAAAAGACAAAATATCCAAACGAAGCTTGGGCTTTTATTCTACATTCTACCGAAGCGCAGAATGCCAAGACTTTTGTAGAAAGGGCAAAGAGGCCAACTGCTCATCGTAGTTTAATTCAGTTTCAGTTGGAAGATTTTGATTTAGCTCCATTTGCTTCTAGTGTTTTAACTGCCAAAACTTGGTATCAAGGAAAGAAATATTCTTTAGTAGAAGAAGCTTTTCAAGAAATGATAGAAAATGTTTTATCTGGACAAAAGTCAATTAAAGAAGTAATTAAATATTGCGTTCAGAAAATTAACCTAACAAATTAAACATTATTAGAGCATGACAACATCAGAATATAGAAAAAATAAAATTATTTTTACTATAATATTAATCTTCGGATTTTTATTTTTTTTATTAAATGCTGATTCAGTTAAAGCTGGAGTTAATTGCAACGTTTTTTGCGAAGAAGAGTGTGGATTAGAAACTGGCAGTAGTCTCTGTCGTTTGATGGGAGTTAAATCTTCTTCTGGCACTGAGTTATGTAGTTGTTGTAAGGCGGGTGAAATAGTTGGCAATGACTTGAAATATGAATGTACGTGCCAAAACGATAACAAAGTTATAGACTGTTATGCAGGAGGTTTATTTAAAGGAGACAGAACTGCTGTTTGTCTCTGTTGTGGTGATTGTACTCCAGATGATTTATTATATATTGGCGTTAGCATAGCAGAGTTAATTTTGAAATATTTAGGTGTTATTGCCTTGGCACTTTTTGTTTTAGGTGGTATAGTTTGGATAACTTCAGGAGGATCTAAAGATAAAGTTCAGAAAGGAATGGCAATAATCAAAGGGGCAATTATAGGAATGATAATTGTAATAGTTGCTTTTTTGGTAGTAAGAGTAATCATGAAAGACATCCTAGAAGTGGATTCAAGTTATTTGCCTGAATCCCAGTCAAGTTCTGAAAAATATAAAGATTCTGTTTAAAAAAAATTTATGAACAATAAACATTTTAACTTAATTTCCGTTTTAATATTGATTTTGATTTCTTTGTTTTTGGTTAATTCTGTGCAAGCCGATACAACAATCAAACTTCCAGATCCCTTGGGTGGACAAGCTGACAACATCCCGCTTTTAGTAGGTAATGTTATTGAGTATATTTTAGGTATCCTTGGAGTTCTTGCTCTAGTTATGTTTATTTCTGGAGGAATAGTCTGGATGACTTCTGGTGGCGTTTCTGATAAAATCAAAAAAGGTAGAGATACTCTTGTTTGGGCGATATTAGGATTAGCTTTGATTTTCTTTAGTTATGGACTTTTAGATTTTATCCTAAGAACATTACAGCAGTCGTAATTTAATGGGATATACTTGACAAATCTCTTAATTGCTCTTAAACTTAAATTAAATAATAGGTCGAATAATTAAATATTCTTTATAAGTATAAAAAGATGAAAATTTGTACAAAAAGAATTTTGATTTCTGTAACAATAGCCTTGTTTTTTGCTCTATTAATAAATCCGATTTCAGTAAAAGCTGCTGATATAACTCTCGACGAGGGATTGGATCTTTTTCGTTCAGGATCTGAGATTGGAAATGCTGAAATAGGAACAGTTGTTGGTAGAATTACAAAAGGTGCTTTAAGTATTTTAGGCTTAGTAGCTTTAGTGATTTTTATAATTGCTGGTTTCCAATGGATGACTTCTGGCGGGGATAAAGAAAAAATTAAAGGTGCACAGAAATTGATGGGTGCGGCAATCGTTGGATTAATCATCATTATTATTTCCTATGCTGCAGTATTCTTTATTACCAATAGTCTAAAGGCGGTTACAAATTAAAAAATCTTTTTACTTTAGAAGGATAAAAAGAGGTTTAAAATGAAAAAATATTTACCTTTAATTGGCATAATATTTATGCTTATTTTAGTGGCAGTGCCAACATTAGCACAGAACCTTGATAATGACTATTTAGCTAATTTTCAAGGCAATTCTGGAATTGGAGATGCAAATATAGGAGAAGTTGTTGGTCAAATTGTTAAATCTATCTTAACTGTTTTAGGTTTGGTAGCTTTAGTAATCTTCATAATTGCTGGTTTCCAATGGATGACTTCTGGCGGAGACAAAGAAAAGATTCAAGGTGCGCAAAAATTGATGGGCGCAGCAGTTGTTGGTTTGATAATTATAATTCTCGCTTATGCGGCGGCCAGTTTTGTTGTAACCGCATTAACAAATGTTACAGCCTAGGACTCTTTATCTAAAAACATTTAGAATTAAAAATTTTACTATATGCAAATTTCTTGTTACACAAGAAAAAGATTTTCGTGTATTATCTTAATGTTTGTTTTGTTATTTCTTCTTTCAGGAACACAAGTTTTAGCAGATTCTCCTCTCGCAGGACTCAAAACTGCAGCTAATCAAGCAGGAATTAATACAAGCAATCATATAGGATTAACTTTTGGTAAAGTTTTTAAACAGGTATTGGGAGTAATGGGTTTACTTTTATTAGTTCTTTTTGTTATTGGAGGAATAATGTGGACGACTTCAGGGGGCAGTCCAGAAAAATTAAAAAAAGCGCAAGAGCTATTGATTAATGCTATAATTGGTTTGATTATTGTCCTTTGCTCTTATGCTATAGTTCACTTTATTACAACAAAATTAACAAGCGTTACAACATAGTATAGAACATATTTTTGTTCTGAATTAAATATTAAAAAAATACGTCTGATAAAGTCAGGCGTATTTTTTTTGATATCTTTCTAAGAATATTATAATAAGCGATATTTTAGTTTGATTATTTCTTTCAGATATTTTAGAGCTGTTTTAATGATATTAATTCTTGTTTTTCTTCCTTCTTCCTCCATCCAATTAACTGGTATTTGTTTAATTCTTAAGCCATAATGACGAGCTAATACCAAAAGTTCAGTGTCGAAGAAAAGACCATCATTTTCAATTTTTGGAACAATTTTTTGAACAGCTGATTTGGAAAGTGCTTTGAAACCACAATGAGTATCAGTTAATTTAATATTAAAAAGCATTTTAAGAAGCAAATTGTAAAATTTAGAATATATGGAACGTATTAGAGATCGTTTGCATTGGCTTTGTTTGTGATATCGTGAACCAATAGTTAGATCATATTCTTCCTCAGTTATTCCCTTGATTAGAGGAATAGTAAATTTTAGTTCGGTAGCTAGATCGGCATCCATGAAAATATTAATATCAGCTAAATGATTTTGCCAAGATTTTTTGATAGCCAATCCTTTTCCGGGATTTTTTAAGGAAAAATATTCTAGATTAGGATATTTTTTCTTTTGTTTCTCAACAATTTTTATTGTTTTATCTTTTGATCCATTATCAGCAACGATCACTTTCCATTCATATCGTTTAAGGTTTTTTTCACAAAAATCAAACAATTGATCAATTTTTTCTTCAATTATTTTTTCTTCGTTAAGCGTAGGAACGACAATAGAAATTTTCATATTTTTATCTTAGGATTATATAATAAAGTATATCATATAAGGTAATATAATGAATGATGTTTACATATCTATCGTTTCTCGTGGGTTTTATTTTAATAACTCCTTAATGATTTTTATATTTTTCTCGGGGATAGAACTAATCACTTCTCCATTTTTTTCTTCTGGATCTTTTTCTAAATCATAAAGGGTAA
>Ga0307991_1000721_pt1 | contig 23728 bp, 15 predicted proteins | sample EllFjometagen131_FD_203146 | JGI IMG/M metagenome (GOLD analysis project Ga0307991, IMG submission 203146) | Marine microbial communities from Ellis Fjord, Antarctic Ocean - #131 | ecosystem: Environmental > Aquatic > Marine > Unclassified | place: Southern Ocean | collected 2014-10-08 | reverse complement strand
GATTTCAAAACATTTGGGATTAACAAAAAGTAAAGATCCAATTAAAATTGAAAAGGATCTACAACGAATATTACCGAAAGAATATTGGTCTATTTGGAATCATATAATTATTCAACACGGAAGAGAAGTTTGTAAAGCAAGAAATCCACAATGTTCGATTTGTGGTATAAATGAATTTTGTGAAAAGTATTTAAATAAATTAAAGATTTAGTTACCCAGTTAATTAGTTAATTTGTTAATTGGTTAATTTGTTTACCAGTTAACCAATTAACCAGTTCGTTTCAATCCTTGTCTTAATGGATGTTGAATTTAAATAAAACTAAAATAACCCGAATAAAGTAATTCTTTTATGCTTTAATCCAATTCTTCTACAGTTGTAACTTGTCTGTATTTTACATTTTCAAATTCATTAAAATGAGCTTTTCCACATTTGATCTTTTGAGTTTCACTTTTACGCAATTGCTGTCCTTCAGATTTTGTTTCAGCAACGAAATAGATTTTTGTCTCATTCTTTTTGATCAAAGCCCAATCAGGATTATATTTACCGATTGGTGTTTTTATATGAAACCAGAAAGGTAATTTGAAATAAAACTCGATATCATCTCTGGTTTCACATTCTTTGGCAAACTCATATTCAACATTGGAATCGAGTGGAATTAGTTCTTCGTAAATTGTTTTCTTTGAATTATTCACTTTAAAGACACGATTATCCAGATAAATTTCTATTTCTTTATCATCAAAAAGATGCATTTCGTATTCTTTATTCCCGATTTTTTCGTATTTAATCCCATCTATTATTAAATCATTCAAAACATTATTTATCTTTTCTGCAACAAAATCCATAAAGAGTTGTGGATTAACAAGAACATCCTGCAAACGATTTGAATTCCTCAAAATCTGCAAAATTGTTGAACGTGTTAAGCCGGTCTTATTCTGAATATAATTTAAAACATCAGGAATTGAGAACTCGCTTTCCAAATAGATTTTCTTTGAACCTTTTATATCAAAATCAACACCTTTATCATCATATTTTATTGCGGTTTTTGTAGATTTTAAAACCGTTTTTGTGATTGGTGGAATTTCTTTTATTTCATTAGAAGCTTTATCAATCAAATCGGAACTTTTATAATTTACACGATATGTGGTTTTATATTTAATTCTTTCCCAGATTTCTTTGAAATTCTCATCGAGTTCAAAGCCTTTACGATATTCAACTTTTACTCTATCTCGTTTATTCTTTATTCTACCTTTGAAAGAAACACCGCAATCATCTTCAATCTCTTTTTGAAGCTGTTTAGCAAAATCTTCATAACTATCATTTGCAATCACAGTCAAGCGATTAATGTTATTATCAAATATTCTCTCACCGTTTTGATTTACGGAAAGTCTTAAACCTCTACCGATTTCCTGCCTTTTCTTTAGTTCTGATTTCGTTTCATTTAAAGTGCAGATTTGAAAAACATTCGGATTGTCCCAACCTTCCCTCAAAGCCGAATGACTGAAAATAAATCGCAAAGGTACATTTGAATCCAATAATTTTTCCTTTTCTTTCATGATCAATTTAAAAGTATCGATATCTGCTTGAGATTTTGCTGCTCTTTGAGAATCCTTAAAATGACCTTTCTTATCTTGGGCAAAATAACCATTGTGAACTTCGTTTATTGAAAAAGGAATTAAATCTGTATAAGCTGATTTTTCTGAATATTCATTAAATATTTCCTCGAACCAAATTGCAAGTTTACCTTTCAATAAATTACCGGATTCATCATATTTTCTATAATTTGCAACTCTATCGATAAAGAAAAGAGAAAGAACTTTTATTCCTTTCTTTTGCAAAATTCTCTCTTTTTTGAAATGTTCTTCGATAGTTTTCTCGATCTGGAATTTCATTAATTCATCGGTTATTCCGCCACGAGATTCACCTACGAAAATGTCATCTCCATTCGATAAAGAAATACATTCATTGGAAACATCTATTTCATTGATGATATAACCAGTTTTATAAATTTCGCGATTATTGGAAACTTTATAAAGATCATCTCCGACTTTTACAGATACCGCTTTTTTGACAACTCCTTTATCCGTGTTTTGGATTATGCGGATTCTCGCAGAGGTTCGGGTCGAAGTTGAACTTACTTTTTCCAAACTGATAAAAGCATCGTTGAAATCATTTTCTGAGACTACGGAATCCACTTCGATATGTTTAACTAAACCAAGATCATAAGCCTGCACCGGATTTAAACTGTAAACCAGATTATAATAGTTTGTGTGAGTTGCAGAATAACGAAGTGTGCAGCAATAATTTAAATTTTCAATTGCTTTTTTACGAATCGGCGTTTCCATATTCTGTGGTTCATCAACAATAACGATCGGGTTTGTGTATTGAATGAATTCAATCGGTTTTTTACCGGTTAGTTTATCGTTCTGTTTATTGATTATATTTTCATCTTTGGCAAAGGAATCGATATTTATTACCAATATCTGAATATTATTATTTGAAGCAAAACTGCGTAAATTGGAAACTTTTCTGGAATTATAAACTTCAAAATTTACAGGTGTTTTATCATAAAGATTTTGGAAATGCTCGTGTGTGATTTGCAGATTTTTTATCACGCCTTCACGAATTGCAACACTCGGAACAACTATTACAAATTTCTTGAATCCATAATTTTTGTTTAGTTCATAAATCGTTCTCAGATAAACATAAGTTTTCCCTGTACCTGTCTCCATCTCAACAGAGAAGTGCATTCCATCTAATTTTTCAGATACCGGTTCTATTCCATTTTGCTTTTGAACGGATTGCAGGTTTTTCAGGATTTGTTCGTCACTCAAAATAATTCTGTTACCAACACCTGTTTCGGAAAATTGCAAATTTGTATCTGAAAATGTAAAATCCAGTTCGCTTTGATTTAACGGCTGCCCTTCAAATATATCTACGATTGATTTTATGGCATCTAATTGGAAGGATTGATTTGGGTCGAATTTTAATTTCATATATTTTAATTGAAATTTATATTCAAATTATTAATCTTTCTATTTAATTTTTCAGAGATATTTTTTAAACAAGCAATACAAAGGAATCTCCTTGCTCTACTAAATGCAACATAACTTAAACGATGTTTGTCATCCGTTGTTTTCAACTTGTTAATATCAGTTTCAAACCAATCTTTTAATTGATTTTCTGTTTGTGCTATTACTAAAACAGATGTAGATTCTAAACCTTTTGCACTATGTATGGAAGAGTATAAAGATTTTTGTGTTTCAGCATCATTCGCATTTCTTTTTGTTTGAACACTATAGATATTATCCAATGACTTTGTTAGATTAGAGTCTAATTTTATTTTATTATCAAAATCAATATTAAAAGTTATTTTGAACTTATATCGAATATAGTTATCCCGATGGTCATTATCGTTAAATTTTTTATCCTTAATCTCTTTTAACATTTTTAAACAGAATTTTCTATAATCTATAATATTCGTAAATTCTAAAACCTCTGACTTTTTTAAATCAATTAAACCAAATATGCATCTTGAAATTTCCTGCAAAATGCTTCTGTTTATCTTTTCTAAAATTTTATTAATATCATAATTATCTAAGATTTGCTTATTTTCATCCTTCTCAATTGCCCTCCATTCCTTTGCCAAAAATAAGTTCTCTATTTTATTTTCTTCTTTTATTATTTTATTTATTTCTTTTAATTTGTAGAACTCCTTTATTATTTCTTCGAACTTAATATTTTTAATAAAATATATAGGATAGTTATTTTTTTTCTCTTTGGATTCCTGTTCTAATTCTCTAAAATTATTAAGAAATTTTACAATGTTTTTTGTTGAACGACGATTTATTTTCTTCTGATCAACATTAACTTTATTTTTTAAATCTATTATTGGAAAATCATTATATGATTCAGGTGATTTTTCATTTTTATTTTGAGATAAATTATATGAAAATTTGAAAATTGATTGTAAAGGGTCACCAATGAAATAGAATTGAGTTTTATTTTGAGCTAATAATTCTTTAAAAATATAATGAACAAAAAGCCTAGTATCTTGATACTCATCAATGAAAACATATTGCAATCTATTAGATAAAACTCCCCTAATTCTGCTGCTCCTAATAATACATTTTTTAATAAGTTTAATGATATCTTGCTTTTCATTATTAAACTTTCGTCCAAATCGTATATTATCTAAATCTGTTAAATCAGAAAGTGAATATAAAATAATACCATTTGAATCTATAATGTTGTATTTCTTTAAGTGTTCAAACACATCTTCTGCATTAACATCTATTTTTTCTAAATCCTTAATAAAAATAAATCCCTTAACTAATAGATAAGATTTCTCAATAATTTTATCATAGGTCATAACATTCTTTTCAATAATGGATTCTGCTAATTTTCTCACAATGGCATTTTTTATATTAATGTCTTTTGGCGCCGATGATAATTTTACAGAATCTATGAAATTTTTATCAATCGATACAATACCAAATAAATGAGCATAGGGTTCTATAATAAATCTTATTAAAAAACTGTGAATTGTTCCAATAAATAAATTTTCAGGAACTTTTATTTTTTTCTGCATTCTATTTTTAATTTCATCAGTTGCAACATTTGTATAAGTAATAACTACGCAAAATCTATTGTTATCTAAAGTTGGTAAAACTGTCATAACTTCATCAACCATTGAGTAAGTTTTACCTGCTCCTGGACCTGCAATAACTAATTTATTTAAACTATTATTCATCGTTTTTTGGTTTTATAGGATAAATAAATTCAAACCCCTTTTCTATATAGTTTGGGATATTAAATTTATCTGCTTTATCTTTATCATCATTTAGAGACTCCAATAAATCCATTGCAAAATCTGCTTTATCATTAACTATCAGATCAAAAAAATCATCAGTAACAATATCTTTATTCTCAACTTCCTCAATAAGTTTCTTACTTTTATTAGGTTTAGTTTTTTTTAATGATTTTAATAAAATATCCTTTCCTATTCCGTTAATATTGCTATCTATTATATCTTTTTCAAAGGTGCTATTGTTGCTGATGTCAATTTCAATTAAGTTTTCTATTTCATAAGTTACTTTTAAATTATTTGCTCTTTTTTCAGTTCTTTTGCCAGTATCTTTATCTGTTAATACTAAACACTTAATGAAGTAACCATTTTTTATTATTTCTAAAAAGTGCTTAAATGCAACTCCATTTACATTAATAATTGTATATCCTAATTCAAGTAAGGTTTTGTTAGTATGTAAATTAAAGAATTTGGGGATAAGAATTTGTTCTGAAATACCTTCTACTAAAATAAGTTTTCGTGCGAAGAACATTGTAGATTTAGTGGCATCCAAATACTTCTCAATGTATCGCACTGTATTTTTGTCATCTTCAATTCCTTTTAAAATATAATGTGGTTTTATAACATTATCATCTTTGTATAATATTATTGTATTTTCTAATTTCAATTTACTTGCTATGTGAGAGGAATGCGAGGTTAATAATATTTGTATTTCATCTTTTATTTCATTTTTAATATTCATTGATAAATGATCTTGTAATTGTGGTTGCAAATGGGCTTCAGGTTCTTCAATTCCAATAAATCTGAAGAAAGCATCATTATTGTTATCACTATCAGTATTCGTTAAATGAGAAAGTATTAAAGAAATGTATAATAAATTATTTCTTCCTAATCCATTTCTATCAACTGTAATTGGTTCATTACCATATATTAGACTCAATTTTTTTAATATTTCAGTAGTTTCAATTGAAGAAAACTGAAAATCTACTTTATAATTATTTTCTTCCTCTTCTAATGATATTTTTTTTAGATATTCGGTTATCTCTATTCTAACTTTTATTAATTCAGGATTTTCTTCAATTTCTTGTTGCAAACCTGATAATTTGTCTTTTATTGTTCCAAATTTATCTTCTGGTCGGTTGTTTAGAATTTTAAATAAAAGTCTATAGTCACCACTTGCAACAAGTTCCTTTTTAGCATCTCTTAAGGCATCTAAAAATTCCATTCTTAACATTTTTAAAAAATAGTAATCTACTCTCTTTGTAAAGTTATCACCACCATAAATATCAAATCCGTATTTTTTTATTGGAAAATCAATCTTTTTTATTTTTCTTTCTCTAAATTGCTCATCAGTTTCACTATCTTGTTTTGATAATTTATTTAATATTTCTTTCTGCTTTTCCAACCATTTTGATAAATCTGTTTTTTGATGAAAGACATAGGTTAACTTCGCTTTTTTAAAATCTTTATCAATAAACCAATCTCCAATCACCGCTTCCTGATCATCATTAAAATCCTCCATTATAACTTCGATCTTAACTTCTGGATATTTTATTTTTGAATCATTATCAATAATGCTTTCTTTAAAATCTCTTTTAACCTTGTTGTTAATATCGTCGATTTCTAACATTCGTTTCTTGAAAAATGAAATATCTTGGCTAAAAATGAGACCAATAGCATTTAATAGATTAGTTTTCCCAACATTGTTTTCACCAATTAATAAAGTAAATGGTTGTAATTCAATTTCAAAACTTTGGAAGTTTCTATAATTTTCTATCTTTAATTTTGATATAAACATTTCTTACCTCACACCACCTTAAATTCAATCCCTGCATCTTTCATTTGCAGGTTTATGTTGGTTTCATTCTTTTTCATATATCATCAATTCTCTGCTCTTCAATAAGTTCTCGCTCATATTTAAGCTCTTTAATCAGCTCATCTTCCGTCGGTAAATAAAGAAGATACTTGGAAGAAAACAGATGTTTACTATCCTGCAAAACAGAATATTTAGCAACTGCTTCATTTTTTTTGGAACAAAGAACTATCCCGATCGTCGGATTATCTCCTTCGATCTTATATTTATCTTCAAACATCCGAACATACATATCCATTTGCCCAATATCTTGATGAGTAAGTTTACCGATTTTCAAGTCTATCAAAACAAAACATTTCAGGATATAATTATAGAAAACCATATCTATGTAGAAGTATTCATTTTCAGCAGTAATTCTCTTCTGCCGATCCACAAAGCAAAAACCTTTGCCGAGTTCTAAAAGAAATTCCTGCAGTTTATCAATAAGTGCTTGCTCTAATTCAGATTCACGATAAGAAGCTCGATCTTTCAAATTTAGAAACTCCAATACAACAGGATCTTTCAAGATATTTTCCGGTTTGAACTTTGCTGTTTTTTCTTCTGCTTCTCTGATAACCGGCTCTTTATCTTTGCTGGATAAAATCCTTTCATAGTAAAAGGAATTTATCTGACGTTCTAATGCTCTTGTGCTCCAGTTGCAATCTACAGCTTCATTCATATACCATTCACGTGCTTTGGGATTTTCTACTCTTATCAGTAGCTTGTAATGAGTCCAGGATAATTCGCTCCGCAATGCGGAGTGTTTTGCTCTCAACTCGTTATTACCATTTACCAATTCAGTATGAGTTAAGTGTTGTTTCTTTGTTTTCTCCAATTTGCTCCGCAGTGCAGAGCGAATTGAAAAGCAGTTGTAAAATTGCCGCATATTCCTTAAGCTTTGTTCGGAAAATCCTTTTCCAAAATCTGTTGTTAGTTTCTTTGATAATTCTTTTATCAAATATGAACCATATTTCGCTTTATCTTTTCCCTTTTGCTCTTCCTCCACAATTATCTTTCCGATATTCCAATAGGCTTGCACCATCACGAAATTTACAGTTCGATAAACCTTGGAACGGGCATTATCAAGAATACTTCGGATGGTTGAATATGTTTTATTTATGTTTGAAATTTCTTTATTCATACTCACACAACCTTAAACTCAATCCCCGCATCTTTCATCTGCAGGATCGTATTGGTTTTTAATTGATCGCTACCTTCAAAAAGTTTATCGAGTGTTATCACTTTAAAAGGTTTTGTTTCAATAATATTTTTTACAATTTCTTCATTTATTTTCGATAATGCAATCACCAATTCGTTTTCATTAATGAGATAATAACACACCCCGTCTCCCGACAAGTCGGAATCCACCCCTCTTCCGCCTTTGCGACGCTCCGGAGCGACAAGCGAGAGGGGAATTTTCTCTATTTTACAATTCATATCTATCCCGGATTTCAACAGCAATTCATAAAGCATATTTTCTTCGATTGATCCTTCTTTTACCGGATTTACAAATGCAAGAAGTTGTTTTTCTAATTCTTCACCGGTTTCAAATTTATCTCCACGCCAGATCTTGAAATTGGATTCCTGTAGCTTGAAAACTTTAAAACCTAAATCCTGCTTATTTTCTTCAAAGTTCAATTTTTCTCTTTGTTCATCTTCTATCTTCTTTATTACTCTGCGGATTCGTTCTTTGCCGATGTCTGCTATTGTTTCGTAGCCGGCTTTAAATGCTTCGGATTTTTCATCTGTTTTTTCTGGAAGCTGAACCATTATGAATTTACGGTTTCCATAAACTTGTGCTGAGCCAGTCGAAGCATTTTCTTTGTTTAGATCGAGAACTGCACTGGCAGTTGTGGAAGAACCTGAGAAGAGGTCTAAAATGATATCATTAGAGAATGTAAAATATGAGGAAATATGTTTAATTAGTTCAGTAGGTTTTGGAAATTCAAATACTTCTTTTTGCTCAAAAAAAGATTTAATTTCATTAGAACCATAATTTGGAATATTTTTATTATCTATTATAGAACTAATAATTTTAAATTTTCTTTCTTTTCTATATCTTGGAAGTCCTTTTCTATTAAAATAAATTTCTAACCATTTTTGACCTTTGTAATCAAATGTTTGTTTATTAGAATCTTTGTTTTTAAAGAATTGTTCAATCTGATTTCGGTAAGGAAACGCACCTCTTAATGTAACATCATTAACTAAAATTCCATTTTCAAATTTCATTTCATCTGATATAATTTCTAAATTAACTTCATCTCCAACTTTTTTTGTAAAAGCGATGTTCTCTTTACCTTCAATTTTACAACCAGCTTTAAAAGTAATATTACAATCAGGGTTCCCCGGATTGGGTTTATTAAAACAATAATGTTCTAATTTTTCTAATCTTTCTGGAAAATTTAAACCATAAACGGATTTTACTAATTCTGCTTTTCTCCCATAAGCGAGAATATATTCGTGATTTTTTACAATTTTATTAAAACCTTTAGTGCTACCTTTATTAACCCAAATCAATGAACCCCTATCAAGAGTGTTTTCTTCCCCAAAAATCTCATTCATTATCATCCGCAAATTATGCACTTCATTATCATCAATAGAAACAAAAATAACGCCATCATCTCGAAGCAGGTTTCGGGCAAGGAACAAACGCGGATACATCATTGTCAGCCAGTTGGAATGGTAATGTCCGCTTTCTTTAGAATTTTTGCGATACAGGTTTTCGTTTGTTAAAAATCCTTCTTCATCTTTTTCACCGGAACGGAGCAGATAGTCATTTTTCTTTTCGGCAAATTTGTCGTTATAAATAAAATCGTTTCCTGTATTATACGGCGGATCGATGTAGATCATTTTAATTTTGCCGTAATATGCTTTCTGCAGAACTTTCAACACTTTCAGGTTTTCACCTTCAATAAAAATATTTCCGGTTTCACCAAAATTAACAGATTCATCTTTATCGGGAATTAAAGTAGAAGTTGTTTGAGTTTGTATTGCTCTAAAAGCATCAGATTTTCCTGCCCAATTCAGAACATATCTTTCATCAGAAAAATTAATCTCATCCCCAAAAGTTGATTTCAATTTCTTCCAATCAATTTTATTTTCAGTAAATGCTTCAGGAAAAATTTCTTTGAGCTTTTGTAACTTTTCTTCTGTTATATTAAGTGATTTTCCATTCATTCTATTTTAATCTCTTATTTTTTTATCTATTTATTTACAATAAATAAATTAATAAAATAAACCGACAATTGCAATCAATATTATAAATACTTGGTTAATAAATAATAATCATTATTTTTCACAATTTCAATTTATAAATATTCAAAACAAATATTAACCGTTTCAACGGTTTTTTTAGTGAGCCCTTGTATATAATGAAATATATGAAATCACCGCAAATTCTTTTTTGACTGTTTCTGTGCATTATTATTGCCGATTAAAATATTTATTTATTATCTTCCCAAATTAACCAATTAACCAATTAACTAATTAACCAATTAACCAATCGTATTGGGGCGTGAAATCTTTTTTGCGACTTTATTACTTATCACACTTAGTAAAACCACATAGAACACAAAACTCACAACCATTTTCAAATTTCAGTCCTCTGCCATTACATTCCGGACAAATTTTAAAATTCTCATTAATATTGCTTTGGTCGATTTCATCTTCTAATTCGGTTACAATAGGAAGATCCATTTGTTTAGGTTGTTTTGTCAGTTCAATAATTTTTTCTTCCACGAAAAATCTTTCAATAACATCAGCTACTTCCGAATAGAAAGATTGAATATATTTTCCATTTTTAAAATAACCGCCGTTTGGGTCATAGATGCTTCTTAATTCCTCTAATATAAAATGCGGATCACTTGCCCTTCTGAAGATAGCAGAAATAAGACGAGTTAAAACAGCATATTCTGCCGCATGTGTAAGGTCTTTGGAATTGATAAAAATCTCAATCGGTCGTTTTTTACCTGTTTCTATAACATAACTAAGTGTAACATACACATTAAATTTTACGAACGGGCTTTTAATTTTATAGACCTTGGCATTAACCACATCCGGCCGTTTTAATTTTAATGAATTACCGGGTTTATTTTCTAATTTTGGTTTTTTTATAATCTCCCGAATTGGGTGGTTTTTATTCAACTTTAACATTACACCACCTCAATATCGCTAGAATTATTAATTCCCATTTTTAGAAAATAGTGGAATGGTGTTGTCAATGTTCCATCTGGTAATTTCATTATTTCATCACCGGAGAATTCCACTTCTTCATCCTGTGATACTTTCATTTTGAAAAATTTTTCTTTGTATTCTTGGAATTTTGACTTCTCTTTTTCTTGTGTCAAAATTGGAAATCTACTTCCATCTCGATAGATCGTTATTCCTTTTAATCCATGTTTCCAAGCATCTAAATAGATAGCGGATATTTTTTCCGGCTCAACTTCTTCCGGTAAGTTTATAGTTGAAGATATAGAATGATCAACAAAATTTTGACATATAGATTGAATTTGAATCCGTTTTTCATGAGATATTTCGTAAGCGGTTTTGAAAAATGATTTGGGTAGAATTTTTTTCAGCTCAGCCATTCCCAAATTTGCTTCAAATTTGTCAGCTAAATTATTTTTATCAATATATGCTCTCACAGTTGAATGGAATACCTTAAAAAATTTATTATTAAATGATTCCGATCTTCTGGTATAATAAAGAGCAAAAACCGGCTCAATGCCACCGCTTACACCTATATAATTTTTATTGTTATATTCAAAACTTTTAACAATATTGCTGATCGTTCCTGTTGGTGCAATTGAGGTTAAAGCGATGTTGCGTAATCCATGCTTTTTTATATGATTTTTTACTTCGTCGGATAATGCTTCTTGAAAAAAGGCTCCTTTTGAATATTTTTCATAGACAAAAATATCAGATTGTGACTTCTCTTTTGCTAATTTTGAAGATGCTAAATATGCATTATTGTTGATGAATTCCATTACACTTTCAATGGTTTTTATTCCCTTGTTCGAATCATAATCCATATCTAATTGATACAACATATCTGCTATTCCCATGATTCCGATACCAAGTCGTCTTGTCTCTTTTGCAGATTTCTTTTGCTTTTCTAACGGGTTTAATGACTCATTCCAAGTGATAACATTATCAAGAAATCGAACTAAATTATATGTGGAATTTTTCAATTCATCCCAATTGATTTCCGCATCTTTTGTGAATCCATTGATCACAAATCTGGAGAGATTTAACGAACCCAAATTACATGCACCGCCATCTTCAAGTGGAACTTCCGCACACGGATTTGTTGAAATTATCGGTCTGTCTAAATAATTGGATGGTGAATATTTGCTCATCTTTGTCCAAAATATCAATCCGGGCTCGGCCGTTTTATAATTTGATTCTATTATTAAATCCCATATTTCACTTGCTTTGACAATTTGTCTGATCTCTCCGGTAGGTTCGGAACCAAAATATAATAAGAAATCACCGGAGTATTTTATTGCAAATTCCCAATCGTCATTTCCGACATCAACTAACAAATCTCCGTAAACATCTCGTTTGAATGTATCGTTCAAATCACTATATGAAATTGATTTTGAATAATCTTTTATTAACCAATTATTTAAATTTGAAAAATCATCAAATGTTTTATATATCTCATATTCGGAAATATCCTTGTTAGGCATTCCCTGCGAATACAAATGTTTTTTTGATTGGTAAGCTTTCAATAATTTTGTTTTATTTAATTTTTTGTAAACAAGTATTTGATTATATGGATATTTTTTCTCCTCTTCCACTGATTGCAAAAATTCATCCGATACCTTTACGGAAGTATTTGCAAATCTTACTTGATTATTTTCTACAACATGTTTTTCAATTTCCTTTATCTGATCTTCGGAAAATTTCTCTGACCATTTGCATTGTTCTAAAATTTGATTTGATACCCAATTCGGCTCTGACTTTATTTTAAGAAAATTAAAAATATCCGGATGTTTTACATCTATTGTCAACATTAAAGCACCACGCCTGCCGGATTGCCCAATCAATCCGGTTGTCATTGAAAACAATTCCATAAATGAAACGGCACCGGTTGAACTATCAGCAGCATTATGGACAATAGAATCTTTGGGACGCAGAGGAGAAATGTCAACTCCAATTCCACCACCGTAGGAATATGTTCTTGCACACTCTGATGCGGTTTTATAAATTGATTCAATATCGTCGCCCTTTATTTCGGTAACAAAACAATTTGCCAATGTTTTTAATCTATAAATATCACCGGCACCGGCTAATACTCTTCCACCTGGTAACCAAAAACCATTGTAAAGATCATTGTAGAATTTTTCAGCCCATTTCATTTGACTTTTTGCAGAAGGTTCTTGTGAAGCGATAAACGACGCAATTCTTAAAAACACATCTTCCGGTCTTTCCTCAATATAATTTCCCTTTATATCTTTTAAATAATATTTGTTTTTATAAATATTTTGCGATAATTCATGAGAATTAAGATAATCTTTGTTGATTGGCAATTCGCCATTTTCTCTTTTGTCTAATAATTGAAAATAAATTCGCTTATAGGTATTAATATTTTTATTGCCAACGATTTTAGCAAGTTTCCCTTTGTGAGTGAACATTTTTTTGAAAGAGTGTAACTTGTTGTCCATATTAATTCCCATAAATTATTGTAATCACTTGTTAATTATCAATTTCCTTAAAAAACCACTATATGTTGTGATTAATATAAACTAATACTACAACATACATATTGTAATGTCAATGAAATTTTTTTAAAAATTTTGCATATTTACAAAAAATCAAATTATTGAAACAATAAAACATGCTAAGCATCTAGATTTGGCATGTTAAATAAAATTAATTGTTTTCTTAAAAATAAATAGAAAAAATTAATGAAATTATCTTAATGAATGTATATATGTGAAATTAGATGATTGTGTAATATTTAATTTTCAAAACACGATAACTTTGAAGTAAATATTAACTCTTGGTGTTACCGCTATTTCACTTATTTTCTATATATATTACTTTTTAATTTAAGAACAAGGAACACCGATTAACGATCTTAGATTTTTTTACTAATATTGATTTATTTCTGCTTTTAGATTATGTTTCGAATAATTTCGTACAATGAATTATTTTCAAACAAACAAAAGTTTATTCATTTTATCATACTTCCTAAATCAAAAATCGTTAATCCTTGTTCGATATTCAATTCTTTTATCATTTACTTGAAGATAACGATCCTATATACCAACCCATTATTTTACTGAATTCTTCACCTTCTGTAAATCCGATTTTTTTATATCTGATAATACCATTTTTATCAATAATAAATAGACTTGGAATTCCCCTTACACCAAAGGAATTGGCCGTATCATTATCATAAAAAATAGGAATCGTATATTTATTTTTTTCTATGAATGGAATAACCTTTTCTTTTTCCTTGTCGGTTGAAATAGCTATAATTTGAACTTCATTATCGGTAGAATATTCATTCACTAATTCATTTAAATGTGGGAATTCTCTTATACAAGGTCCACACCAAGTTGCCCAAAAATCAACGATCAAAATTTTCCCGGCAAATTCTTCCGAGCTAACAAAATTACCATTGATGGATTCTATTTTAAAAGATGGCATTGGCTCGGCTAATTTTTTTGATAAAAGTTCTGTCTTTAATTTCGATCTTCCGCCTTGTACTGCCTCTTCGATTATTGATTTTATTTCTACGTCTGAATATGCTAAATTTTTTGCATAAACTCGTAAGCTATCTTTCGCATTTTCACTTCCGGTAGTCATTCTTAATGCAGAAATCGTCGATTCAAGTGCTTGTTGATATCTATTCATTTTATTAAGAAGTGAAGCATAATTCAAAAGGATTCCCGTTTCTTGATATTCATCAATAATAGTTTCGTATGTCTTAATTGCCTTTTCAATTTTCCCCTGCTTCTTTAAATAGAGAGCATAAGTATCTCGTATCATTCCCTTGTATGAGGACAGTGCCTCGCTTTTTTCGTCGCTTGAATATCCTCTCCTAGAAAAATAGCTTAACCCGGAATCTGCAAATGCTTCCGTATATGTAAATTTGTTTGCCTGCTCAATTAGTTCATTCGTTTTCTGGAATAAATTTTCATTCTCTCTATTTTCCCAAACAATGGAATTCAATGACAGAGCGGCAAAAAACTTATTTTGATATTGTAAGAGATATTTTTTTGCAATTTCATAATTTTTATCATCAGTTGAGATGGTAATTGTCATTGATCGTTCGGCAATTTCTATCAATTCTCTTTCAGAAAGTTTATTCTTTTTAATAATTGGAATTGCTTTATTTAAAAATTTAGAATTATCCTTAATTTCAAGAATGCTTTTCTTTTTCGGAATTTGTATTACACCTATTTTTGCACAATTAAATAGTAGAATTGTGATAAAAAATAATATTAAGTACTTTTTTATTTCATTTCTCCTTTTTTTAATAAGTTATGATAATAATTTTATTAATCAAATGGAAAAATGTCCTTGCAAAATACAAATTTGAAATTATTTAATCATTTTCCTTATAAGTGCTAAATTTTTTGTATATTTACAAATGGGTTTTTTGATAGTAATATGAATAAATATAATTCAAACATGAAAATAATAAATAACTACAGGAGACGTTTTGAAAGATAAAATAACATATTCAGAAGCAAAGTTGATCTTTGATAAATATTTAAAAACGGAGTATTTGCGATTTCATTCACGAGAATCGGAAGTTATAATGCGTAAATTGGCTAACAAACTTGGTGAAAACGAAGAATTCTGGGGAATTACCGGATTGCTTCACGATTTGGATATTGATGTTATTAATGGGGATTATAGCAAACACGGATACAAAACAGTAGAAATTTTATCCGGTGAAGGATTTAATGTTCCAAAAATGTTCTCTGCAATAATTTCTCACACGGAGGGAATTGAGGGAAATGATGCAAAACGAGAAACGAAATTGGATTATTGTCTTGCTGCAGCGGAAAATCTTACCGGTTTAATTTCTGCCTATGTACTTATGCGACCTGACAAAAAAATCGCAGGGACAAAAGCAAAATCAATCACGAAAAAATTCAAGTCGAAATCATTTGCTGCTTCTGTAAATCGCGAATTTATTAATGATATTACAAAAGTTACTGACTTACAAAGAAATGAGTTCTTTCAATTGGCAATAGATGCAATGAGTGAAATTGCAGACGAAATTAACATGTAAATAAATCAAGTACAATGAAAAATAAAAAAGGAGAATATTATGTCAAAAGTAGCAGTAATATTAGCGGGTTGTGGACGAGCTGACGGTAGCGAAATTCACGAAGCGGTTTTAACTTTATTAGCACTGGATAAAAGGGGAGTGAATGTAAAAGTATTTGCTCCGAATGTAAAACAAATGCATGTAATAAATCATCTCACGAACGAAGAAACACCTGAAAATAGAAATGTTTTAGTTGAATCGGCAAGAATTTCTCGAGGTGATATTCGGGATATTAAAAAAGCAAATATCGATGAATTTGATGCTGTTGTTTTACCTGGTGGATTTGGAGCAGCGAAAAACCTTTGTAATTATGCTACTAAAGGTTTGGACTGCGAATTCAATCCTGATGCAGAAAAGTTTCTCATTGCCGGAATGAAGAAAAATAAAGTAATGGGTTTTATATGCATCGCCCCGGTTCTTGGTGCATTCATTACGAACAAACTAAATATCAAAGCAAAATTAACGATTGGAAATGACAAAAAAACGGCGGAACATATTGAAAAATTAGGAAATGAACATATTGAGTGTAAAGCTTCCGACTGTGTAGTTGACAAAAAAAATAATATTGTGTCCACTCCGGCGTATATGTTAGGGAAATCCATTTCTGAAGTAAGTGAAGGAATTGATAAATTAGTTGGTGAAGTTGTAAAAATGAGTGAATAGTTAGTTTAAACTAAATTTTTGGTAAAAAAATTTGAATATGTTGATAAAATATAATAAAAATTAGGTTACAAATGGAATTATATGATAAATGTAAAAAATTCACGGAAGCAAAAAAAGTTAAAGCGATGGGGTTTTATCCATATTTTCGTGTAATAAGTTCTGAACAAGATACCGAAGTTATAGTTAATTCAAAAAAGACATTGATGTTGGGTTCAAATAGCTATCTTGGTTTAACTAATCATCCCAAAGTAAAAGAGGCGTCAATAGCGGCTATTAAAAAGTATGGTACTGGCTGTGCCGGTTCACGATTTCTTAATGGGACTCTTGATATTCACATTAAGTTAGAGGAAATACTTGCGGATTTGGTTGGTAAAGAATCTGCACTTGCCTATTCTACCGGATTCCAAGCCAATTTGGGAGTGCTAAGCACAATTGTTGGCAGAGGTGAATACTTGATTTTAGACAAATATGACCATGCTAGTATTATTGATGGTAGCAGATTATCTTTGGGTAAGTTATTACGATATAAGCATAATAATATGGATGACTTAGAGCGTAATTTACAAAAAATCAAGGATAAAGCGAAGTTGATAGTTGTTGATGGGATTTTTAGTATGGAAGGTGATATTGCCAAGTTGCCAGAGATAATTAAGTTAGCTAAAAAATATAATTCTAGAGTAATGGTGGATGATGCTCATTCAATTGGTGTTCTTGGAAAAAACGGTTCCGGAACAAGCGATCATTTTGGTTTAACCGATGAAGTCGATATAATTATGGGGACTTTTAGTAAATCTCTCGCATCCATAGGTGGGTTTATCGCCGGTGATGAAATTATGATTCATTATTTGGAACATTTTTCAAGACCATATATTTTCAGCGCTAGTTTACCTCCCGCATCCGCCGCCTCAGTTATAGCTGCTATTGATATAATGAAAAGTGAACCGGACAGAATAGATAGATTATGGCAAAATACAAATAAAATGCAAAAAGGATTCAAAGAAATGGGTTATGATATTGGAGTAAGTGAAACACCTATTATTCCACTTCATGTTGGTGATATGATGACAACTTTTAAGATGTGGAAAATTCTAGCTGATGATGGGATATTTATCAATCCAATTATTCCTCCTGCAGTTCCTCCCAATGATTGTTTAATTAGAACTAGTTTTATGGCCACACATACAGACCAGCAGCTAAATATTGCTCTAGAAAAGTTTGAAAAAGTTGGTAAAAAATTAAAAATTATTTAATTAAAAAAAGTGTTACACATTTATTATGTAATTGTTTTCATTCAAATTCAATACTTATTTATAAAACTCACAATCCTTAACTAACTTAACACCATTTTCATTTATAGAAGATAAAATCCTTTGTCCTCTTTTAAACGAACGATATCTAAATGGGTTAAAATCCGGATCGGATTTTTTAAAACTATTAATTTTTACAGGACCTGGTTGATGTATAAATTTTCCATTACCAATATATATTCCGACATGTGTGATCCTTTCCTTACCATTTTTGTTGTATCCGAAAAAAACCAAGTCAGCCGGTTTCAATTTATCATATTCTTCTACATTTTCTGTAATTGTCTCACCAATAAACACTTGCTGTGAAGCGTCACGAGGAAGCAGAATTCCATTCAAAAAATAAGCTGTTTTAGATAATCCACTGCAATCAAGCATTTTTGCAGATGTGCCTCCCCACAAATATGGATCCCCGAGAAAACGATAAGCTGCTTTTAAAATATTTTCCGCAGTTGGTTTTGTCTCTTTTTTCCATTTGTCAAAAAATTCACATTGACTTGAAAGCACAAAAGCTTGACGACCGTCAGGATATTCTACTTTTGTAAATTCATCCACTTCACCTAAATATTTTAATAAATCTATCATTACCAAATCGGAAACTCTCATAGAATTTACATCGGGTTTTGAATATGAAAATCCAAATTCTTTTAAAAATATTATCTTTTTAGAATCTTGCCAATCTTTGTATTCAGCTTTATTCATTGATATAAATTCATTATCATTTAACCAACCCAAATAATTATCTGTTGTTTGTACAAAGTAATAACCATCTTTCTTATAAAGTCGCAACGGATGGCCTAACAGCGATTGGGTTGACAACTCCGCTGAATGTTTTGCTTCAGAACGAATATTGCAAACCGAAACATTAACTATTCCGTAAATTTTTTCTCCCAATTCTTTTGACGGTAAAATTGTAATTTCATCTTTTACACTTATTTTTGAATCTGTTATTTTTTTAAGAAGTGCCGTTTTCGCCTGTGTAATATTTGTTTCACCTTTAAGAATATTTTTACCGGCACTTTTTTCATAAGAAATATCAAAAATTGCAGTTCTTGAATCCGGTGCAAATTCATCTTGTACTTCGTTAATTATTTTTTCTATTTCATTTGTCTGTGTCCTTTGACAAGAAAAAAAGATCAAAACAAAAGTTACCAACAAGAGTTTCCCAATAGTTTTCATAGTTCCTCACAATTTAATAATTATTTATCTAAAAGCTTTTCAACATTTTTAGTAATTTCATCAAATGCTTTAGATGTTAAGGAATCGGGATATTTTAAAACAATTGGAGTCCCATCATCGCCACATTCCCTGTTTATCATCTCCATAGGAATACTACCAAGAAATTCCACATCCATTTCTTTAGCCATTTTTTTACCGCCACCTTTTCCAAAAAAGTCAATACTCTTACCACAATGAGGACAAATCAATCCCGACATATTTTCAATCACAGTAATTTTCGGAATATTTAATTTCTTTGCCATATTTATTGCACGACGACAATCTTGGAGCGAAACTTCTTGAGGAGTTGTAACAATGATCGCTATTTGTGGGTTTTCTTTTTGAACTAATGTAAGAATTTCATCACCGGTCCCAGGTGGCAGATCTGATATTAAAATATCCAGTTTCCCCCAGACGACATCAGATAAAAATTGAGTAATAACCCCCGATCGTAATGGTCCTCGCCAAATTACCGCTTGATCCTTAGGGATCATTGGAGCAATGGAAATTAGTTTTAATCCATTTTTTTCCACCGGATAAATTGTTTTTTTATCCTTTGCAAAAGGTTGACCGTTCTCTCCAACCATTTTTGGAATATTTGGTCCCGTAATATCTGCATCTAACAAACCGATATCTTTATAATTCCTTAATAAAGTATATGAAAGATTGGTTGCAACTGTGCTTTTACCAACTCCTCCTTTACCACTAAAAATTACAATTCGATTTTTTATGATCGACAAATTATCTTTAATTCTTTTCTCTTGATCATTCCGATTTTGATTTGGTGTTACTGTTTGTGTTTTCATAAATATTTCTCCTTAATTTATCATTAATTTAACTATTATTCTTCCATTTCCATAGAAATTTATCATATATATTTGTATTACTAAATATTGCACCTTGCACTTCACACATTACTGCTGAGAATTCCGTAGCTCTTTTAATAATTTCACTTTCATTCCATTCTTTTACGATACCTAAAATTATAACAGCACTAAACGCATCTCCTGCTCCAACAGTGTCAACCACTTCTATTTTTTTCGTCTTAGATTCAAAAATTCCATTTTGCCTGTTTATAATAAAAGCTCCTTCTTTACCATTTGTAATAATTACTTTATCCAAGTTATGTTCTTTCGCAATCATTATTGCTTTTTCTGATAAATTCTTATTTTTATCTTTTTGAATATCAAACAATTCATATTTGTTCAATTTTAACCAGTTTGTCTTACTTAAACAGTTAGTGACCAATTCTTTGTTCCACCAATGACCTCGCAAATTAACATCAAAAAATATTTTTGCATTGATCCCATCTCTTATTTTGAAAAATGATCCACGAGATTTTTCACCTCTTAACGCAAGTAATCCATGATACAAAATATTATTTTTATTTATAAATTTATCCAAAAAATATTCATCGAATTCAATATAATCATAAGCAAGATTTACTAAAGTTTTGAATTGTGGCTCTTCATTGATTATTTTTACATTGACTATTCCGGTTTGGTGTTCGTCATCAATTTGAATGCCAGAAGTTTCCATATTCCACAATTTCATTTTGCTTAATATTATTTTCCCTCGTTTGTCATTTCCAATACGGCTAATAATGATCGGCTTCAATCCAAACCCATTAAGATGTTTTGCCACATTGAACGGAGCGCCACCGAGTATTTCTGTTTTATCGAAAATATCAAATAATATTTCACCGAAAATGATTACTTTATTTGAATAATTATTTTGCATATTCTTCAATTTTTATTTTTTATTATTATCAATTATTTTTCTCAAATGCAATCTCACTGCATCAAAATACGGAGTGTTAGAATAATTTACCAAAATGTTTGTGTATATAGTTTCAGCTCCGTTTTGATCACTTAAAAAATATTCCAAAAATTCTCCATATTTTGCCATAAAATAATCACCATAATTTGTCTCGAATAATTTATCTTTGAATTTATTCCAAAAGACATTTTCCGTTTTAACTTCATCTAAAATCCTTAAAACGGTAATATATCTAATTGTTACTATCGAATTAATTTTGGAATTTTGATCCAATATTTTTTCTAAAACCAATTTTGCTTCTACCAATCTGTTTTGATGTAAATATCTTTCTGCTATCAAAAAGTTTTTCATAGTATCAGAATCTTTTTGTAGCGTTTTTACTAGGAAGTTAAAATTTAAAAGGTCGTTATATAAATCATTATATTCACTTATTAACGATAATGAAGTTTGTATATTTTTTTGCAGCGAATCGGTCTCACCAAAAAGATAATCTAATTGAATTTTTTTCAACATTAATTCATCTTCTTCTTTTACAGAAAGTTTATATTTCATTGATGCATTTTGAATAAATTCTGCCGCAGTTTTTTGATCACCTTTTGCAATATAAACATCAATGATACGATTTAAAACATCAATCCTTTTTTCTCTATTTATTTTATTTAACGATTCGAGATAGTCATTTAAAGCATTGTCAAAATCATTTAAAATGTTAAATCTTATCTCTCCAATTTGATAGTATGCCTCTGCTCTTAAATTGGAAATCTTAGAATGAGTAGAAAGTGAATCATAAATTGATAATGCTTTCTGCAACTGACTATTATTCTCTACAGAATTGGCTCTAAATTCAATTCTTGTAAACTTGTTTTCAAAAGGAGATCTAACCAAATTAATAAGAATCGATTCTTTACGAAAATTCATTTCATAACTTTTGCCGATCAAAAGCAACATTTCGGAAATTTCTTTTGAATCATTGGAATGCTTTAAAAAATAATTAATTGTTCTTATTGAATGTTTATACTCTTTAATATTGAATAACCGATGAGCAAGAATTTTTATTTCCGACAATGGAATTTGTAAATTGTTTGGCGAATCAATTAGGACATCTATAGCCTGATTGTATTGGGCTGTATTCAAATATAATTGAGAAATTAATAGCCGAATGTCAACTCCAATTTCCCCATCATTCATATTATCTTCTAATTTAGAGATCAAAATTGGAAATATCTTTTTTTTCTGTTCTATTGTGTATAATTTATATTTAATTCTATTGATTTCATTCCCACCATTATTCAAATGAAGTATTATTTCGGAAATTAGTTTGTCCCAATTTTGTCTGCTGATCAAATATGAAACATATTGAATTATTAAATAATCTGCGTCATTTACCTCTTCCCGAATGAAATTCACAATTTCATATAATTGTTCCGATAAGTTATATTTTAATGAATACCGAAAAATCAAATCTGCGTTGAATTCTTTATCTCTATTGTCTTTTAGAAATGGTTTCCAAATTGAGATTGCCTCATTTTTTCTATTTTGATGATAGTATAATGCACCTAATTCAATATCTAACTCACGATTGGTTTTATGATGTAAATTCCACTTTTCCATAATCGTAATTACTTGCTCATATTCTTTTTGTGTCAATAAAATATTTTTCAGATGAATATAATACGATTTACTGTTCGGTTGATTTCTGGATAACTTTTCAAAAATATTTTTTGCTTTATTAAACTCACCTTTCTGCTCAAAATTAATTGCTTTTTTATACTGTTCGTTTCGTTCTGATCTTGCCAACTCTTGTGAAAGCAACACTAATGGCACCAGCAAAATTACTATAAATATTTTTAAATTTTTACTAAACATCTAAACTTCCAAACTCCTAATCTAAATTTTTTTCTGTCTTTTCCATGTCTATTCATGCTTTTTTTTCGTGGCTTTTTCGTGTTTTTCGTGGCTTTTTCGTGGCTTCATTCCCTTTATTCCTCAACATTTCTTAAAAATTCCAAATATGCTTCCATCTCTTTTTTGTCTTCAATTGGAATTTTGGTGTTTTTTAATTGTTCTCTTATTTTACGAATTATTGATTCTTTATTTCCCAAATTTTTCGGTAGAGTAAATGGACTTTCTCGATCTATTTGCTGACCTGTTTTTGATTCTCGTTTTCTTGTTTTATCTCTTGTTCGCATTGATTTACTTGCATCTAATAATCTTTGTAGAATTTTCCTCTGCCTTATTATTGTTTGACGATTGACTTTTTGTCTTCTCATTTCATTTATTACTTTTTCCATATCATCGGCAATTTTTTCTAAATTCCCAAGTGGATTGTTTCCACTTCCTTCCATCTCTTGTTGTAACTGTTTTAATGATTTTCTGATCGCCTGTTGTCTTGCTGCCATTTTTCCCATCTCATCCATCATTAAACTTGGGTTCCCGGACATTCCTAATTGTGGCATTGAGCTGTTTAAACCCTTCTGCTTTTCAGCCATATTTTGCAACTGCTTTAAATATTGCCCAAATCCCATTCCACTTTTTGAACTACTTATAGAATCCATTGTCTTTTGTAATAAATATCCCAATTTGTTTAAAGTTGCGAAGTTCTCTATCATTGGTTTTTTTGCCGAATAAATTGAACCGTTTTCAATTTGTTTCAGCGCCTCGTTTGTATAATAAAAAGCATTTCTTAATTCTTGCACAATCGCCTTGTCAATGAAAAATGTCTTTTTTGACAATTCAATTAATGATCTATTTATACTTTTAATTCTTTCAAATACTCGGTATTGTTTAGAAGAAAAAATATTTAGATGTGGTG